>Ga0126343_10000513_pt1 | contig 15138 bp, 7 predicted proteins | sample Cyp2metagenome_FD_92531 | JGI IMG/M metagenome (GOLD analysis project Ga0126343, IMG submission 92531) | Coral microbial communities from Lord Howe Island, Old Settlement Bay, Australia - Cyphastrea 2 metagenome | ecosystem: Host-associated > Invertebrates > Cnidaria > Coral ... | reverse complement strand
GGTCTCGCGCCGCCATGTTTGTTTTGATTTTTGTAAACTTTAACCCTCGCGTGCTATCTCGCAAGCTGCGCACTAGAGCCCAGGCGTCTCACGGAAATATTACTGTTTTGAGCCTCCTTAACTTCGTCATAGTAGTTTCAATATTTTAGAATCTGAGATTTTCTTTGGTCCTTACCAAGTTATACAGTATAAGTATTCTTGATGCATCCTTCTCTCCTGTTACAGTTACAGTGCTGATTCAAAGAGAGCGTCAGACTGAAGATCTGAATGTCCCTGGTTCAAATCCGGAGAACTCGCATGAGTTTCTCAATAATCCCGGGTCTCGGCTTATTTTTTGGTCAGATTTTTTCTTTTTCCAAAAAGTAAAATCAGTTCAAACATGTAAATTTCTGTTTTACATTCTTAATGGGCCGAGGCACTTGCGGCAGTCATTTTTTTTTGCGTTTTTGATGTTTATAGTCATCATTAAATACCCTAAATATACCTAATAGGACGAAGTATTCTTGGTCAGTGCATGCTTCTCACTTGTTATAGTTACAGTGCTGATCCAATAAGAATTCATCGCTGCCGAGATAGCTCAGTTGGGAGAGCGTCAGACTGAAGATCTGAAGGTCCCTGGATCAAATTCGGAGAACTCGCATGAGTTCTGAATAATCCCGGGTCTCGGCAATTTTTGTTGATGTTCCAAAATGTAAAGTCAGGTCAAAGATGTAAAAATTTGCTATACACCCTTAATGAGCCGAGGCACTTGCCTCAGTCATTTTGTTTCGTTTTTGTTCGTGATAGTCATCATAAACACACTAAATATACCTCACATTGTCTTAAGTTTCCGGCTACAGCCCTGCCCTAAAGTAAGGGCTTTACGGCATAGGTAAGGTAAATTTTATTCGAGAAATAGGTTGAGAGAGGGTTTGGCAGCTGAAAGGTTGATGTGGACTTACTATACTTAAAATTTAAATTTCACAGACACGAAAGCTATTAACAAAAGGATAAGAACTGTGTCCAATATCGCAGTTTGGCAACCATTCTCTTCCTTTAAGGGTAATTTTGTAATTTTTCTTTTCAAGTTAGTGAAAGTAAATTCTTTGGTCCTTATCAAGGTACATATAGTCCTTGTGAATTCTTAAAGCTTTCTTGTCACTTGTTGTAGTTACAGTGTTTAACGCGTTTGATTACCGCTGCCGAGATAGCTCAGTTGGGAGAGCGTTAGACTGAAGATCTGAAGGTCCCTGGTTCATATCCGGAGAACTCACATGAGTTCTGAATAATCCCGGGTCTCGGCACATTTTCTTTTTTTCAAAATTGAAGACCGGTTTGAAAATATGTAAAGATTGCTTACATACTCTTAACGTATTGGCATAAAGTTGTTTTGAAGTTTTAGAAATATTGTCTCCCATTACAAAGGCTTTTTTTGAAATGTTTTGGGTTGAGTGGCAAACTCTCATGAATTTCTTGATTCCTTTGAGACTGACAAAGAAACAAACAATAGAATCAATGTCCCTAGCCGCGCCCCAAACAATAACAGCTGCTAACAATGGAAAGAATTACAAGCATAGGAGAGTTGCTGCACTTCTGACTTTCTTTTTAACTTCGTGATAGTGTTTTCAAAATGTTGCAATCTGAGATTTTCTTTGGTTCGTGCCAAGCTATATAGTATAAGTGTTCTTGATTCATCGGCCATGGTGATTCAACAATAATTCATCGTTGCCGCGATAGCTCAGTTGGGAGAGCGTCCGTCTGAAGATCCCTGTTTCAAATCTGGAGAACTCGCATGAGTTCTGAATAATCCCGGATCTCGGCGATTTTTGTTTATCTTCCAGAAAGTAAAATCAGTGCAAATGTGTAAAACTTTGTTATGCATCCTGAATGAGCCGAGGCACTTGCCTCAATAATTTTGTTTTGTTTTTGTAGTTGATATTCATTATAAACAAACTGAATCAGTATACCTAATAGGAGAGTTTAACCATGCACCGTTTCGTCACTCATAATTGTCTTTCTGGCTACAGTCTTGCCTTAAAGTAATGGAATTACTGTCTAGGTAAGGTAAATTTTATTCGATAAGAAGGTAGTTCAGTCCCTGAACTCTCCTTTCCTCCCGCCCCATATAGGCGCTGAACCCGGGCGTGCGAAAGAAGAGTCCAGGATAACTTGCATGCGCATGCTAAAAGCTCCCGGGTTCAGCCCCTATATGGGGCGGGAAGAAAGGAGAGTTCAAGGACTGGACTAATGAGAAGGTTGAAAGCGAGTTGGCAGCTGAAAGGTTTAGTGGACTTATTGTTCACAACAATAAAAAATTTTACAAACACGAAGGATATTAACCAAAGAACATGAACAATATCGCAGTTTGGTACATTCTCTCGCTTTATAGATAATTTTGTGCGTTTTATTTTTCAAGTAATGACTGCAGTTGCAAATTTTGACTATCTCTAATTTTATTCTTTGTCCTTACCAAGGTACATGTAGTCACTGTAAATTCTTGATGCCTTCTTGTCAGATGTTGTAGTCACAGTGACTGAATCACCCCTTTATCGTTGCCGAGATAGCTCAGTTGGGAGAGCGTCAGACTGGAGAATTCGCCTGAGTTCTGAATAATCCCGGGTCTCGGCATTCGTTTTTTTTATAGTACAGGCAAATCGCAGCACTTTCGCCAGTCATACTGTTCTTTGTTTTTACTGTTTATAGTCATCAAACACACCCCAAAATCCATCTTTTGCTTTACAGACAGTTTCCGTTTAAAAACCTCTAAAATTTCTACTGAAGATATTTTTCTGTCTAAGTTCCAGGCCCCCACTGATACAATATAAATAGCTTTCCAAAACATTTTCACCGTTATATTTTTGAAAATGTACGCTGACAAGCATACGAAACGTCAAATTGATGAAATGCATGTTCAGTAAAAGGTTTATTACCGCTGTTTGTTTCATGTTTTTAAATACGTAATATTAAAACCGAATAAACAACCGCGCCTCGGTGTCAGGATGACCTGATAGAATTATTGTTTCCAAATCCATACTGTAAGACAACTAAGAACTGAGCAATAATAGGACTGATAACTGCCAACAGTACCCCCTTGATTCGCAGGCCGACCACTCTATGTTTTCCAGCTTAATATTATATGAAACGAACAGAATCTATGAGGGTTATGAATAAAGCTCTGAAAATTGCATATCTAAATTATATCTCGAACTGACTTTCCCAATACAGTTAAATGAAACGGTAATCGACTCGTGTGGTGTTTTTTCGCCTTCCTGGGCAGTCTAAGGCAGTGTGCGGCGTCTTTTACGAAATTAGTTATTAGAGGAGAACCGTCTACTGATGACAGGAAACACTTTGTCCTGTTAGTCCCCCCTCCCCCCCCCCGGGGGGATACTCCCATATATGGGCTTCATAGGTAGGTGCCGGGGGGATAGGGTGGTTTTGAGGTTCTCATGAATCCTTAATCGCCCTTGTTGGCATACTGTTCCCGGTGTGATCCTTAGATTGTATGAGCTAAAATAGCAGTGCGTAAACGCCCAGTTAAGGCGAGGGTACACCTGAATTTAATTGAAATTTTAGGAAGTTTAAAGAGGGATTGAAAGGGGGGGACTAGTCGCAGGGACAAGTCCCTGCGACTAGTCCTCTAGTGATGTGCCTAGCTTAAGTCAATACGACACAGTATTTTGACGTGCCAGTCAAGTAAAATTATTGAATCTTTTTTGACAAATTCATCGTTTTTTTCAGGCTTGGTCTGTTGAGCATACTAAGCACCTTTTAGTTCAATTTTGTTTGTTCTTTTTTTTGTCTGACTCTAAATCTATTAGTTTTCAAAGCCTCGGATCCAGACGGAGACATGAATGACGTCAAATGGCGTGAAAACCAACCTAGAAAATGCAATACATAAACTCATTAAAGCGTAACGTTCGGGCATGTAGTCCATTTGCTGGTGGCAATTAGTTCCCAGTTAGCTTGACACTTTAATTAAAGTTATTATCACTCCTTTTTATTTACTTTTTCATGCTAATTACTTGATGAACGATTTTCCGGAACAGTTATCCACAAATGAGCCCCGCTGTGGAGATGAGCTATATCTGGACCATGTGCTTTTTTTGCTTGTGACGTGCTGTGATTTTCCTCCAGAAATAACTCTTCGCGTTCGTTGCATGGGAAAAAACATTTCGAAAAAGTTGGTCGTATCCTATGGGCTAAAAGTTTTAGCATAATTTGCATTTTGATGATGTTGCTCGCCCTCAAGATTATGTTCATTGGACCATGACCTCACTGACTCCACTTGAACGTTGGAAATATGGTTTCTTTTGTCGATAGATTTTATTTTCAATAAATGATATAGAAACATTCGCCAGTATTTTAGCCCCTAAATGTTAATTGAAGAGAAGCTCGGGAATTTTAGGCAAAACGGAAAGCGAGAAAACGGTTTCAGCAGTTAAGTACCCATAACTAATAACCCCCTGAGGTGTAGCCTGCCACTTGCCTTTACAGTGAAAGACTGCTTTACTGGTCCATTTTTTACTATGACATAGTTTTACTTAAGTTTTTTAAAAAGCTGGTTTCGTGACTGACCAAAACTAAGCGACCGGCTTGGATTTTAAGACTTCTAAGACATGACCCTATAGAAAATAGAGCAATTACTGGTTTTAGTGGACAAAAATCTGTTCAATCAATCAATCAATCAATCAATCAAGTTTATCCAGAACCAGAATAATTTTTAAGTATTGCACAGTCATTTTCACATTTTCTTAACGCTAAATACATAAATAATTGCCTGAAGCAACACCAAAAATAAAATTCCCATGGGGACCAGAGAAAATAAATTTGAAAGTTCAGAGAACGTGTGCAAACACAGGCAAAATTTCATCATCGGTTCCATTTCACCAGTTAAGTTTTTCACATGAAGTTCATCATTCGTTTTCGACGTTTGGTATTGCTAGAAATGATTTTTTTGGGCCGATATTTAAAATAGTCGTACAGAAGTTTGCCATACGATGAAAATAATCTTGGTACAAGATTTTTTTTCCACTTGTTACTCGAACGGCTGCTGTATTCCGTCTTAATACTTTCGCTTCTTTTTCAATCACATCTAAAATAAACACTCTTACACGAAGTGTTCCACGTATTATAGACAAATATAATACACGAGACCATTTTGTTTGCTTATCCACGGTGCTGGGAAATAATTTAGCTGTTAAGCGTGAAGATAAGTATCTGTGAAGCTTCTAAACCAACTGAATATAAGTTCTTACTCTTGCCTAAAAGCAAAGTAATGAGATTTGGTCAGCGGAAATTGCAATGAACCACATTTCCTTTGTGTTAAACTCACAACGAATATAATGTGACCCGCTATTTGGATCGTGTCTCCGCCAGCACTTAGTTTCAAAATGTCTATGAGTTGATTTTCAAGAAATGAAAACAGTTTCTCAGATTTAATTTTCAAGGAGGAAAGCTTTTTCAAATCACGAGTATCCTTGTCAACAAGAATTTCCTGAAACACAGCTGTTGGGTGCCCTTGTCCTAAGAGGTCAATTTCCAAATGAGATTGTCATATAGGCCCAATCTGTTGATATCAATTAACTAAGTAAGAATGTTTTTCCTGTAACTGGTGGTTTACAAATCAGTTTAAAGGCCAAAAGAATTTCTGTTAGTATGATACCCATCAGCAAATAAATTCCAAGCCATTTATCTGATTTACAACAAGGGATTAGCGAACAGTAAAGCCGGATAGAAGAGAATGCCAGTCTCTGGCATGAAATGGAACCGGATCTGGTGAAAGTAATTTTAACTTAAGGAAATTAGAAGACTTTTTATTTCACCGTAACCAGAAATCCCTGAAACAAATTCTGGAAGCGTCAAAAACTGTCTTAGTAAATCAAGGTTATGGAATAATGTTAGCAACATCTCACATCAAATAGTAGGGTTGTATAAGAGAATTATATAACTGAACCAAATCAATGCACGCGCTCTGATTGGTCAATCAGCTATGGTTAATTGTGCCAGTAAACCCACGAAAAATTCACGCGTCCTCCGAATTATTATATAAAAGCAATAGACCACAAAAAAATCTATGGTTTATAGGGGATTGGGATGTTGGGAGAAAGCTCGAAGAATTCGTAAATCACTCGCCTGCAGCTAGTGATTTTCATTTTTTCCTCGTGTTCTACCAACATCCCGCGTGGTTTATCAGCCTATAACCCTTAGAAACTTGTGGTCTATTGCTTAGACTTCTAAACGGTGAGTACAGTTTGAAGAGCTTCCAAAAATCGGGACTTGTGCAGATCCTGGAGGGGTATGAACGCGGCTGGAGGAGTATGAACGCGGCTGGAAGAGCCGAGAGGGAACTGGTGAGAGTGATTCGCACTTTCTTGCCGCTCTCTTTTCGCCGCATACTCGAATGGAGAGCCTGTTCGTAGGCTAGAACGGCTTTGAGCCAGTACTGGTGACACATGGCTGTTTTAGTCAACCAAAGTTATGGAACGAAGTCTCACAATAAATGGCAGGGTTGAAAAATCAAGCTCTTTAGTCCAGCAACAGGTGTAACACTTGGCTCGGCGTACACAAATACAGCAAGAACCAGGAAGAAATGGGCTCCTGACGAGAACTCGTTTATAAACGATTTTGTCATTTAATCGGTTGACTGGCTAGGCTTTCTGCTGTATTTCATGGCAAAGGGTTGTTTATGCCAAAAAGTCGTGGGTGCTCGAGGAAAAAGTCGCGGATCAAAAAGTTGGGGATCTCTCTTAGAGGTGAAGCTGTTTTAGCCGTCAAAGCATCTTTTAGGGAGTACTCGAAGTAATAATTTAACAACTTTGCCATCTTTTAAGTGGTGCCAGGAACCCTGGGGTTCCTCATAGGGGTCAAATAAAGCTCTAGTCACGTCCATATTAGTCTCCTTAAAATTCACGAACATCCCGGACGTTGTCATATGGGGTCTCCCCCCATCTCATAATGTCGTTTCAAAAGACCCTTCATTGGCTGTCCTCACCGTTCTCTGCCGCACATCATACACTCTATAGGAATGTATTTATAACAATATCGAAGCTAAAGTTTGCGAAATGTTAAGAATATTTTAAGAATACTTTCGAGGTCGAGATTTTGAAAGAATGCTATTTTCTGTATTGAAAATTGGTAGTGCATTACAGATATATAATTTCAACTTAACTGTATAACCGGCTTACTGTGCAGATGGCAAAACTAGCCAAAGAAACAGCACCAGCTGTATGTTCGAAGCTGACAACATTTCTGCAAGAGGTCATATGTGTAACACTGATCAAGCTATGTTGCCTGGAGTCTGGCTCCAAAATAACTTCAACGTCATCAAGGTCATGATATATAGGACAGATAATCTGACGCTGCTTCCGACATTGTCCACTTTGTATATCTATAATCGAATAATATTCTCAAGAGTATTTCAGCCCAAAATCGGCAGGAAATTAAATAGGAATATTCGGCCTGTATATGAAACAATTAAATCATGAGCACGAGATTTCTATAGCGTGATAGTTGACGAGGGCCCGAATCAACTATCGAGAGACATGGAGAGCGAATAATCTAACTGCTTCAGTATAAATCTACTAATCGTTCAAAACTTTTTCCTAATCCTTTTCACAGACCCTTCGAGAACGCCGAGAAGCGGCCTTCATTTGATTAACAAGGGCTCACTGCTACCCTTCTCACTATCTATCCAATCGATCACAGAATAGATAGTGAGTAGCATAGCCGATCAGAGAACGGCATTCGTGATAGAACTCTAATAGATTTATACTTAATATATATCTATAAAAAGAGTGTATTTTAAGCTGGAATTCTGTGTTACTCGAGTCCAAAGATGATACTACAATATTAAATCTCCTGGCACTAAAGACCCCTTGGCCGCTTGATATTGTCCCACTGACTTGAAGTACACCTCTTGACGGCAAGGCAACCCTTTTCACTCTTAATATTAGTCATATTAGATATTCCATGTGGTCCATAGGGTACATTTTCGTAACCGATCATTCGATTTGGGACCACATTGAATCCACCAAGAGACTAGGTGTTGTCTTAAAGGATCAATCTAAGTGGGACCCCTTTGAACCCACCAACGAGACTAGGTGGTGCATTGTCGTAACCGATCAGTTTAAGTGGGACCCCTCTTAATTAGTCCACCAACGAGACTGGGTGGCACATATGGTCCATATGGTGCATTGGCATAACGGATGGTTCAAATCGGACCTCTCTGCATCTACCAATGAGACTAAATTAGACAAATCTAAACAGTCGTTACGATGTTCGTTCGTTCTCTGTGGTCGAAATTGCTGAAATGAGACATGAACACCTCTTTGCCAGAGATCATAAGGGCAAGCTAGGAAAACAAGCGAAATAAAAAAAACTCTTTTTTTACTGTAAACATGATTATGCAATGTGGGGCGAAAAATTTGCATCAGGTAAACATACAATGGTCAATGAGGCATTGTCACGTTAATTTATTTAATGAGCAAAATGGACATGTGATTAGTGAAACATATTGCTAATGTGCAATTCCAACAGTTCCACTTTTTGCTGCGACAACTGCGTCGATGAGCGACGGAAGTTGAAACTGGGGCATAAGAAGCCCCTCTGAGTTGAGCTTAGGTTTATACAATAAGGCTGATTTGTGATAAGACTTTGCCAAGCTCTAAGCTCTTGACAGGGCGTTTGTCTTAGGTGTAGCCAAAATATTCATATCTTTCTGTCGTATCAGTTCAGTGTAGTCGTGGTTGATCACATGTCGTACGCGTGGCGGCCGGTTTAGCGGAAAATAACCTTTCACCGCGAGATTTTATATTTGCTTTCTAAACAGTCTCTCGACCAATTATATCAATCCATATGATGTCGGCATTCAAGCCTCAATGACTTAATTGTGTCGAATTCAAATTAATTTTCGACGGAAAAGAAAAAAATTAATGAGCAAAATTCGTAGACCTCCGCACAAAGTCAATTATTTTCATTAGCCAGTGACCCTTGGGCCATCTTATCAATTTTCTCAGCAAGGGCGTTAAAAAATAGTATCCATTGTCGGTAATGATATACGGAAATAGATTTTCACTTTAAATAAGCGTCCAAGGATAACATTCATCCTTTGTCAAAACTGACCTTTACATTCGAGTTTTGCACAATGGATCCCGCTCCAAGCAGATGCCATACTTTATTTGAGCCGATTAACACCTTCTTCGCTATGTTAAATTCAATTAACCCGACCTGAGTCTTGCAGGATCAAAACCACCGATCAGAACTGAACCATCAAAAGTGCTTGCTAAATCAAGTGTTGAACACAGAAGAAAGCGATTCCAGAGAAACAGGCTCAAAGGAACACAAAGAGCACTCGCTTAAAACGTGCCGTAATAAATTACTGTCTTTATTGACACGAAGAGAATAGCGTGATAATAGCCGATAAATAGATAAGGGTTCAATGGGGTGTAAACAATTTGTTCGCATATTTATACCTCAATTCTTCCCTCTTGAGACCATTTGAACCTTGATCGCAAACTAGAAAGTTGCAGCGGGAAACAGCAATCTACGTGTTGAGTTCTTTGACATTGTGAGCATGGTTTTTTCGTCCGACGACCTCCTATCAGCTGGACAGATTTTGTTCCTATGCTTTCTGCTTTGTGTGTTCCTGACTGGAAAAGCCATATGGCAGCATTCTTTTTGCAAGTTGCCTCCGGGACCCTGGGGCATCCCGGTAATAGGTAAGTTTTTTTTTACACATTCCTTCGTTTAGAAATTTCACGTTTTCGCGAGGTGATTTTTCTTAGCTCACCTGTCCTTGGGCCGCCACTGGTTTGGAGTTTTGCTTGTTTTAAACAGTTTAGCACTTATTTTGATGCTTAACTGATTAGTAAAAACTACTTCTCTGCTAGCGAACTCACGTGCGTTAATGGGCAAAGTTGTTAAAATCTCAGTTTTAGGGCAGAGTCAGCAAATTGAAGTTTTACGCTTTCTCGAGTTTATCGGCCTCTAATATTAACAACCCCTTTTTGAAACGGATATTGTGACTGTCCGTGATTTCGCCCGCAGTACTGTACGGTATTACCTTGTGTTATTTCGTAAGGCTCTGTTTCAAGGGCTTTATTGAAATCACTTTATCCAAACAAATCGGATTTGTTTGATTCTACAATTTTAAGGAAAATGCAGAGAACGTAAAATCAAGGGAGCAACAGTTTTCCTACCCAAACGAAGCAATAGCTGTAATTACACGAGAAAGGACTCTTTGTTCTCAAAATCAACGAGAAAACTGGATAATCATGAATAATTATGGAGCGGTACCCAGTTGCATGACAAGAGCGCACCAACAAGAAGAATATTGCGTGTTCTCGGCCGATAGGTGACGAGGCTCTGTTTATTTTGAGCGTTTCTTGCATAAGAAAAAACCAAATAATGTCAGACTCCCGGCTAACCAAGAGCCAGCACACAACCTAACTGTGTTATTTTTTCTCTCTTTTACATCTTCCTGATCAAGAATCGCCAATTTTAGCTGTTGTTTTTACACAGCTTTTAAGCGTAAACCAATTATTCTTTATTGAACATTTAAAGCAAGGAAACGGGAATCATTGAACTGAAGGTCTGATTAACAGAAAGAAAAGAAATACATTAGTTTATATAGTCCCCATATAGTCCACCAAACTTCAGATTCTTCAAAAACCGCGGCGCTGGGTCGTTGAAATGTAAGAGGTGGCCGAAAACGACGAAAAGTACTTCAACTCGTCACTGGATCTCTCGATTAAGTTTCTTGTATCAATTCTATATATTTCGGAGCCGTTACTAGCAACGAGAAAATTTTTCATTGTCTCACTTTCTGTACTCAGTAAACAAAATTGGACTTTGACACCAAATTACTTACTGGGATTAGTTCCGGCAAAAGACATAATGTGTTTGAAACAAACTCGTGCAACACTGATTTGTCGAGCTGATGATTTTTCAAACGTAGTAAAAAACGCTTTTTACCGTGCGACTAACTGGAACCCTGCCTAGCCGTCACATTTTGTAAAACTGTCGATTATTTGATTGGCTTCGAGTACGTAACGATTTGGCTTGCAGCACGTAACGTGCGTGGGCTTGGCCAGCTTGTGGGCTAATGATGGGAATAGAATAAAGCACGTGCACAAGCCACAGCCCCCCGAACAAAACCATTTGACCTTCTTTCACTAATGAGCCGTGCGTCCTGATTGAAAAAGCCGACTGCAGTCGATCAGAATACTCTTACAAAACTGTTTAGTATGCATTGTCATGATCACAGCCTACTCTAGCCTGCTCTATTGCGTGCCAATAGCCCGGGTCAGTTGGCTTAAAATATTCCGGCTGTCAGTCGAGTTGACAATAAAGGTACTGAGACACGTTCATACGCAAATGCTTGAGAAGTGAAAGGATTTTATTTTTACAGAGGCAGTATTTATAATAATAGCTGTCAAGTATGCGCTACATGTCATGACTAAATCCATGAAGTTAATTAGTTAATCACAATTGCTGTAACATTGCAATAAGTTTCAGTTAAACAATCTATATTTTCAAACGGAAGACGGGTGCAATAACTTTCTAGAGCCAATGCAGCCAGACAAGGCTTGCCAAGTTAGACATTTTCACGGCATTTAGTGATCTGACTTCGTGTGTTCAGTGCGCTGGAAAGTAAGCAATAAAAGTACGAAGATATCCCGTGAAATATTGAAGTAATAAAATACCACTTCAGAAGATAATAGCTTTTTTTAATTGTGACGCAAAAAATCACAGCAACGTTTCCATGCTATGAAATGCCCTGTTCGGTGAATGTGTTGAAACTTAATTTAATAAAATTCTACGCAAAACTGGACATTTGATATATTTCTCTATAGTTTACACAATTCGTAGAAAAAGCTTTCGTTTCGTGTTGAAGTTAGTATACGCTTAGGACAACGCTGTGCTCAATTTGATAGTGACAACTAGAAACAATTAAGTATTAGCATGGTACCAGAAAGACGATCGACCGACTATCGAATGACCAACCAAGAATTTGGATTTGAGACCCCGTTAGGCTATTTTATGCTTAACTCAGTACAGGCCCGCGAAAACTGTTCATTCGACTATGATGATATCTCAGTGATACTTCTGTCTCTGTCCTGCTAGCCATTTTCTCATGTAGTTTCTCCCTTAACGGTTGGCTTATTCATCTCAACAGGAGCGTCTTTCCGCCTGGGAGAGAACCCGCATCTTGACCTCACCAAGTTGGCACAGAAGTACGGGGACGTGTTCAGCCTTATGCTTGGAAATCGCTTGGTGGTGGTACTCAATGGAGTCGATGCTATACAAGAGGCCATGGTAAAGCACTCCAAAGCCTTTGCTGGTAGACCACAACTGCACACCTTTAAACTTGCCAATCCTGAGGGGAACAGCCTCACCCTCACTGACTACTCACCGCAGTGGCGACTATCTCGCAAGATCAGCGTCGCTGCGATCCAAAACTTTGCCAAGAATGCAAACGCCTTGGAAGAGAAACTGCTGCAAGAATCTCGACGAATGGTCGAATGCTTCAAGCTGCAGAAAGATAAACCCGTTGATGCTCTTATAACTCTGAAGCTGGCCACGGCTAACATCATACTTGGTGCGCTATTCAGCATCAATGGCTCCTACGACGACGAAGGCCTTCGTGGACTTCTCCAGCTGACAGACGGCTACAATGATGCCGTAAATGGAAGCAGACATGTTGATTTCTTGCCACTGCTTAAGTACCTCCCCAATAAAGCGCTCTCAAAGCTTGAATTTTTATTGAAGGCCTTTAACGATGTCACTACCAAGATGTTTTTTGAAAATAAGCAAACCTACACTGAAGGGCACGTTCGCAACATCGCAGATAGCTTCATCAGCGTTGTCGAGAAAGAAACCATGAAAGAGATGGAGAATCGCCCTGCTGGAGAGGATACCCTCAACATGGCTCCTCTGCTCAGCGATGAACAGATTGTTGTAGCCATGATGGATCTCTTTGGCGCTGGCTTTGAAACAACTTCCGCCACCATTTACTGGGGTCTAGCTTACCTCATCAAATATCCCGACATCCAACGCCAGCTGCAGGAAGAGATGGATCACGTGATCGGTCGACATCGACTTCCGACCCTGGCAGACATAACGTCACTTCCTTTGTTACAAGCCACAGTCTACGAGCTACTGAGGGTGACAAGCCTCGCTCCTCTCGCCGTCCCTCGCTCCACGACCACCGAGACCAAAATTCGGGACTTCACAATCCCAAAAGACACCATGGTTTTCGTTAACTTGTGGTCGGTACATCGTGATCCAACAACTTGGAATGACCCGGATGTTTTCAACCCAAGGCGTTTTCTGAATGGAGCTGGCGAGGTTCTCGATCCCAAGTCCCTAGGAGGATTCCTACCATTTTCCATGGGCCGTCGAAAGTGTCCCGGTGAGCCTCTGGCTTTGAAATCACTTTCTGTGTTCCTTGCTGCACTGCTCCACAGCTTCCGATTTTCGCAGGAAGGCTTGCCAGCCAAGTATCGAGGCATTGATCTTCAGGGAAAATATGGCCTTGCTTTGACGCCAAAAACTTTTTATATTCGAATCGAGGAACGGCTATGAGAAAAAAAAGACAAATCATTAATTGATTGCATAGGAGGAACAATCTCGAATCATCGCATGCATTGGGATTAATTCATTTTCGCAAAGAACAGTGTAGAAAATGCTAAGTAGGTTGAGTTCAGACTATAATGAACTCGAACTTTACGGAGCTTTACAGTTAGGAACTGTGACTTGATTATTAGACTCTGCGTCTATATTATGAATGCTAGGACTTAATATTAAGAAGCAATTTGCATATGAAATTGATTTTGTGCACTGCGTATATCAGTTCAGCATTGCTATAAAGCACTTGATCACATGTATTGCCATACCTTTTTTACGCAATGAGGCAAATCTTACGATTAAAGTGTAGAACGATGGAGGTGCTCATAGGCAGAGAATACTGGAAAACTGGAATAAATCTTTAAAGTGAAAATCAAACTGTACTGAACAAATCTGAATTGATTAAAGCTACTTTTTCATAACAAGTTGACGGTGGAGTGACTCAGTTTCGGTGTGTTTTTTCTCATTTTAAAGGTCGTAATTATGTCCCGCGAAAAATAAGTGCATTCTTTTCAAGGGGCACAGAATGGTTGCTTTTTCAGGGCTGATGAAACACAGAGAAACTTGATCAGTTGAGTTTCCTTGCTATAGTTCGTTCCTATAGCAATGGATCATTGATTCATCGCTATGAACAGTTGAAGGAAAAGTTTCAATGTTTTGAACATGATCATAAAGTAGCGCTTTTCAATTATATTTTCCAATTTAAGTAGCGTTCGTCAAAAGAAAACGAAAAAACTGGTTGAAATTCTTATTGTTGTTTAAGGGTTTCAACATTTTTTTTATCCTGGATTACTGCAATTCAAAATGGAGACGTTATTAGCTTCTAAAGAAGCTCTTGAGCTGTGTTGGTGGGCAAGTGAGACACATATGAACTTATTAATAGTTAAATCGCCTCCAGGCGGCCTTCGTGAGTTCTCGTAGCTATGTGGATAGAGCACGCGCCCCGCGGAGGTCATGGGTTCGATTCCTCTAGAGGACTCAGGTGTTTTTCTTTGTCCCACGCCGCGCTCGTGTCATGTTCATCATCACTTTTCACATTTCGTTATCTTAAGCTGTTGCGCGCAAGACTCAGTATCTTATTTGAACAAGCCATGCCTCGTACATCTGTAGGTGAGAGCCACAGGATTTTGTTTTATCCTTGACACAACCGTGAGTTGTGAGTTGTATGTCGTTAATGGTGAACGGGTTGACAACACAGGAGACACACAAATAAAGTTAGCTTTTGAAAACAGAACTCTTGATTTGAGAAAAGATAAGTTTCTTTATACTATCCATGGCATCCACACCACAGACAATTCATCGTCAGGACATTTTATGGGGCCATACATGAACTCCTCACCCAATTCATGTGCACTACTTGCTTTAAACTTACACATGACTTACACATGTGCTGACTGACGTCATTTGACCTGAAAAGAATCTTTTAGGGGGTGGGGGGGGGGGGGGGGGGGAGGTTTAAAAAATTTTAAAAACAAAAAAAAATGAGAACCGGGGGAAGAAAAAGAAAATTTAAAAACTTTTTTTTTTTCC
>Ga0126343_10000512_pt1 | contig 15140 bp, 5 predicted proteins | sample Cyp2metagenome_FD_92531 | JGI IMG/M metagenome (GOLD analysis project Ga0126343, IMG submission 92531) | Coral microbial communities from Lord Howe Island, Old Settlement Bay, Australia - Cyphastrea 2 metagenome | ecosystem: Host-associated > Invertebrates > Cnidaria > Coral ... | reverse complement strand
TTTGTTAGTTAATTGAGAGGTCTTTCTTAGTATAGGATTTACGGTATGCACTTCAAAGCCTCTCTAAATGATGATCTAAATAGAGCGGTTTTCAATTGAGTGTCAAAAAACCAAAACCAGAGTAATCACTCTAGCCAATCACAAAGGACACACATAATCAAGTGAACCAATCAAAACACGAAGTAATTACTTGTAGCTGATGCAAAGTGCGGGAAAATGCGTCAAGTGAATCACGATTGGTTTTGGTTTTACTCCTGATTGGATGAAAAAGTGGCGCAAGTTTTTTAAGCCAATCGCCTAGCGTAGTAAACGCAAAACCAATAACTTTTCGACACTCAAATGAAAACCGTTCTACACTAAAACCACATAGTTACCAGTTCAGTGGCTCTCCTTCTGAGTCTGTCAGTCATTTTCTTGGTGTATATTGCAGCCTTATCCAATGTAAGCTGACTTCTCATCTTTTCCATGATGTTATCTTCAAGTTTAACTTTCTCCATGAACTCTCGCTCAATCTGTTTTCTGAGAGCTGTGATTTCATTCTCCTTTAGTGTGACCTCCTAGTTTGGTACAAAATAAAACAAAGCAGTCAAGTACAAACGAAATATTAATTCTGTATTTGACAAAATAGTTATTATCTTTTAAAATGCCTTGCATGGTATTGAGACATCTCTTTCATTTCCCCACACTAGCAAAAAGTATGCCTAATTTCACTCTAGTGTAGCGGTATTTTTCCTTGCTAGAGTAGACAATGAAAAAATAATTCTTTGGTATGTTTGTTTCTATTTTTAAATTGCTTTAATTGATTTGCAGGCCTTGAGGAGTCTTGAACTGCAAGTGTGTAGCTCTATTAGAGAAAAAGACGGCACCTTCCTCTAACCACCTTTTCATATGTCCAGCCACATCTATGCATGTAGCCATTGAAAAACAATGGGCATGTTTATTTGGGAAAATTTAAGATTGGATTCTTAATTTCAAACACAGAGTTTGCATTTTTTTACTAAACAGAACACTCCAAGATCACTTGGATCATGGCACATTAAAGGATGAAGAAAGAATTCTTCAGTTTCTTTGATGCAACATGATCCAAGTGATATTGGATTAATCTGTTTAGTAAAGAAATGCAAGATCCATTTTTTTTGGCATTTATTAAGAACCCAATCTTGGATTTTCCCTTTAGAAAATAACCAAGTTCTCCCCACAGAGGGTGTCTGGTTTGGAGAATCATTTAAACAAACAACAATTCACTCACAGTTTCTGCCCTGCTAAGTTGCTGCTCTGTTTCATGGAGTGCCCTGGTGTACTTGCTATACTCAGTCTTCAACACTTCTTGCTTGTTTCTACTAACTCCAATAAGTTTCTTCACCATGGAGATGTCTGCTTCAATCTTGTTGTGCATCAGTGTGATCTGCTCATTCTGTTCCTGGGCTTTGCTAATTGACTTTCTGTAACCTTCGATCTCTGTTTCTATGGCCTGAATTCTTTGTCTCTGTAGACTGCCCAAGAAAGAAAGAGTATGTTGTCTTTCTCTTTTTGGTTTCACATGTTACATGAGAGACTGCAAGTCCCAAAGACTATAGAGACCTGCTTAATATACATATTTACAACTACCACATACTGACACAAACCACAAAAGCTTAGGATGTGCATTTTTGGACAGACCTACAATGTGAGGGACAAAACAGGTTGAGTCTTTGATCTGGATCTTGATTTTGGCTCACAAGAAGAGAACACTCCTGGGTTCCTTCGCTAGATCTGTTATCACTACATGTACAAGAACTTTTCATTTTAATAATTTATTTGTTTGTTGACCTGGCGTTCTGTGTACAAGTCGCAAGCCCCTCTACAAAGTGCATAACAGTGCCTCCATGATCAGTATTTTCTCATGTACTTTCAGTGTCAACCCTTTTACACCAAATACAGTAAAAAAGGCAAAGGAGCAGAGCTTTTGAGTGCACAGCCCTTAGTTTAATCCAAGTTATTCCATCAGCACTATTATTGTCAGCATATCTCTCACTACATGCAGGTACATGCACATTTTCGCAGCTAAATCTAGATATGCTCAGCGATCAACTATTGTATTCCTTTGCTGAGGAAATGACACAACAAGGACAACCAGTCAAAATTCTTTGGGTCAACGGAACAGATTTCTCTATAGTAGCTGTAAGTATCTCACTTACCTCAAGGCTTCCTGCATGGCAGCATATGCCTCATCACGCCGCCTCATTCCAATCAAACTACTGTACCACTGCTGAGTCAGCTGTTTCTTCTCAAGTTGAAGAGCCTATAGTAAGCAGTGTCAATTTAAAGCTAGAATTACCAAACCATGGAAGATCGAATTCACTTGCTCATTACTTTAGTGCAGTTGTAACCCCAGGTAGGTACAGTCTTGCTGTACATGTACAGAGTGTATGTTTATCTTTGTATTTTTAAATTTGGATGCCCAACATAATACAGCACCTCATAAAATATACAGGAACTAGAGTGCAAAAAGAGTCATTCTCAAAAGAACACTGGGCTAGTGAATATTCAAGTCGAACTAGTTGATTCTGTCCGTACAGCGCAGCTTCTAATTCAACATCATTCAAGTCAAACTAGTTGCTTCTGTCCATACAGTGCAGCTTCTAATTCAACATCATTCAAGACTAGAGTGCAAAAGCATGCCATGTTCGAGACCAACATGGCAAAAATCAATACCGTATATGATCAAAACACCTAGAACACCATACTCTTCGAGGCTGCACATACATTTACCTATGTAGATTTACATAGCCTATATAAGAGGGGACACATATTAGGCTAAACCCACTGACCTCTATTTCTGTAGTGGCCTCTGAAAGTGCCTTTTGGGCAGCTTTGGTTTCCTCCAGTTGAGCAGCACACTGAGTCTCAAACATGTCAATTTCTTCCCTCAGACGATCAACAGTTTGCGTGAGTCTGTCTACAAGGAGATCCTGTAGGAATTTAATGGGGAAAAATTGTTTCTTAACTACAACATATCAAAAACTTATAATCCATTACCTGTAGAGAGAATTCCAAGCTATTTTGTGACTTGTTCACCAATGATTAGGTATTCATTTCCAAGACGCCATTGTTTCACTATTACCTGAGTGTATAAAAGTGACACTCACAGACTGGTAGATTAGTCAGTGAAGCATACAAAGAAAGACCTAATTTATTCCAATTGTTTAAGGCAAAATTTGTCGAAGACCAATACCCCCAATTCCTACTAGATGCACTCTTAGGGATATTGTTTTTACATCTTGTATTATAATCAAGTTTATCTTTATTGAATTCTATTGAAACATTTATAAATAAAAGTTGCCCTATGCTCAGCCCTACGTCTACCTATGTGACAGCACGGAGCTACATGTACCAGGTTTTTCTTTCAGGCTTAAGATTATCCAGTGGGAAAGGTAACATTTTTGGTTTGTTTGGGTAAACAGACAATGACAGCAATTTGCGAAAAGGAAAGTCTGGAAAAGCAGTTCTTTTCTTTCACCTTTCTTTCGACCAAATTGACCCAAGGGTTTAGTGGGTTGACAGGTTGACAGATTGACAGAGAAGTACAATTAGCAAACTATTTAAAACTGAAAACATGGTTGCTGGTCATCTTCACCAGCTACCATGCAGCCTGTGGTGGATCTAGGGGAGGGGCCCTGGGGGCACAGGCCTGCCCCCCTTATTTTGAGTAAAGAAAGAAGAACTCGCAAATGGCAGCCTAATGGAAGGAAAGCTGGCAGGGCAAGCAAAGCAAAACCACCACTTGCAGCTGTTATTTCCAGCCCTAATATGTGATACAGAAAGTTCTAAATGCAGCTCTTTACACTGTATGTACAACATTGTGACTGATAACTTTGCATAAATGTTATGTGAAGTAAGATTAACATGTCTATTCATTCATTGATTCATGTTATCAAGCCAAACAGTGACAGTTGTATTCACTTTGAGGTCGGTATTGGAGTTCAAAGACATTAATTTGCCCTTGGTTGCCATTCCATCTGACCACACTGTACCTGTTTCTTTTTCTCTGTCTCAGCCTTGGTAACTTCAGTGTCCGCTTTCTCTGCTGCTCTCCTCATGACAGCAATATCAGCCCTGACATCCTCTTTGGCTTCTTCCATGTAATGCAGTCTAGCTGCCAGGTTTTCAACCTCTGTTCTAAGCTCCTTAGCTACAGACAACAAATAATTTTATCAATTTGTCATAGGACTGGGAAAATCAACTGAGGGTGGGCCGGGTTAACACTGATTTTGAATTTGCACTGCGGTACAAATTGATACGTCTAGAAATGTTCATAACATTCGTGGTCAATGTAATACACGAGTAGCTGAATGAAGGTGTAAGCAATATTAAGGATTTACATTACTCATGACATTTGAAAATTCTTCCAAATTGCGTGCAGCTAAAAGCATAATATCAGCGCTCTAAGCTGTAACCATTTTAGTCGCCATAGCGAGTGGAAAAATATTTGGTGACTAACCTTCCGGCGAAAGTCGCCAATTGGCGACCTACAGTACAGGTTAAAAGAGAAACTTGCTTGAAAAATTATCAATAATAGGGCGAATTTATAATAGTACAATTGGTGGCATCACCTGTCTTTCTCTTTTCCCCTCTCGTCGTTCAGAAAGTCAAATGCATAAACTTAAATGAGCTGCGTCTCAAAATGGCAAATTTGATTGATTTGAAGGGGTTTTGCGCACCATTGGCAATGTTACCTGGTCTCAGCAGCTTTGTAATGTTGAAAATAAATCCTTTTTGCAACTAAGCAGTCTCTTCCTCTGTTTTTCTTACTGTAGCAAAGTGAAGTGTGGAAAACGTGCCGTTCGGCGCATTAGCCCTTTGTGCAATGTGTCACGAAGTGTCATCTCCTTCAAGTTTTTTTTGGCGACTAAATTTTTTCTATGGCAACCATTTTACAATTGAAGGTTTCCAAAAGGCAACTTTTTGAAAAGTGAGCTTGGAGTGCTGAATATGCAATTTTGAGTTTAAAAAATAATGAGTTTAAAAAATTCAAATTATCTACATGTAATAATATTTCCACATTGAAAATTACAGACCAAAGAGTTATTCAGTTGAACGCACATGCCTATAACCAGATTATTTCAGGAAAAACTCCACACTACCCGATTAGGATAGCTGATATGTTCTTCAAAAGACCCTCAAAATGTTTGCAGGAGACGGGTCAAGGATCCTGGAAATCCATGTGGGAGGATTAGGTACCTAAATTAATGTGTGGATTCATAATAGAGGAACCATTCTGCAAACCTTGTTTTCGTTGATGGTTGACCTCTTGTGATGTCTTGTCATGTAACTGTTTAGTTTCCTCCAGCAGTTTTTCACACTGCTGTCTCAGTTCATTCTCCGAGTTGTAGTTATCATGTTCTTTCTCCAAAAGCATTTGCTGTCTAGCAAGTTCTTGTTGGACTCCATACAACTGGACACCAAGTTCCTCTCTCTCACGTTTTTTGGTCTTAAGATCTTCTGTCTACATACAAAGAAAGAAACAAATAATCAATACACACCTCTGTATAAAATCATTAAAAACAAAATCAGTGTTCATAGCCCATTTTGCTGATATGGCAGCTGTTTCGAAACAATAGAATTTGAAGCGGGCACTGTATCTGCGAAATGGGCTATGGACTGTGTCTCTCTCTGGTAGAAAACAGACTTTGAGTTTCATTCTACAGAATGGGTAAAACCCTTCCCCAAGCAAAGATATACACTGTAATGGGCATCTTATCAACCTTGCTTCAGATTCCATACTGCATGTTACTAAGCTTTGCTTTCTCCATCTAACTTCCCACTTAGGCCATAAATCACGATCAAAATTTGCAGCATTTTCACCAAACAAACCTTACATGTAATTGCAATTATCATTTTGGATTAAAATAACAGCTTACAATCCATCATATAATTTTACTCCTGTGCAACTGGTCTAAAAAATATGCTCAGATATACATTTTATTTGTCCTTGGACATGATCTGCCCTTAAAGCTCACAGTTCTCCTCAAGCTATGCTGTTAGAAAGCTGTTTGCTTCTCGCAACAGATAATGACCGCAGACAAATGTCCTAGCAGATTTTTAGGCCAAATGGAGGCTATTGTGTTTTTATTCAGTACTTAGTCTGACAAAATACATGTAATAAACACTCTACTCACCAGCTCTCTTAGCTCCAAGTTAACTTTCTCTTGTTGCTTGAGTAAATGGGATTTGTAAGCAGCTTGGAATCTGACCATGAGAGGCTGAAATGTGATAAAACATCAAAATTAATGCACAGAATTCATGTCACTTATCTTAAGAATAGTACAACACCCTTAAAATATGTGGATAATAATAATAATAATAATAATAATAATAATAATAATAATAATAATAATAATAATAATAATAGTAACTTTATTTAAGTCTCAAATCATTCTAGCCAAGCACAAGTGCTCTAATAATTGGGGAGACTGTAAATCAAATAAATCAAATCAAATCAATGTGGACAGTTAAGTAAAAATCCAGTAAATTTAACAATAAGAAGTATCACGCCCTGTTTGTCTCATCAACCTCTGATGATACCTCAAAAAATTATGGGGTGAAATAGTTAGAACTTCATTTATGTGACAGCAACTTCATCTTCATCTGAACTTACTTTATTGTGTACTATTTACATGTACACCCTGCGAAATAAATTTTCCGTTCAAGAAGAGCTACGTATGATATTAACAAAGCAAAGAAACACTACAGAAGTCCATGTAGTGTCGCTGAGGTGATTAACTGTTACATAGCAGTGGATTTTTAGGATATTTGTCCTGCATTGTTAATGTAATGTTATCATTTTGAATGACCTTTTCTACCCAAATTTTAGATGATTCACACTCAATAAATAATCAATAAAATAGACCAAACCCTTTTCTGGTTTATGGGAACTTTGAAGTTTCGATTTAAATTGAAACTCCACAATTTATTGGTTAGTAGGTCGGTAGCTGAATATCACAAAAAGTAGCTGACAAAAAGCTACAATGTACTGTTGTAAGATTGTACAACATACATGTACATTATGCAGTGATCTGCTTATTTAAAATGAGCTAACGTTACCTTTTCTCCGATGAGGCGGCTATCATTATTAACTTTAATGATATAAAACTTCGAAAAATATCATCCACTTACATGATCAGGATCAAGAACCACCATGTCACTCTCTCCATCAGAACCAGACTCCTCATCACTGAAGTCTTCGTCCCTGTCTTCGCCGCCATCACCCTCAACCTCATCTTCTCTGGCGTCCTCGCCACTTCCACTGATACCCTCGGAAAGCAATGTCTGCGCTCCGGGAGCTCCTTGAGGATCGAACGCGGGAATATCCTGGGTTAATGTTGCCGTGGGTACGAGGCCTTCACTCTCTGCACCGGTTACAATAGTATCTACATCACTAGGGTCGCTCAAACGAAACTCTTTCAGAGCTTTCACAGTCAATTTGCTGACTGCATCTTGAATAGACTTTCTGGAATCAGCTGAACCCCTTGATCTTCCGGATCCCGGTCTCTGTTCGCCGTCTTTTGCTTCTGTATCGCTAAGCCCGTTTTCCTCTGGTCTGTCCGCCATATTTTTTCAAAAACACGGGATAAGCACTTGTTTCCTTGACGACTGGAGATTTGAGCCCGCGTTTCAAAGGTAAATCGTGACGTCAACATCCCATTTCCTTATATGTAGTATCAACTCGTCATTTATGTTGGGAAAAAAGAAAAGAGATACGAAACATGTAGTGTGTTTGTTTGCATTTTTCTCAGCTGTTTTACACAAAACCCCACTCAAGATGGGTAATCGATTCAGCAGACAACATGAGGGAGTCGAGGATATCGACGTTTCTTCAAACCCTTATCGATATCCCCCTCTTTCAGGTAAATATCTCTCGCCATTTTCTTGAACAACACTGTACAGATCACTTACTATGCTTATATTGCTCATCACGTTATTCGAATGCCATCCGATTGGTACTGAACTTTTTGAACATTTCGTCTGTAGGAAAGAGCTACTTCGCCGATTATTTTCTTATGGGTGGATCTAGGTTTGATACCCCGCAGCCGGAGGCGTACCTTTTTGGAGAAAATAGTGACTTGAATCTACTAAACCCGAAACCAGTTTCGGTAAGTACATGTACGTGTTATGCTCAAGTGAGCGCCTAATTTCCGTCACTAAGAAAAGGCGTCAAATGTTTTGTTGTAACTGTTTCGTGGTTGAAACACTGCCAGGATGGATTTTCGTTTACTCCAGTTACACAAGTTCGGCTTGTTGTGTTGAACACGGATTCAAAAGCAAAACACTAATATAATTATAAGATCTACATGTATGCTTGATTTTAGAAATGTTGGATTAACAGGCTCTGTTGCCGCATACCTTATGCACGTTGTAGTAATTTGCACTTGGCAACGCTTCTGAAACACTTTTCCTTCATTGCCGTGTGTCGGCAGGTTCTCTTTTGAACTATTCGCAGTTAAGTCACGATAATCGAAAGGCCGTGATTTACAAGCATGTTTAACCTTCGTCCTCGACTCGAATTTCATTGGACTCATCTGATTGTCTGAATCTTTAAACTGGCTGGAGAAGTGATCGTCTCTAAGCGTACTATTTATTATAGATTCTAAAGGAAACTTAAATATTAAATGCTAATTAAAAGAGAAATTTTTTGATAACCAATTTGCAAGTCACACTTTTCTTTTGGTTACACTCAGTTCGATTGAAGCTTATTTCTTCCATTTACCACATGAATTACCCTGACTTTTGAAGTTTACTCATAGGGACTTCGTACAAACTGTAGCGTTCAAACATTCAGAGAATGTTCATTTTCATATGAGAGATGAGTAAAATGTCTTGGCAAACATGAGCAAGTGTTTTTTTTTTTACTACCTCTGGTTATACATTGTATCTCAGCATAGAGATGGGCACAAGACAGACTGAACATCACAAAAACCAGCAATTTTGCTTTCGTCCATCGTTAACAACAACTGAAAGACAAATGTGACAGGGACAGATAATCTGTCTGCATGTTCATCTGATGAATTAAACATAGTTCATGATTCATAGTAATTTTTCTAAGACAATTCTGTCCAAGGGGGAAAGATGCAATGAGGTTAGCCCTATGTGAAGCACCAAACCTTGAGACAAGGCCAGACCACAACACCAGGAACTATGTGCCCTACTCTTTTCGAAAAGTGTGTGAGTTCTTTAACATCCACAGCTAATCATGCAACACTGAAGATTCAGTAGACGGGTCCTACTGTTTAAGGTCCTTATCGGAGAAGACTTAAACTTCCAACCATTTTCAGATATAGTTACAAAGGCAGCACATTCTCCTCAGTTATTTTAAGACCCTGAGGGCTGGTCTGGTCTGGGGCTCAAAGCGTCTACCTCCCGCACAGCAGACTGGCGCTATACCAACTGAGTTAACCAGGTGGCGGTTTTCATGTTGTGTGTACATGTACATGTGTCAAAATATCTGCAGGCAGAAGACGAAAACCTTAAAGATGTACTGTCCCCTTTTGTAATTGATGGTTGTAGTGCTCCTGGTAATTTAACTTGTTTTGTCACTAGATGTACAAACAGCTAAACAAGGCTAGACTTTCTCAGAATCTCACAACTGGTTAAACATTGGCTCTCACATCTCAGATCAGTGACTCTTGTGACAATTTAGAACCTGTAGAAAAGGCCTTGAGAGAAGCAACAACAAAGTTAAACAAATATATGTGGTGCCCAACCTTTTGGTAGCTGAAAAAAAAAGAAAAGTTTCATTGTTAGGACATAACTTACCTTACTGCACCATCTTTGCTGAGTTTCAAATATACTGTGCTTGTGATAAAGCATAGCTTCAGCCTATTCCAGGCCCTAACTTCTCCCCAACTACCAAGAGCATGGAACAGGCTTGCATACCATGGAAAGAAGAAACTTGACATTTAGTCAACTGAACTTTTTTTAAGTGAACCAATGGCTTCACAAAACTGATCTTTTGTGTCGCTAATCACTCCATAAATAATCCATAAAGTGCATGTAATCTGTGGATCTTCTTGGAAATCTTAAAGTTCGTGCTATTCTGGGAAGTGTCATGTGATACTGGTATCCAGCAAAATATAAGTTTTGGAAAATATGTATGTGTAGCAAACCATCTGTCAGTTTACCAATTCATCCTTCAAAAACCTTTCGATTTCCATCTTATTTACAGAAGTTTATTAGAATTGCAATTGATCATTTCTCCTTAAAATAAGCTTTGCTTTTATTTTATGTAGCATTACATAACTGTGTCAGAAGCATTATGTTAATGCATTCTTGCTTGTGTTTTCAGTTTCCTTATCCACAGCCACCTAGTAATGAACCAACAAAGACACTTAGAAGTCTTGTGAATTTAAGAAAAGATTCACTCAAGCTAGTGAAGTAAGTGTTTTTTGTTTCGAGGACACTTTGGCTACAAATAGTTAATCACTGAACGGTACATGTAAAACTTGTGTGCATGGTATATTAGCTGACTGGGTGATCAAATATTTTATATACATAAACATATACATGTAAAATGCCTTTATTATACAGTCAGGCATGATCGAACACACATGCCCTTGGCTGAATTATCAAAACAGAAATAATGTATGCAAAAACTATTTTTTCATAATTGAATCGCACTTCAGTTTTGCATGACTTACTACACGTACAAGCACTTGAATGTGTCAATCTTCCCTCTTCGTCATGTAGTAAGAGTTGATGCATAATTGCAAAGAACCAACAGAAATTGGACAGTTGAATGAAGAATTTTTTTGTCTTGCAAACTGTTGTTGATTCAGTGCATAACACTGTTGATGCAATCACCAGACACAATCATGCCAACAATTTGAACAAGCCTCAGATGTCAAGTCTTAGAGTAAGATTGTACTATTAATAATAAAAGAGATATGGTAGAGAAAAGCTGTGGTGAAACTGTTTGGGGAAACAAAAATGAAAGCCTCCTGGCTTGACATCTTGAGCAAAATTGAGCACTATTTTTTTCCTAGGCACAGTTTTTTCACTCAGTTCTTACTTTCTCCAAGTCCTGAGATGACATACTTTGTTTGTCCCTTTGTAGGAGCTCAGATCAAGAGAGTTACTCAGTTGAATTTGTTTTTGATGCTGATGTGAAATGTGCTGTAACAGTTCACTACAGGGCAACTGAAGACTTGTCCTCAGGCTTAGCGATGTGAGTACATTATTCTATCAGGCTTTTCATTAAGGTTTGGGCACTGGGCAAATCGGCTGGTTGTGAAAATGATTTCTCCTGCCAGATTTGACGAGCTCCAGGAACGTTTTTCTTATTAAGATCTTCAGTTCAATTGAAACATTTTGCCTGGCCTTAAAAACTTGTTGCCTTCCAGGTGAATTCTCTGTCTATTCTTAAGAGCAAGGAAAGTCTACAATAGTTTGATTTTCTACTTGTACTGAGCAGTACTGTAACTTGACAAATGGCAGAAACATATTTCAGACTGAGACATGTATAGAAAATACAGCCTTCACTACTTGATCAATAAAACAATTCAGTGGCATGACTGATCAACAGGACAAGAAACTGTCACTGAGGGTAGTGTTTCTAGGCTTTCCACAGGTCTCATTGTTAAATATTACCTAACATGAAATCTTAATTTTGAGTTTATAGAACCTGGGCTTATAGAACCTCAAAAGTGTTCATTCTGGTTGGCCTTGTCAATCATATGGCCCCGGTTATTTGAAAGCATGATAACACTATCCACTGAATAAATCACTACCTAGTAGATAATTGTTGGCAATTTAACAAGCCATACCACCTGGTGGATAGCGTTATCCACCTTTCAAACAACCCAGGTCGGGAAGGGCTTATATTATGATCATGCAGGTGGTGTAAGATGATGTTTTCAATGGAGCTAAGAAGGAATGACTTCAGATCTGTCAGAATTCCCCAAATCTCAGCCATGGTGGCAGCTCTTGTGATAACAAAATTTCTTTTCCAGGATTAAATTTGTTGGATGCTAATTTGAGAGTAACTATTAAGTTTCTATCTGCCATTATTTCTCCACATTACAGTTACACATCTACAGAGCCTTTCTCGTCGTCATCCAAGGCACATTTTCCAAAAGGTTCTGGTCAAGTGTACAACAGTGCTCCTAAACACAAAATTAAACCCAGTATGTTTACTGAGGAGGAGGTGAGTTGTTGTTGAACTTTCAATCTCTAATACTGCATGTGTACATAAGACTTAAACGAAGTGGAAAAATCCAAATGAACAGTCCATTGTACATATACACTGACTTTAGCACGAGTATAGTGCATCATTGGAAGCAATGTCACCCCATGGTCAAGTGATGTGACTGATTAGTGTGACTTGTGACTCTGGCACATAGCATGATATTTTAGCATTGCTCATGACAGTCAATCTGCTTCTTTTTTTTCACACTTTTATTCACAAATATTCTTAATTTCCTATGAAGTATTTTTCATCATCATCAAGGTTCTGCAGCCCAGTAGGTGCTCTTTGAACCTAACTTATGCTGCCGTAAATGACTGTCAAGAAATTAAATAATCTAAAGTCAGGAAAAGGGTGATGATATCGTGATAATCAATAATCTTTTAAGTCCTTATAGCAAGACTGGCTTCAATTCAACTCTGAAATAAGATTTGATATTTGGTAGCAGTTTGTGGTGGTCCAGTTAGTTAATAAAAAAACAATGGAATCATCTTGAAGTGTAGTCAATTACTGAGTGATTTTACGTGCACGTGGAGAAGATGAGTCTGTGTAATATTGCACTACTCATCTCCTGACATCTGGGGAAAACGTGCAATCTTCAGTGTTAACCTGTTTTGTTATTCAAATGGCTATACTATAACTTTGTCTATAACTTTGTTTCTCAGGGTCTCTTTAGTTTCAATCATTGCTGTAGCTAATTTAACGAGTGTATGGTTAAATAATTATATTTTTACTTCTTTGTAGTTGAACTATTGCCCAATAAATCATTCCCACATTCCAGTAGTGATTCAGATTGATGCCGATGAGGAAGGTATGGATTTTATAGACAAACACACCTTCTGAAAATATTTATTTAGAAAGTAAGATTATTGAAAATTTTATAGTGTAATTGGAGAAAATTGTCTGAACACCGAGTTTATTTTCAATGAATATCTTCATGAATAGTCAATCAACCTGTAGAGACATAATTATTAGCAGAGCCCCATAGGCATCATGGGAAAGAAATGGAAACCCATGAGTTGATTTTCTCATGGTTATCATGGCTAGCGGTATTGCTCGACGACGACGGAGTTGCCCAATATGGCGGCCATATACCAAAAAAGAAACATACAGCCTTGGTTTACCGTGCACTTCTTTGATATTGGACATCCATGCTATGATCAATTGACACCTGTCAAAACAATGTATCCGCTGACCAATATCATGTGACCATATCGCGGATTCAAGTTAACAGGTAATCGAGGTCACATGTTTTTGTGAAGTTGACCGCTGACCAAGTGCTGGTTTTCCGATTGGATCACGGGCTCAAGTCAGGTTAACTTGTTGGAAACAGGGAAGGATTGTTCTGAAGCCAGATTAAGGATGAAAAGTTGACCGAATTATAACTTTTTCTTCTATGCAAATGTTTTTGCTGCTCTGTTTTGTGTATATGGTGATTATTAAAACTCAAAACAGAGGGCAGAAGAAAACCTGACCACAAAGTTACAAAATTCATGACCTTTTCCTGAGTTAGCTTAATTGGAGCTACGCTTTTAGGTTGGCCTAAATCTATATACTACTTCATTGTTTACACTTGTCTTCTCTTTTGCTTGGATGTAAAGTACAGTCACTGTAGAACCCCACCTTTTGGCCAATCGTTAATACAGCCAACTTGTTATGATGGCCTCTTTATGTTAGCTTGTACAAAAGCTCAGCGAGGCCCTATGCGCCATCTTGGGGACAGGTGAAGGTGAAGGAACAAGAGCTCAGACATTTTCTCATTTTAAGAACTCCTTTAACATGGCAACCCTGTTAATATGGCCAGATTCTTTGGGCTAGTTGGTCATTGAATTTATCAGATTCCACTGTAGCTACATTGTACATGTGTTCAATTACAGTATGTACATTTTTGAGATCAACAAACAACTAATATATATTTTAAAATTTAAAATGACGTCACAGATCAAAACTTTTGAACAGTTAAATGTTTACAACCTAGCAAAAATAGTGAAAGGATCAAATTGTAAATAACTGCACTGTGCTTGAAAATTTAAGTGAACTTGTTTTGGGTCTTTTGTACAAGTTTGCAGGTTTCTTTTTGTTTGATCCACAGATTATCTGGGTCATTCTAACATCACACTGGCAACATTTGAAAAAATGTCTGATGGATCATACATTATAAAACCCATCAAGCAGAAACAAATGGTATGATAAAAAAATTATTAAATAAAATTAGAAACATCTTAACTAACAAAATATATGTTATTAATGACAAGAAAACATCCATTAACTGACAATCACAGTGTCATTCTTTTCTGCTTGGCAATACATGTACATGTAAGTTTAGAAAGGATAAAAAAATTCAAATTAAGGAAGTACAGTACTTTGAGAGATCAAATTGTTGTCAAAATGTTAGCTTTTAACTGATTACTTGAGCAAATAGGAAATTTTTTCTCGAGCTTGTGAAATTGACTGTCTGGCTATTTTATGCCAGAAAGTCATCGACAACTAATTTTCTTTGCACCCTGATATGCCAAGTGAAGCCACTGAGCCAGGCAACACAGGCTAAGAGTTCCCAAATTCAAGATTCTTAAAATGGACAGAAAGTATTGTACCATGGCTTTTCTTTGATGAATAGTCACACAATAAGGCTTTCAAAAAATCATTGCTTCCACTTGCAAAAAGAGTTTCATGATTTTTGATAACTTTATAGGTCTGCAATGCATGCTAAGGACCCTGCCTTGATATAATTTTGGATTTTTCATCAAAAGTTTTTTTTTTTGTCACAAGGTTGATGGCTTGTGCTACCTTCTTCAAGAGATTTATGGAATTGAAAATAAAATTAATCAGAAGAGTGGCAAGGTTAGTGTTTTAGCCCATGACAGTAACCATGTTGGTGCTATTTGTCTGCCCAGACCACAAAGCCTGGGAGTGTTTTGTTGCC
>Ga0126343_10000511_pt1 | contig 15163 bp, 6 predicted proteins | sample Cyp2metagenome_FD_92531 | JGI IMG/M metagenome (GOLD analysis project Ga0126343, IMG submission 92531) | Coral microbial communities from Lord Howe Island, Old Settlement Bay, Australia - Cyphastrea 2 metagenome | ecosystem: Host-associated > Invertebrates > Cnidaria > Coral ... | reverse complement strand
TAGGACTTGTCCTGTACCAGTTATGTTGAGACCTTCTTTTTGCAAACTGTTCCCATTTTTGTTTAAAGATTTTCCACGATATTTTGGAGGAATCGAGTCACGTGACCTAATTTGCATAAGTTTAACAAGTCGAAAATAATCGCTTTAGAAGATGTATTTGTGTACCAGGAGTTTATGTTGTTATGAACTAAGCCTTAGAAGATAGACCACCCCCTAACTGTTTTGAGTAAAATAGCTGTTGACCCATGCGTTAATTTGAGTATTAAACTTAACTACGTCGAAGAGATAACTCGGGTTCTATGAGAATGGGCTAAAGTAATAAAATATTTTGAAGTATGGAAAAAAGTTAAAATTAAGTATAAACTCGCACTTTCTGTCTAGGATGGTCAGGTCAACTGATCTATGTGGTCACAGAAGTGGTAGCATATTTATGTTTTTGTTTAGCTTGCGTAAGCTGCATGGCGGTATTGTATAGGCGCATGCCAAATGAAATTTTGGCGGTGGTGCCGCTACAAGCGGCGAAGCCGCGAGGATGATGGGGAGGGGACTTTGAAATACCGCCTGCAAGAAAACTGTGTGTTTTTGAATAGCCCGCAAATCAGTGTGCGGGAAAAACGGATTGGCCGAGAGAAGTATATACGTCAATCAAATGCTAGACGATCCCTGCTATATTTCCTAATGGACGCTTTGCTTTGCTTGTGGCAAACTAATTCTTTGTTAGTTGCATTGGAAGGAATCGATTTTGAGAAATTCGATGATTCCTTAGGGCTAGATCGGTCCTTGTGTGATCTCTATTTGTCTCGAGGGTTCCTGTCCGGCGAAGACACAGAAGCTCACAGACGCCAGCGGAAAACAACGTTTAATCCTTACTTGCATGTTTCGATTCGGAGAACAGAGCGGAACTTCCGCAATTCTTTCTAGGCCGGATCGAATGAACCGGCCAAGCTCAACTGCGTTGAATGTTTTCCTTCCACAAGACTGACAAACCCGACTCGATAAAAGGTTAGCTTTTACAAAGTTCCAGCCAATTTCTGAGCAAAGTTCTGCTACTGTCTTGCCTTCAAGCTTCGCGCGATCTGAAGGTTTAAATAAATTCTCTGTTGAAATGTATTTGGCACTTTTCTGAAAATTACCAAATTTTATCTTGAGGTTGACACCACACAACCCACAGAAGTCGTTAGCGTTTTCCTCTTGGCTTTCTGTTCCTTTAACCGGTTTCGTAGGAAAAACTCCCTTTGATGCAAATTCTCTGTTATCCGCCATGCATGCAACAACAACAAAGTGCAAGACGGTCGCGTTTTTTTCTCGCGGCTTCACCGTTCGCTGTTGGCGGCTCAGCCGTCAAAAAACCTCGCGCGCGCCTACATTACCGCCAGCTGCGCAGGCTAGCTTTTGTTTAGAATAGCACGGCTTAAGGCTTCCCGGCCCCATCTCAGTCACTGCCCTTGCGTAAGCTTTCCCAACCCCAGCGGAGCAATACTAACCTCTTATTAACCGAGCGCGAGCCGTACTGGGAGATATTGGCCCGAGGTCGGAAGGTCAATATCCTCCAGTACGGTTCGGGCTAGCTTGGTTAGTAAGTAGTCTATTGTATAACACTCGGGCCATGCTTGTTTTGAATTTGCCGGCTTTCGAAAACAAAAACATCACAGCTTATGACCGTTTAAACGGTCGGTATGGCGAAATCCTGACCAAGAAAAAACAATTAGAACGCTTAGATTTATCTCAAGACTACCTTGCCATGTAATAATGCTTAATCTTTTTCAAATTTCCCTCCCTTCCACTAAGCAGTCAATTTCTCACCGTCACACATGCTGCAGCATCTGAGCTTGGTGATGCTTGAAAGCGTCTCAGATGTTCCTCTGTGTAATCCTACCACATAGAATCCCTCATCGTTACATTTCCAAAGATCACCGGCACCAACATCTTGATCTTTGCATTCTTTGTACCAGTAGGGCTGCAGTGCAGGCTTACAACATTGCGCCCATTGGATACTCTTTAACTGATGACTTCCTCCTCTGTGGAAGCCATTAAGAAAATGCCCTGATGGACATGTAGCCCACCCTTCTCTGAAAAAGAAAGCCTTGTTTAGAGTTTGTTAGAGGAACGCCACAATATGTGCTTTCGTCACATTTGTTGCAACTAACAATCGAAAACAGAATTATTACACCATCAGGTTTCCACCTTTGTTTTGCTCGCTGTAGCAAATATAACTGGACTGTTGGCTAAAAGCCTTCTAGTAGTCAGTGTTAATGAGAACCACCCCGGTGAGGGAGCATAGAAGCACGGAATTAAAATACTGTGCAATACTCATTTTGCAGCTCCGTAGATCATCAGTTGCCGCAGTTATGAGTATACCATCACCGATTGCTGCAGTTACGTGTATACCATTCAAGTAAACGCTAATTCTGGAGTACAATTATGTGGAGTATACAAGCTTTCCTGGGTGGTAGTTTTAGAAAACAAAAATGGAACATGATGCAATAAAGAAGCAAATCAATGATAACAAAAGTGATAATTTTTGGCAGCCTACCTCGAGAAGCTCAAATCCCAGTCAGCCGATGTGCACGTGTGGGGTTTACCTTTATGTATGTCAGGGGGCTGACAGCATTTGGCATCCTTGATGTACAAAAGATCGTGGTTTTCGTAATCTAAAAAATGGCACGTTGCATATCCTGACTGACCAATTCTGTCCCCGAAAGGGCTGCTGTCAATGCAGCTCTGCAAAGTGAGACTTGGAAAGGTGAGAAGTGACAGGAAGACAAAGGACAGCATTCCAAAGCCAAGAGGAGACACCATTGTACTGCACCTTCCTGTAATGTTTCAACACATAAGCAACCACCAAAAGACCATTTATTTTTTAGGGGAAATCTCACGCCATTTTTAACTTTTAAATATCCTTCTGTCTAAAAATAACGGACCCATTTTCTAACAGCAAACTATTAAAAAACAACAATCCCGTTAACAAAGGCCGTGCGTTTTAATTTTGGCCTGTTGCCACCAATCACCTGACACTCTGGTCGAAATAGGATGCGAAACAAAAAAGGAACCAGAAACTCCTGGTTTGGCTTTGATTGCGATTATGCGTCCATACTAATACCAACCGCTGTGATTGATGCCAAGTGACTACGACTGGCTACGAGAAATAGCAAGTCAAGACACACACAAAATGTGACGTTTATTGAAGACATGGGCGCATAATGGCCATGAAAAAATTGTTATTTTATTATTATTATTTGAATGGCAAACTTTTCGAAGAAACAGTCTCCTTGCATCATACCAAGAATTCCAGAATTTTTCCACGACTTCTAAAAAGTTAGTGTTAGGCTTAGCTGCAAACAGTAGATACACTATATCAACGCACGTCATAAAATTTGCTCGGCAAGATAAACTTTAAAATTCTTCTAGAAGTTTTCAGCTCGTCGGTTAATGAAATAAAATGTCGAATGATGGCAATTCTTCCCTTTAAACAATGACGCTTAGCAAAAAGTAGATAGAATTTATCAAAAGCCTTCAAGGCATTTGCTCGGCAAGATAAAATTTAAAATTTCTCCTTCATGCTGTTGGTGGCAGGGTCACTGAATTGAGTAGGTTCGTGGTTCCACAAAATGTCGGATGAGGAGTTCTTCCGATTTAACAGTTTACCTACGTTTTAGCAGGAAAAACTAGATTCACTTTAGAACAGTCGTTTAGGGATAAAAATTAAAAATCGTTCTAGAATTTCATTACACAGGGTCAATGAGAACGTTAGATACGTGGTTTTCATTACAAAAGGTTGAGCGATCAATTTCCCCCGTATTAAAATCTATATTTTTTAGTGCAGTGCATAACAAGCGTAGTTTTGAAATAATTTCAAAACGCACTTTCATTTTTGTTAGAGCCAAATCATGCTATTAAACTGTTCTTTATTTTATTTTTCTTTTCTTTCTTTCTCTTTCTTTTTTTCACTCACTTTGGTCAATTTGGATCAGTTTTGATTGAGATGGTCTTTATGAGGCGTATACACTCAGTACTCACCAAAGCGGCCGTACTTTCCAGTTGGGTAAAGTGTAGTCCACGGTGTGCAAAAACGTTTGACCTTAGTCTGCAACAGAGGTATATCTCTTAGCAAAAAGCATTTCTAAACATAATTTATTATAAAGCGTAAAAAGAAGAAATTGAATTATTTCATTTTTTTTCTTGACTATTCTGGTGCTTGTACACAGTTTAATGAACAATGGGATTAACATTTGGTTGGTCAAAAGCAGCACAATAAAGTTTAAACTCGACGACCAAAATAAACACAAAAGTGTAATATTTTCATATAAGCCTGTAAATGTATTTCTTCAATATCTTGAAAAGAGATCGATCCTTGAAATTTTGTATGATTTATAATGTATAAGGAAATAAGGAAGTGAATATTCTTTTGGGAAAGAAACGTTAATTATTGAATATCATATTTTCAGGACTTAAATTGAAACCATAAGGCACACATTAACCTTCTAAAATTCACTTTAAGTCTTGTAAAACCTAATACACATGTAGATAATGCATCACTTTCCTTGAAAAAGGACCATGTTTTTATGACAACGAAAACAAAAATAGTAATGATTTTTCATATCGGAATTCAATGTTATTATGTTATTTGAAAGATAACTTGTGTTCTATATCAAAGAAAATTAAAGAGCTGACTTGTTTTGAAACCTCCCTTTGTCAAAAAAAACAAGAAAAGAAAAGATCACCTGTAATCACCTTGCTTGTCATGGAATTAGAAGTTGAGCGGTAACAAGGAAAGTAATAACTACGACTTCTCTCTCCTTGAGACATAACTACTCGTTTCATTTAAGAGTACAACGGAAAATAATTACGTCGCTAAACATTTTGGGTGGGGAACGTATCATATTTCCTTATGTTTAACGCTTGCTGAAAGTTTACAATAGAGTCGACACTATCTGGTTTTAATTGATGTCAAAAGGTCGAGACTAGCATCGCAACAGAAAGCCCTAGAAAACGTCAATCGTTTGTTCGCTGGCTGGCTCGTTGGTTTGGCTGTCTCTACAACATGTACTCCGGGTAACATATTTTTAGATTGACACTTTGCAAAAACTTGATCGATTTCTTTTTTTCAGCAGTTTAAAAGTTTTTAAATGCTTGAATTGTCAAATCCAAATACCCTTCTAGTGCATGTTTTGTTGTAAGCCTTAAATTGGAACCTTAAGGGAATTTTTGATTGTCAAAATTTTAAATTGTTTTATTTCTTAACTAGTATTGAAAGATGTTTCATCGTATTTAATCCAGCGGAATGCTTATGAAGCTCGAAACAGTTCGTTGCTGTATTTTTTGGTTTCCTTTTTTGGCCTTGAACGTGCACAAAACACAATAGTTGTTAACTAATGATCGAGGAACTAACCAATAGAGGCGTTTCGGTTACGTAGTTTTAGCATAGTGTATGAGCCCAAGAAAAAAAGACTTCACGGTCGTGGACCTTCCAACATAGGCTTCTTTGTTTGCTCCTTTGATGTTTGCTGGGCTTCATAACCATTTCCCTCAATGGTTTCATTGCTTTACTTTCTAATCTTCTACGGCTCATAGTGAACAATGAAGAACCTCACATTAAATTCATGCAAATCATAAGACTTTCATTGTTTCATCTACGGGATTTTTATGGCCCAACGAGGAAAGCTTAACATACCAGAAGAAAACTTGTCCGTTCCTCTGACGACTTTAAAAGCCCGCCAAACCGGTTATAGACAGCTGGAAAGTTCGGCTCTTTGCTGATGGTAACAAATACCCCGAAGGACGAAAATGTCTGTTACAAGAATGACTTCGTTAAGCGAAACTCTCTTGTATCAATGTGAATACTCTGATGAAACACGACGCTGGTAAACCTGGTATTCCTTTTAACCACCTGTGCAAGGGGAGTTACATTCAAAGCTTTCTAGAAGTACAACTGAAGGCATTATCGTATGAAAGAAATGACGGACCAAATTTTCACGCTTTCTGATTTTATATTTTCAAATTCAATCACATCTCACCCAAAACGTGTTGATGTAAAGAGATCTTTAGTTCAGAAATTCATTTTAGCTAGAACATCAACCCAATTCAATGTTTGCTGATTCTTATATGGTGAAATGCTTCTCGGAAAGTAAAGAAAATGACATTAACTCGATGTTATGTGGCCGTGATTTCGCAAATGAAAGACTCCGTGCTCTGCCAATTTGACGTTTAGAGGTCATAATTAACAAAATTAAACAAAATAGCGTGACCTAGCCCCTTTAAACTTAAAAGGTAAGGGCGCTACAACTAAGCAAAGGTTTGCAATATGAAGTAAACAAAATTGCGAGCATATTGGTTTGCGTTTTTGGGTAAAAAAAATTTAACTGATATTTTTTAAACTACTTATTAATCATGATTAAATAAAAGCCTTTGCAAGTTTTATTAAGCATAGATTCTGGACCTTTCTTCAGATAGCTGCCTGTTCAAGAACGTCTACGTCTTAAAACCTTCTATAGAGAGTATAGGGAGGGATTTATTTTGTTTTCTACCATGGCAAAAGCATAGGATTGATACCGTGAATACTCTGTTTAATATTTGACTTATTCCGTGCTTTTCAAGAATACAGTGTCAAAATGGAATTCATTCCAATGAGTAGTCAGCTATACAGCGTTCAGGTGTCCGTAACCCGCAGATGTCATAAAAGCGCTGGCGTACTTATAATTAATGTGAAATTCAAAAAGATCTGATCTTAGTCTGCCTGAGAGGAAGGAAGATTTCAATTGCAAGTAGATTTACTGACACCTCTTTGTGGTGAGTAGCCGAGAGAGAACATCTTTTTGCCAAAATCTAAACTGTACCAGCCAATCAAATACAACTTTTACTCTTTTGTCGTAAAGACAACAACTGAGCAAAGATTTGTGTGAGAGAGTAAAATCAAAAGCGAATAACTCTATATTGTTTCGAAAATCACAACTTTGAAACGTTGAATTTTTTGGAAAAGGATTTCCATTCTTTAGTGTCGCTCAGTTGAAATCTTTATGTTATTTTTGTTAGATATATAAAGCTGTCGTTTTCCCATTGAGTCCGTTCACATTACATATTTGTGTTAAGTATAATTCGCGTTGTATGAGGAAATGAAACTGTTTTTGTCCTTCCTAAGATTCCTAGTTCGAGTGTAGGGCTCTCACTCATTAGGCACGCACTACGAAAGGCGCAGTTCTCTAGTCCACGGAGAGTTTACTTGATTGAGTTAGCTTTGCATCGTTACGCGCCAATGAAATCTAGGAACCTTGAAAAGATCTCATGAAAAGACTTCAGTCTTTCCTTCCCCATTGAGTACATCTTGCTTTGATTCCTTTTCTTAACGTGTTACCCATTTCTGGGTGACAAAAAGAAATTGTTAGCAAAGACACAAGTTTTAAACCCCGTTCACAAGGAAGCCAAAATCCAAAACCAGAAATTCTGTTTTTAAGGAAGCCACGTCACGAGTTTGTCGGTTCCAATCTTTGTTATATCTTCTCCATCCTTGATAATCTTTGTTCCTTTATGATCTTTTAATATCTCTTAGTGTTTTCTATTGTAGCAAACCACTATTATTCTCAGGCTGAGTTCAGTTAACATAAATTTTCTATGCGGTTAAAATAACTCAAAATACAGTGACTGAGCTCCTTTAAGTCGTAAAAGAAGTCATAGTTGAGCCCTTGTCGTGAAATGAAACTGTACTTTCTACATTACAGCATATCGTACATTCCTGCTTATGATGTGGCCAAGTGGTCCATTCTGGCTGACGTTCTTGGCGTGTAACTTATATTCGTCATGTTCAGGTAAATTCATGAAAATGGTCAGAGACCGTCTATTTATGTTCAAGTGCAATGTAATGTTAAGGAATTGTAGTATGGTGTGAGAATTCGAAAAGTTCAAGAAGCGGCGTCGTCTCGTCCGGCATTTACTAAAGACTTAAAATTTGAAGTTGTGGCGTGATCGGGCTGGGTCAGTCTGTTATATATTTTCTTGAGTTAGGTCAGGGCTCCCCGTAACGAGGGTAACTGCGTAACGTCGCCAATCTTTTAACAAAGGCATCAGCGGTATTCGTTATCTTTAGAGAAAATCTAGATGGTACCTGTACAACACGCAAGTTTTGTAGCGTGCGGCTTATTTTGTAGCGTGCGACTTAAGTAATTTCAACTTAAAAGACTGTCTTAGACAAGGATTCTTCTAGGGTCTTTGAACATGTTTCATAATAAAGGTCAGAATCAACGGTTGTACCATTTGCAACATCCCAAGGAACGTAAACTTATCATCGGTACATCCAAGTAAAACTAATCAGTTTCTGTAGGAACTGGTCAGAAATGTGACCCATCCGATTAAATTCCTTGGATTGGAATGATTCTACTTGACTTCAGGTGGAGGTATAAGGACTGGCTGCTTTTCATATATCACTTAAGCAGTCGATTTTAAGTTTTATCATCGAGCTGGTAAGAATGCACGTGGGAAGTTAGCACGGGGGGCATTAAGAGGTGCTGTCGAGAGCTGCAGCTTTATAGCAATCACGATTATCATATTATTTCCCAATTCAAGTCTTTCTCAAACACAACTTGGCAACGGCCGATGTTGGTACAAATTTTCCCGGGGTAGTATGGACGAAAACAGATTTAATTCGGCGTTGTGCAAACATGGATTTAACGACCTTTGTGTTTTCTCTCCTGTCCAGTCGCTACACGCTCATGCTTCATGCAAGACTGGAGCAATAGCTTTAACAAAAAGGGAGAAATGAGGTGTGAGAGTTCTGACGGATATTACTACGTGGTCGGCTTTGATCGGGACGGCACGGACAACTTAAACGGAATAAAGAAAGCCAAATGCTGCGCGCGAGATCAAGCCTTCTGGAACACGCCTACCCAATGCCAGATGCCTGACTGGGCCGCAAAAATGGATGGGTGAGAAACATACTGATTTCTTTTTTTGCACCAAAGATCAACCGCGAAGTTTATCTTGGCCTTTGAACTGAAGGTGATTCGTTAAAAGGAGGGTTAATTATACTGTGGAATTTCGGCGATTTTAGTCAGTTCTGAATGCCGTTATGCGTGTAAATTCACATTTTTCTGGCGTTTTACGGTTAAGAAATTATCACACAGTTGGAGGAAATCATAAATTTTGGCGCTATTTTTTATACGTTTTTGCGTGTATTTGTGGGTGTCATTGAAACAGAGTTACTGAGCTCAGACTGATAATTAACTTTGTCTTACTTGAAGCTTCTCCTGTAACAAAGATTTACTTTGTGGTGTTTATGAGGAGAAATATACGATTATTGCGCTAGAATAAACAAAAGCGGTCTGCGATTTTGAAGCAAGAAAATGGCTAAGCCAATGAAAACTCTCGAATTGGATTATTTAATGAGTTTTTAATCACAAGGTTTCTTTCGCAAAATGCTCTTCAGGACTGGAACAAGCACATGCCGGCAAGGTTTTTATCTCAGAGGCCTAGCCCGCGGAGACAGCAGCAGCGTCGGTAGCATTGACTGGGGCATATGCTGTAAATCATCGCATCATCCCTATAGGTTATGACGAAGATGTGAGCAACACTTTTAACAAAGCTGGTCTCAGCGAGTGTGGAGAAGAGGGAAGTTTTATCACTGGTTTCCATAAACAAACATCAGGAGGTCATTTGTCAAGCATTAAAAAAATTAAATGTTGTAAAATGGAGAAGGGTGAGTCTAGATGTTATTCTAGTCAGCTTACGTCAAAGTGGCTTATAGGGAATTAGGCAGTCTGCTTTGGAAATCCCCTAAACAACGACGAATTTAGATCCCACTCAATTGTTACCATAGCGGACGTTATTCCTCTGATTAGCGTACCAACTTCAGAGTGAAATGAGTGAAGGTTTCAAGTAGTAAATATTTGCTCATCAAAGCTGGAAACGTCAATCTAAACTTCAGAGTCTGCTCTAGTTACAATTTTTCGTTTAATTTGATGTAAGATGAGTTACACTTCAAATACAAAGATCAGTTAATATTTTGCGATCGAATAAATTCCGATCCTGCGGACATGGAGAAACATTTGGATCTAGTGCAGTAGGTGTATATATTTAACAGAAGGTAATGGGCAAACCCTTAGTTTCGTCGCCTTTACATGACTGAAATGACGCGAGAAGAATGATTGATGCCTTTCTTTTTCTAGAAATCCCCCAACTCGCAACACTAGATCAACTGAAGCAGCGTGTTATGGATACCACCATGAATTATATCGGAACGTTGGCTAGCTATATGGGGTATGCATGGTCAAGTGGATGCTGGGCTGAAAGGGTTGGCGAAGACTTTCGGAAGAAAGGCGATACCTGGGAGTCGACATACAGAGAAGATCGTTGCGAACTTAAAGGTGGACCCAAGAAGGACGTTCGCTTAAAAATCACCTACGAGAACTTTGCCTTCACAATGAAAGATGTAAAATTTGGAAAGTCAATCAAGCCCCCTCGAACCATGGAAGAGGAAGTAGATCAGGAGAAACAGTTGATGAATTCCCCTGACAGAAGCTACAGCAAGGTCGTCACAAACAGGAAGAGTAACCCAGGTTATTCATCTGAGGTGCACGTTGATATTCGAGTTGCAAACACCCTAAAGAACGTCCAGCGAAGCAGTTGGGATTCCTATTTCGGGATAGAAGCAGGCATGGAGTACGAACCACCAACTGTGACAGGTGGGGTGGGGTTTTCCGCGAAAACAAGTTTCACCTACGGATGGGGTGGGGATGAAGAAAGACCACTGTCACCAACGACTGGCACATTCTAAAGATTGTTGAAAAGAAAGAACTTCCACCCAACACCTTTGCTAAATGGCAGGCATTCAAAAAGCCCCAGACGGTAACCATTCCCTACACAGCTACCATCGTTCCCACATTCTCTGTCAAACTGGAAGGCTACATGAAATGGGGAGGTGGTTACTATGGAGCTACAACCAATTTCCATCAGGATCATCGTGGCTCTGGTGATCGAGAGGAGGTAGAGCACAGCTTTGGAAGTGCTCACAAGCCTTTTTATGAAGACCTCAAAGACCAGGTGGAGCAGAACATGTACCCTTGGCAATGGCATGCTATGAAGCAAAGACACCCATACGCGCAATTGTACATCGATCAGCTGACAAATAAAGATTTCTATGCATTCACTATGGAGGGCCAGTTTGAGGACACCACAGAAAATGAAGTAAAGTCATATTGGTATCCATCACGATCCATTGAGGAAATGGAAGAGGAAGACGAAATGGCGAATTTGACCTCACAAGCCGACCAGGTGGAAAAGTTTTTAGGGTCTCCACGAATATATCCTCCGACACCCAAGGTCAAGATTATCGACAACAGCAAGGAGATGGAAATTCCTCCTGTAAAGAACTTCGACGACCAAGATGAAGCAGACCCTGAGCCTACCGTGTTTCCTCGTATCGATCCCCCAGCACCCAGGGTTAAACCCATCGACAACAGTAAAGACATGAAGCCACTTCCTGTTGAAGAACACGACGAGTAAGACCGAGGACTGATGCTGTTGAGTTGAAAGCAAGCTGTTCGAGTGTTAGCTAGAATGTAGAATGTACTAAGTAACTCTAAATGTCAGCTGATTAAAGGAAGACGTATGCAGTCACCGACGCCAGCTTTATTGATTAATTTGCCATGTGCCTCTTTGCTTTATTCAGGCTTGAGTGCATTCACCTCTCACCAATATAGCCCAGGCTCGATTCTGAACCATTGCCATATGTGAGCTGAGTTTGTTGCTAGAATGTTCTTGGAGTCTCCGCTTTTCCTCTCTCGCGTGAATCCCAGATGTCCGAGTCTCAGTTCAAAAAAGATAAAGGACACGCTTTGAGACCAGCAAGGGCTGATGTGACTTCCCCCTTAAGTACTTTGAAATGTACCCAAATCCATTTCACGGGAAAACTCCCTGTTATTTCTGTTTGCAGTGCTTTCCTCGATCGTGTACAAACTATTTACCTTTGAAGAGTTAATCTTGAGTTCGCTCTTTGAAATGGTGTAGAAACCAAAACAAGTATTCAACTTAGTAGCGGTCAAAGTAGAAACTATAGGTAATGTTAAGTTTGCATACAAGCCAAGTGGCCTATCAGCCCGATGCTCATTCCGGAGTCTGTGACATGATTCTGCAGTATAGTGGATGGGATTCTAGTCCATCGCCGGGTAACACCCCAGCAGTAAATTATCCAGTACCCATCAATACACCTGGATGAAGAGAGGCACGGTGAGATTTATGCCTTGCCCAGGGACACAATACAACATCTCCGGCTAGGAACCCGAACCACTCGATCCGGAATCGAGCCCACTAACCATGGGGCAACCGTGCTACCCACTTTGATGACTGATTGTTATTATTATTTTTTGAAAAGTTAAAGCTCTCAACCTTTGTGAGTTCGAGTGTAGACTGAACTGTCACAATTACGCACGTGCCCATTGTTTTCAGTCTTATAACGGTGAATGTTCTTATTTTAGTCTTCTCGAGAATTGAACCATGTAGTAAAATTTGTAAATCTCCTTTCGGAACTTTCAACAGGCGGAAAGACGTAGTCTTTTGCAGCAGACTGCATCCAGCGGCCCCTACACACACAAAGACGGTTTCCGTGTGAGATTCCCCAGCCTATCAAATTGCGGCGTTTGCGTTATACTTTACTGGCATATTAGGATTATGCTAGTTTTTGATTATATTAACGGCATAACTTTCCAAATGCCGGAACTTTCATGCTCAACTTTCCACACTAAAGGGAGCTTTCCTTTCAAGTTCGCTACGCACGTCCCGTCAACAATCCCGGATTGAGGGGTGGGGGGAGAGGAGTTAGGATAATCTCGTGCAGCTGATATTTGCTCTTGATTCTCCGTTATGTGATATTTGAAAGGTTCAAAGAAATAAACAACAGCATTGTATTTAGTCGTGGGCCAGTAGCTCGACACATTCAATCGAGCCGTGTTGAACTCTTAAATCTAGCCATCAAAGAATTAAAAGTAACGTTAAAAGTAAAGTAATTTGTTTACTCACGGAGCACCAAGGAGTTCACACTGAGAACTCGCTCAAAAAAAAGTCCGTGCATTCCACGATCGAATTGGAATTTGCAAATGTTGTTTATTGAGGAGAGGGGATAACTGTAGTACCCAGAGAAAAACCTTTCGGAGCAGAGTAGAGAACCAACAACAAATTCAACCCATATATGACTCCTGGTCCGAGAATCGAACCCGGAATACATTGGAGGGAGGCGAGTGCTCCCACCACTGCGCCATCCATGCTCCCAGTAGAATACAGAAAGACTTTTTTCACTGAGTAACGCGATCTCTCTATCGCTGTTTAACTACACTGCAAGTTGTCATGCGGTATCCTGTCAAAGAACTCAACCAAATATAATTTTTTTTTTAAACTGGATCAATTGTAAGAATTGTACGCGTCAATAAATCTCGTGAATGGAGAAAGCGTTTACAGTTGTCGACCATTTCTCCGCTGTTCATGATCATTACCACACGTACTCAGTCTTACTTTTAGAATAATTAGATTTTTAATCTAGTGACGCCCTCAAAACACTCGGCAGGCATGCGCAGACAAATAAATTCTAAGTTAACGTTTTCTCGGGGAATTACTAGTTAAACATAATTTAGGCCCTCGTGGAATGATCATTATGAAACGAAAGTATGATTATATATTTTCGTTCTATATATCAATTTCTTCGGAACAACTGAGATCAAATACGTTATTTCAAAGGAACTTTCACAAACCAAGCTTGAAGGGTAAAATTCTTATTAGCGCTCTTGTACACAACGCACGCTTTATCGCTTTCTAACTTCCAGCCGTCAAAATCAGTTTCAATCCTACAATAATAAAATGTCAACATTATCGTGGGTTTCAGCCGTAACATCGACTTATCTTAAGTTAAGCAACACGCACGTTAAAACTATCTTGAAGTAATTTAAAATAGTTTTTCAACTTTCTCTATCGTCAACGAAGTACTCTCGTGTTTACGGTTCAAAAAAAAGTTGGACCAGTAAATGTAGCCTTACACACAGGCCGAGAAAGGAGACTCTTAATTGTAGGTCTGCTGGTAAAGCCATAGTATGCAGCATTTGACATGAAAGTATTTATCTACCTTCTGTTTAGGAACGAGAACAGTAAAAGAGATAAGTAATCGAATGAAACAGAACAGGGTACATGAGGCGTGGTGTAGCAGCGGGTATTGCTTATACTACCAACCACGCCCCAAAAACTGAAAACAAAGAACAATAGTAAAACGAAGTAAAACGAAGAACAGCGTCCGTACAAACGGGGAAAGGAACAGATAAAGGGATTCAAAAGGAACATTTCTTTTCCCAAAACAGACAGGGTTTAACAGTGAGAGCAGTGACATATACTAGTGAGTATTTACTGGACAACGCTTTATGAATAACCTAGAAGAAGTGTCTCACTCTAAGCTCCATAATTCAACCATCTACGTATTCATGACTTTGGCTTTTGGTTTGAGTCCTTAAATAGTCCTATACAACCACGAAGTGTCAAGCGAAAGAAGGATTAGAATAACGACGATCATTGACTTCTGGATATTGTGTTGAAACACCTTGCCCAATTCTTAGAAAGAACATCTTGCAACTAGTACCTATTAGTATTAAGAAGCCGGGGATTTTGCTAAAAATGAGAGCAGGTAGAGGCCTAAGAAAACTTTAACCCTCTACAACTAAGTGACATATTCCAGTCAAAATGATAACACAAATTAATACATTGGCAGGTCCCGACATGAAAGGCTTCAAAAGGTAATGAAAACCAAATCTATTTCGTCAGACAAGAGAAAAAAAGGAGATATTAGTTAAATGATTGCCTCTTCAATTATGTCAACACCTGGCCCGGGTTGTTCAAAGGCTGGATAACGCTATCCACCGGATAACGATACGATACGATACGATACGATACGATAACTTTATTTATACACGGTCTTTCCATCAGTAAATTAGGTTAATTATCTATAGTAAGGTATCTATCTACCTAACTACAATAAAATTTATTAGTAACAATTCAAATAAAAATAAATAAAAATTCTGCTTTCCATGGAGGCCGTGTCTAAAATATACTTAAAAATTAAGGTGTTACTTGCAACTAAGATATTACTTGAAACTGTGGCGACTTAATTTAGATTTGAAATCGGTAAGTGAAGACGCTTGTCGTAGGT
>Ga0126343_10000510_pt1 | contig 15166 bp, 11 predicted proteins | sample Cyp2metagenome_FD_92531 | JGI IMG/M metagenome (GOLD analysis project Ga0126343, IMG submission 92531) | Coral microbial communities from Lord Howe Island, Old Settlement Bay, Australia - Cyphastrea 2 metagenome | ecosystem: Host-associated > Invertebrates > Cnidaria > Coral ... | reverse complement strand
TAGATCTAGGTTGCTGAATTTCAAGACATAAGTTTTCAAGTGTTTCCATGTTTAGATCATTTCGTAATGTAAAATTTATTGATTTTTTCACAAAAAAGCATACTCCTCCCCCACCGTCTGTAGAAAAACAGCTGGTGTGATGGTCCAGGATTGTAATAGATACAAAATCGACTTTCGATAACCTGAACCCTTGTTAACTCGAAACAAAATTGATTCAGTTTACCTTGACATTTACTGTACTTCTGCAGCTATCCCTCTAAGCAGGTAATTGCATGAACTTTGTATCAGTATCCGGAGGTTTCTCTCTTGCAAATTTGCAAAAGTTTGCAATACCTAGAATTCTCCTCAGTGCTGCTTTGCTTTTGTTCGTTAATAATTACGTTTAGACGTACTGATTTATATGGTAATTTTGAAATCCATTGGTCCACTTTCAATCAATTAATAGCCGATTTTTATCCTTTGCTTATTTTACAGATGGATGTGAATCACATATAACCGGAGTTGGCACTGCACTGCTATCGATTTATTTTCGCTTCCTGATTCTGAACGACATGCCACAGGGAAATTCAACTATGACTACGACAAGTACATGAATGCACAATTACAGATTGCCTAACGTGATAATAGCCTATGAAAAATAAATGAAGTTTTCGTTTCAGCTAGTAACAGCTAAGTTTCGACTGGTGCGAGTACTCCGTGACCTGCATTAGGGAGTGTCAGTTCAAAAGGAGAAGAACAAACGTGGCCATGCGACCCATGTCACTTAATCATAATTAATTATGCATGTTTCGCCTAATTGTTACCGTCATGGTCCAAACACTTTCTTACAACTATTCTGTAACTGACAATGATGTTAGTAACATCGAAACATGTCTTATAAAATAAAAAATATGTCGCAATCTTCTTAGAAATCACAGTACACTCACTAAACGCGACCATGACTCTCAGCTGGGTTGACTTCGTCATTAAAAAGCAATGCGGGCATTAATATATGAGCAGAATGACATTCATAAAATTTGTCAAATTTTATAGAGTGCTATGCAGATTGCTACGCAGTACTTGTAAGTAGGAGTTTTCTCTGCAGTAAGGTCGCGTAAACTGTTCGTTCTTTTCATTCCTTTAGTTACTCTCTTCCTATTCAACAAGATTGTGTGCTCCCTGTACACCATCTTACGGATTCATCGCCAATTCTTCACTGCCCTTCCATAGTTCAAGCTAATTTTCGTCATTTATACCAAGTAAACATAGTAAAGAGCCGTTTGGAATTCTTTTAAATGGAGTGAAGTTGGATAAAATTCTAAGCCTGTATACTTACGAGGAGTCGCCCGCGGTTAGTGGATAAGTGACCAGGTGGACAAGCTCTGGGAACAAGGCAGTTTAACTGGTGTGCTATCACTTCAACATAGGTCATTCGACAGCACTGTCTTTATGACTGTTCAACATATTTTTTCATAGATTTCTTAAGTGCAGATTTGAACTAGAACTTTCCAAAAGAACCACAATCGCGACAGTCTTTGTTACATTCAATTTCTAGATGCATTCTATAAAACAGTTGCTAATTAATCACTATCGTCAACTTCCACTGAGTTGTTATAACGTGCAAAGCCAACTAGAAACTGGTCCGCACAGTCATCCCAGGAGTTATCATTCGCGATCGAGCAATTACCATCCAAAAGTTTTAGGATCTCTTTCCACACATCCCTATCAGCCTGTCCACCACTACCAAGATGCTCATCGTCAGCATAATCTTCATGGACTGTAGTGGTGCATCCCCCGTCCTTGGTGTCGACGTTTTCGACACAGGGGTTATTGCGAACAACATCGTCGTCGGAATCATCATCACCAGAGTAATTTTTGACATCGTCGTTATCAACTGATAACGAAGACCTTGCTGTCAGTATGTGACAAATCCTGTCATTGAATTGACACAGAGGGTCATTGCTAGATATCGATGTAACATCAGATGCGAAGTATTCATCCCTTGAGCCCCAAATCATTTCTTCACTGTCGACTGATACTGAATCCTCGCTGATGTCTGAATGAGTGTACTCTTTTATTTCAGTGTTGTTCGTCATTTCCTCGGTTTTGAAAGTTTCCCAAAGAGAAACAATTCCAGCATCGTCTTCCTCTCCAATCACCACATCTGCGTTCACATGAAATGCATCTGAGGAGTTAGCGAATGAAACCATTCGGCTTCGATACATAACTGGTGTGGCCTTTGCTGAGAAAGACCAGTTGGATCTCCAAGCATTATTTTCGAAACTACCTTCGTCGACAGTGCTCTCCGACAGTTCACCTCTATTATCTTGATCGTTTGCTCTCGATCTCTGAAAAGAGCTAGGATAGTCGTCATCGTCTGGCTTGTAACCGAAAACAGTTTGCAGAATCCTACGCACCATGAACTCTGCTATTTCTAACTCTTCTTTTTCTTGATCAAGACATGAGTTAGAGTATGAATCATTGAGAACGGCCACAAACATATTTGTTATGAAAATAACTGTAGTAAAAACGAAACCAACCAGAAACAGCCTGCCCATTATGATCCTCCCTTCCTCGATTTCCTGTATCAGTTCGTTGTTGCCAATGATCGTGAGAAACTGCGAGATGAATGCATTGCCAAAAGACGAGAACAACCCATTGTCTGACCCGAATGCAATCATCCCCGATAGTGCGTAACCAGTTGATAGCACGCAAAAAATTACGAAAAACGATATTAGTGATAATAAATGGCTCTTCATAAAGGACGACAGCTTTATCACTTGATGGTTGAAATGGAAACATTTTAGAAGGCGCAGTGTGGCTATTGCAGATGTTGTACATAATGCCACGGTCTCAGCCTTGGACCAAAAAAGCGCTTGATGGAAGCTCACTGGGATAAAAGGATTCTTTTTTAATCTGCCCAACGTCATTGTAACCTGTTGAGATTTTATTGCTTGGAAGATCAATGCAAGAGATGCGGTTAAAATCTGAAAAAGTTCCATCCAATTCCACAAGGAATAGAAATATGAGGACTTTTGGCGAAACAACTTGATGCATTCTATAACGAAGTAGCAAATAAGAAAGACCCCAAACAGCAGGACTAAAAGCAGATACGTGTTGTGGGCCTGTGAATCGGTAGAAGCAAGAGGTAACATTCCGTAGCTTTTAAATGTACCGGAAAATCCAGATGGAAGTATCTCATAGAAATACGATATGACACTGAGGATATTAGTCGAGGGATTAAACAGTGAGCATTCGAGTATCACAGCTCTGGTTCGAGAATCGATCCAATTATTTTCAGCTAAATCATTTATAACCCTTCTGGCTGCAAGCTTGTTATATCCCAAGTTAGCTAGGTATCCACCTCCACGGTAAACAGCGAAACGACCCCAAGAATTAAAGCTGCCAAGGCTTTCATCTTTGCTGTACTCCCAGTTCTCTGGACATAACCATGAAGATCTGTTCGACGATCCTGTTTGGGAATCCCAGCTATTAGTATCTTCATCTTTAGGAGAGTACGAATCATGACAAAAATTGATCATTTTTCTGAAAATAGCAGGGACTTCACATGAGTCTACAGTGGAAAAAAAGAATAAGACATTTTAAATGAAGTGTCGTAGCTTCTTTAAATTTCTATCAATCACTGCGCTCAGGGCTGGGTAGGGAGAAAGACAGCGTACGAAGGCGTGTCTTAACTACTGTGAAAGTTTTATTGTATATTTGAGGGAAAGGGAGTTTGAATGGAAAATATTTTCTGTCAGTGCTATCTCACGTATTGTAGACCGAGTGGACGCTCAAACCAGTTGACTAAATACCATAAAGATTTCAATTTTGTGAGAGACTCTAATGATTTTCCTTCCTGACTCACAAGAAGCACTTTTAGTACAAAACACTACTCGTGAAGAATACGTACACCTTAGTCACACATAGATACAACTGAATAACACTAATTTTAGGTCAAAATAAAGAAGGTAGGTGACTCAGTCTTACCTTTCATTATTCTGAGTTGTCTCAGGCGAGGCATGCCGACCAAGATTGAACGCTTGTTTCCAATGTATTCTGAACCTTTCTCCTCTTGACCATTGTACCAATTGCTTGAAAAGATAGCTCCAACAAATGTTTCATTCATCCATTCCCAGAATTGGGTATTGTTTCGTATCTAAAATATAAAGCAAATAGGGTGGAAATCTTTTAAAAACTGATTAGACTCCAAACGCCAGTGGCGAAAGTATATATTAGAACTTTAAGGAAAGTTTTATCAAGGTTTGGAGCACAAGTTGTGTAAAATGTCTGTCTACACACACAGTTTCTGATATTTATCACTCACCCTGTCAAAACTCTGGAAGCCAGTCTCCGTAGAATCAGTCATTACATATCTATGCTCATTTTTGTCACTATAGCATACAACCATCAACAGGAAGAAGAACAAGAGAAGAAAAAATAACTCTTTGATAAATTTGAACATCTTCCTTTCGTTTGTTTTAAACTTCTTAGCTTGTCTTAAGTCATCGGAGGACAAATGAAACATGGGCTGAACATTTCTCTCCTCTGCTGATCCTCGAAGCCGCAATCCGCGACCACATTTGGAAGCCACAATAATTGACGCAATAACAATCTTGATTGGTTGAGAAATGAATACGTCACCACTCACTGATAACACGACAGACGACAACCATCGAGCTGACTTCTCTCCTCCCCACATGAGGGAGTAAAAGATTGTGAACAGCGCCGATGCAATAGATGCACTGACACAGAGAAACCAAGCTATATATGTGCAAAAATGGGGTAGTAAACACTCCCTTTTTTGACTACTCCACTGATTGTATTTCCTTCCTTGCAGATGACTTTTAGGCTCACTTTTGCGAAACAAGAACGTAATTAAAACGCTTGGTGGCAGCGTGATGAAAACTGTTTCGAGTGCAATGATAAGCTGACTCGGAGTAACTTTGAAAGGTCCTATTGCGATGGTTTGTTGATTGGCATTCTCCGTTTCGTAAAACATTGCTGATGTTACCATGTACAAGAAAAGAAAAGAGCAACAGCAAGAAGCTCTTTGAACACGCGTGAAGGAATTCCTGGGCTGTTTGCTGACCACTGACCACCACAAGTGCTCGTCGGCAAATCCATTCTTCTGAAGCATGCTGAATTTTCTTTTAAATTCCATTTCACTGCCTTCTACACTCTCGGAGTAAAGTACTCTTGTGGTATTTCCATCGTCCCGCTCTAAGGCCAGCCAACGATAGCAGGTAAAAAGCCAATGTTGACCTGTTTGGCGGTCAGTAACTGATATCTCGCTAAGGAACCAAGATGCCGCTTTGCCAGAGTTGTCATGGCCGATTTGCACCTTGATTAGGGACCCCAACGGTTGCCGTAGACGTATAAGGAAGTTATCCGTGTTTCCCTGGGCAAACAGCTTTCTATCCGCTAGGCTTCCATCTGTCAAGCTGATGACGTCACTGGCGTACTCTATTCCGTAAAGGATCATGGACACATTAGCCGAGGTTCCAGAGTTCCTCCATCCTCCAGTTGTAATGGAGACCTCATATTCATATCCAACGTCATCAGTACATTTTAATAATATCAGAGGACCATTCTGAATCAAATGAAATCAACGGAATGTTAAAAAATGTTTAGTATTTTGTATTTCACTAGCCAAAAACAACGGAATATCCTAAAGTTCCCAGTGATTAATTGTTTTTATATTCCCATGTATCCATAGTTTCTGGTGCAAAGCGAATACAATATGCGTGTAGAGGCAATGAATAGTCAGAAATGATAAGTGCAAGCAACACTTTCATGTCTATAAGAAATTCATTTTCAAAACTTCTAGTGTCACTGATTGGATGATGCCACAGACTATATTCAAAACACTGCACATGCTTACATTGATCTCCACTGATGGAAACTAAGTTAAACAATAAAATAAGAAAAAACCAATATGCACGAGTGTTTTGTATAAACGGACTACTTATGCAAATGTAACCTTGAGAAGTTGTTGCACGCCGCATGGAGTTTTCGCTTAAACTTCACCTTCCAAAACGGGCTTATAGCTAGACCGGAGCAGACTTGAACTACATAACTTTGTTTTCAGCTGGTTATTACTCTGGTAAAGTGCCATGGGGCGCGGTGGTCTCAGGTTGAGTGCGCTCAGCTACAGATCGAGCTGTCCGAGCCGGGGACACTGTATTGTGGTCAAGGGCAAGACACGTTACACTCGTAACGCCCCTCTCCGCCCAGGTGTACAATTGGGTACCGAATACTAATGCTGGGGGTACCCTACGACGGACTAGCACCCCATTCTGGGGGAGTAGATATTTTCTTAATCGTGTCATGTTACATAGAGAGGTACGTTTCGGCCTGAAAGGCCACTTCGCTCGTATGCAGACTTTACCTGAAGTGTGTCAGTAAGAAACTGCAACCATTTAAACTATTCCGTTTAAGGCAAATACCTTGACAATATCCCTTTTGTCCGCTCTACGTGCAAACAGCAAGACAAGAAAGTAGACCAGTGACACAGAACAAACTGTGAGCAGAACAAGCAGGTCATCGGGATCCGGCTTCTCCATGGTTTGTTTGACTGTAGCAAAATCAATGGTATTCGGTGCAACGAGGATTTCCCCTCCGAAAGATGTCAAGTGATTGCAGAGGCATTCCAGGTTGGAACCGTTAGATTTTTGGCCTGCCTGTTAGTAGAGAAAACAGCAATGACTACAAAAAAAATCATTTTAGCTAATACCTGAAAGAGCTAAGGATTTCCCGATTCATCATTATACGATTTATAACGAAAAAGAGAAACTGAATGTTAAGAAATATCATCGGTTAAGCAGGGTATCATCTTAGATTCTAGCTTCATCAACTTCAAGTTAACAACTGTGTCTGTGCCCCTTGGCTCTTTTGCGGGAACAGCAAACCCAAAAAGGACAACAAAAATTGAAATCTAACGCACGTACTTTTGAATACGTCAACCATAGCATGTTTGGTGCACTATATGTCAAAGCACAAAATCCTTGCCTTACATCCTTCACTTGACCACCTTTCCTCAACATCATCCCAAAACGCGCACCAAAAGGTAGTCACTTGAACACTGTAGTTCGCTGACTTTGCAGGGTCATACTCAGGATACACAACAACAAATTCATTGGGTGTAGGTGAAGTCGGTGGAGTCGGTGGAGGAGGTTTAAACTTAATGCATTGATCTGGTGAAGAACTCTCAGGCCGAGCTGATCTTCTTTTCCTTGATGATTGGACCATTTCCGTCCCTTCATTTCCCAGGCGAAGTCCAATGTAATATTTTCCGGGTCTTTTAGCAGCGATCAAGATATCTCGCACGTTGTCGTCCCCATTTCGGCAAAGTGAATCTGAGCTGTTTCCTTTACTTGGTAAAACAACAACGTCATCGAAAACAAGCTCGCTAGGTTTTTCACCATACCTAATGTAAGCCGTAACAGAGGCTTGCAAGCAAACCCAAGTGGAGAACTTCACGGTTGTTTGAGGTTGCTGCACGTGAATGCTGTGATAATGCATCAGTTCAGGATTTAAGAAATGTTCTGAGAGCGGCGTGGTATTTCCATAATTCTGCGATACCGGAATTTCGATAACAATGTCCTCAGGAAGATCTTTAATTTGCAATGCGTGACCGTTGTTATCCTTTAGGTCGATGTTTAGAACGTCAGAGTTGACCTGGTTGGTGCTGTTTGGTGAAGCTTGAGGGTTAAATGCGTACTTTATCATCTGCAAAAATGAAAACCAATTGTATGATCAGAAATAAAAGTTACTCTATCGATGTTGTTCTGTATTTACGAAACAGGCCGCTAGTTGTATTAATTATATAGGCTGGTTTTCACTGGTGCTTAAGCATATAAGAAACATCCGCAGACACATAGGCCCTGGTAGCAGCTCTCTTAAGATTTTACATGAATGGCTTGACTATATCACAGCAAGCACAATTCCCCTAGCCCCAAAACAATACCAGATGCTAACAACTGAAAGGCTTCTTACCAGAGTTGTTACGGTTCTGACACAGTAAAATGCTGATTATTAGTGCCAGTTTTCATAAGAAAATAACACCTAACATAAGGCACTTCTCAACAGCACCTTAAATGCACCTTAAACGCTTTTGAGTCCAGCTTTACCTGTACACGAAAAATTCCGATTTTTTTTGCCCAAAATGTATCTTAGAATTTGACAATTCTGTGTTACATCTAAGTTGTATATTACGTAGTAAAGTCTTGTCTATGGTCATTGCTGCGAGGCTTGCCTGCAATCATAATCACTCAAAGTCGAGGGCCTCATTGTATCGTTCCAAATGTCCCAAGGTACACCCGACAAGTTGCTTGGATAAAGCGGAATGGAATAAGTATGTGTTGAGGGATTATTTACCTGTATTCCAACTTCGGACGTTTTTCTAAACATGTTTGCCAGTGTTTTGTTGTCTAGGTGAGGAAATTCAAAGCCTGCGTCTTCATTGTGGACTTGTAAGTGATCTAAGTCCTGGACTTCCTGTTTGCCCAAAATAGTGGATTCATGTTTGTTTTTGATCACCGTATATTCTTCTCCAGGTTGCATCAGCGAGAGCATCGTGTTGGTAATCATATCTGTGAGGTTACCTGCAAGTCTTTCACTTCTTGACCATGCCTTGAAAGGAAAGTTTGTGCGAGAAAGTTTGAGATGTTATAATGAAATTGAAATGAGAACATCAGAAATAATAGCGACCACTAGTTTCAAGTAAAGTATTCATAATAGCCACCACTGGTTACAAGTAAACTGAAGTAAAAAACATCCCTCGAGGGATTCTCGTAGTGTGTAAAGATAGAATAAGACTCTAAGCATTAAATTAAGCATTTCACTCCGGCTTCACAAATTCTTCATGCATCTGTTAGTCTAAGATGGATTTACCCAGATAGAAGGATCGAAATTGCAATTATGACAGCACCGTGGTTCGTGCTTTAACAGAATCAGGCCATATGAATACGCCGTCTTCATTTAGCGTTAGCGTTGCCTGGCGGCTTTATAGTGAGCGCAAAGTGACTATCGCGTACAGGGAAAGGCTTCGTGCAAATCACTCCAAAGAAGACTTGTTCAGTGGAGCTGGTCCCACAAAACATCACTTGTTCTCACTGGCACCCTTTATCCTTTTCAGACAGTGAAAACCCTTGTATTCTTGATGATGAATGAAGTGTTGACTAATATTTCCAATTGTTGCCTATACTGCAACTCAATAATATTTGTAGCCTTTTTATTATAATTTATTCCACACGTCCAGTCAGTTTTTTACAAAGCCAAAATTCTACACGACCAAAACCATGTGCAAACATCCCGGTAGCAGAGGTTGTAATTAAAACCACAGTTCTGCGGCGGTAACGCCAATAGCCTAGAAAAGTAAGCAAAGTTTGCTTTCAAGTTGTGTCTTAGAAAAAAGGAACAGCGTTGCCTCCCACGTTGAAAACTGCAACATTATTTTCGTTTTACTAATTTCCGATAATTATTATTGATCCAACCTAATTCTACAACAATGATGAAACGCAGGCGATAATACGATGACAACGCTTTTAGTTAGAGCTATGTTTTCAACACTTCTTTGCCATCCTTCAGACATATTTACCTCATCCGAACGTGACTCGTTTCTAGTGCTGTTTGCATCAAACAGCTTTGCCAAAGGTGCAAACATTTTAATGTTGCTGATGCAATACATGTAGGATCTGGCCACGTCTCTCAGAAGTCTGGTATCAGATTTGTATTTGGCCTTCAGTAAAAGCACTGGTGCCATGCGGAGCAGCTTCTCAACGACAAGCACCTGGAAGAGATTACAACAAGAAGTGTCAATTAGAATAGCGAAAATAAGGTTGCTCGATGAATGGTGAAGATCAAAGAAGAGCCCCTGAAATCTTTCAAAGATTGCCGAAGATGAATCGAGGTCTTCCGAAAAATATCGAGCAGAAGTTTCCGAATGTCCCCCAAAAGTAAGCTGATGTTGCTCGTCGTGCCGTAATGAGAAAGTTATACATAGCTTTTGAGGCCACATTTTTTAAATCACGAGTGTTATTGACCATTGATTGCTTTGTTCCGATACAATCAAAATAACAGTTAAAATATAAAGAAGCGAGTGCTACCGTCATATTGCTGTTCAATTTAGTGACGTTTTCCGTTGCCCTTCCCAAGATAGCTGCCATCTGGAATAATCGTTCAAGGGTTCGCACTCTAACATCAGACATCTTAGAAATGATGTGTTCCAATATCTGAAATCACAAAATGATGTACTTAAGATGCTTCATGAGTTAGCTATTAGCTGACTACTCTTTTTGGCTCTGTATGTAGAGGAATACCCATGATTTCGCGTTAAAAGATATAATTGTTATTCTTCCCACAAAATTACGCAGTACCATGCAATTTACGCAATCTATCAAGGTTCTAAAACTTGGAATTCTCTGCCACTATCTGTTACTGGCTCAAGAGATCATTACATTTTAAATGAAATAACGCTGAAGTGGTCATGCCAAGGCTGATCTAAAGCTGTTTTAACATCATGACATCGTTAGTGTCGCAGGAATCGAATTAGCGCCCCCCTGCCTCACAGGACAAATAAGCGCCCCCATCGAATAAGCGCCCCTCCTATCGGCAAAATGCAAAATAAGCACCTCTCTCGAATACGCGCGCTATCCGTTTCCCCTATTTTGTGGAGGAATAATGAGACGACAAAGGATGTATAGTTTTCGTCGTGCAGTCTTAGATTTGTACATCGTGAACTTAACAAATTGACGTCAGTTTTTTATGCGTCTGTCCTGTTGTTGATCATAAATTTCGTCATCACATTGTCAAAATAGCTGTGGATCCACGAGGCGATAGCCAATTGGATCCGCAGACTACTTTGACAGTGTTATGACGAAATTCATTGCCAATAACAGGACAGACGCATTAAAAACTGACATCAGTTTGTTTTTTACGATAACAAATTGTCGAATTTCCCGTACTCGCTCGTTCACGCGTCGCAATTCATGTGTCTCTCCGCATATTGAACACGTTGCAGTACCGCGATTCAAACATTAGAAGCAGCTTTTCGTGTCAATAAACTGCTTCTGTTGGGTTGGTGTTAACACGCAGATTGTTTATTTAAAAAAATGATCATGTCAGGCCACGATTTGGGAAAAATTAGATAAGCCCCCACCCCAGCCCCTGGAATAAGCGCCCCCACCCCCCTAGCTGAAATAAGCGCCGAGGCGCTTTCAAGGATTTACGGTACTTCATACGTACATTCATTAACTCCTACCTGTTTATGTAAAGTTTCATTTACTCTATCCTTTGACAACTTTAAGACAAGAAGTAGAACGTCTGATTCTTGAATTGCCAAATTGATTTGTCCCAGCGTTAATAGACGATCAATCTTGGCTCCTTGTTTTAACAATTGGGCATGGATAAGCTCCTCACTTTGGGGTAGGGAGGGCGAGTCAACCTGAAAATTAAAAATTAATGAGATAAGGAACTGTTTTATTTTTTTATCCTCATCACACATATTTTAAGTTCCACTGTATCTTCGATGTTTCTATGGATTACTTTCGCAGGAAACGTTAGCAGTCCGGCCGACAAACTGTACCCTTGGATCTTTTAAAGAGTCAAAGCTTTGAAGCCAATTGAGAAACTTGCCTCTTTGGTATCTTTTGACAGCTTGCCCATGTGTTTGCCCAACTTTACACTGGTCGAACTCCACACACTATTAAACCTATAGGAGTCATTTGAGACCTAGATGGTATAACTACTTGGAGGTTAAGGTCTTGCTTGAACAGGCATGCCAGACAAAACGATGGAAAGATAAAAAGAAAAGATGTCGATAAATCAATGGCACAAATGAACTCAAGCCACTCAGAAAAATAGTTCTCTTGACAGGAAACGAGTTCATTTTCGCCATACCCGCGGGAATGAGATTGTGTGCTCATAGCTAGATATAGAGGATTCTTCCCTTTCACGAAAACAAAGGTAAAATAAATGATGTTCTTACCTGAATTTGCAGTAATTCTTCAGTTGCAGTACCTATAACATTAATAATAGCGACCTTGATTTGCACAAAGGCTTCATCATCTGCTGGTACAATATGGACAGTACTGTGGGGTAAGCTTTCGTATGACAACAGATCGAAGCTTCCGTCTCCCATCTTGCGGTAAAACTGGTACATTAGATGCTCGCTCTTATCAGACCACCCTCGACAAGAGATGTTCAGTGTCGTTCTCACGGTGTCTTCCCTCTCCAGCTTTACTACATTGCATGACCCACCTGAAGGAGCTGCTGATGTCTCAAAATGGAAAGCTGCCCATCCGCGCGCGCCTTCTGGTGATAGAACGTCGACAGTCAACCGATAAGAGGAACCTGGTGCGATACTTTTAAGCACACAATTTTTGGATTCCACTTTTGTTGACAAAAGGTCCGCGAAGTCCGTTTGATGTTTCCATTGGGGCTGGAAGCGGCTCCCTTCCCCCCTGAACATGTTCCATCTATATGTAAGCGCGTCTCGAGGGCAATAATTGAGCGCCGGTTTGCAAGACGTTCTGAAATCAGTTCGGAAGGCGATGCGAGATGACGAACTGACCATTGAGTCGCAGTTCAATACACACCTATGAAATGATAATGCGAGAAATTTATATGACATATTTACTTTTCGCAAACTGCGATCACCTGAGTGACTTATGAGATCACGTTGACAACAGTATAACTTGAACAAAAAACCCTTAATGTATGCTTTGTATTATCACAAGTCAAGTAAAGTGCTCGAGAAATCCATTTCTTTTGTCAAAATGTAATCAACTGCTTAAAAACTTTGACTAGGATTGTAAGGAAGGGATTGAAGACCACCTAAACCCATGATGGCGACTTGGATTAGATATTTTCATGGTACTTGATGCTGACTTACCTTATTTCGATATCAAGCATATCTTCATCACGGATATCTAAAGTTTGCATGTAGTGCGCAATGCGCTCGTTCCTGCGCACAGTTAGCAACACGTAATATGTGTTATTAATGATCAATTGTGTCGTATTCAACATTACCCGACCATGTTCTGGGTAGTCCTTAAACACGGAATTTGGTAACTGAATGAGACTTTTCCCGGTCAAGTTTGTAACCTTGGAGAGAATCTCTGGTTTTTCATTGCTTGAGAGTGTCTTGTTAAGAACAGAGTTGAGTAGGCTTTTAAACCTCTGTGATATGTTACCATCTGAAATATTGAAATCAGATACGTTCTCTTGCGCTCTAAAACAGGACCACGTGAAGTTTAATACACTCGAGGCTTTTTCATCTTCTGGGTCAAGGGAGGGAGTACCATCAAGAACGATTGGCTTGCGGATTGAACGTTGAACTGCCGTTCCTCCGGCAATCGTGGCTACAAGAGCCGATTCTTTAACCTGCAGGAAGGCAAAGTCTCTGAAAGCCATTGATTTTCCTTCAATCCTTAACTCGAATACAACAAGTTTCAATCCCACTGGAAGAAATCTTCTTCCGATATTTAATTCCCGCGTGTTGTGAGCAAGGAGTTCTCCATTTTCGGAATTATTGGGTGGTTGAAAAGAAAAGTTGCTGACCATCCAGCTAAAAGAAATATTTCCGGTTTCGTCCTCTGCCAAAATAAAAGACGCCTGGAAGGTTCTTGACTCGTCACGTCTAAATCTCTTTGGTCTGTCGGGTTGTAGTCCAGCATTTAGAATTTTCACCTCTGGTACGGCATATTCGCGGTGAACGTCCCCTGCAAAATGCTCATTTTGTTGCTTTAACTCTGATTAAATGCAAGCAAATACAATTAGTCAGTATCCTCTCGTTTTGAGATTCATAGAGGATATTATATTTTATTACATGACTCAGGCAGTCGGAGGGCCAATAACCAAAATAAACCAATCAAAATGCTCTATTGCCGGTCCAATATTCTCGAAGTATCGGACCGGGCATTGTCCCGAACGATTCCGCACTTGTGTCTTTGCAATCTTTGCTTTCTTCAGTCGTGTAATAAATCTCTTATTAACCAAGCTTGCTCGGGACCGTACTGGGAGAATATCGGCCCTCGGTCTTTTTTGTACGGGCCTCGCTGCGCTCGGTCCGTACTGTCAAGACCTAGGGCCGATATTCTCCCAGTACGGCCCTCGCGCTTGGTTAATAAGATATAATATACCCGTACGTGGATATGAATTTTAACTTCGAGTGTTCATCTCGATATCGAGTTGAATACGAGAAGATAAAATTCAGACCACAAGCAGGCAAGTAATATTCTGGTTGTTATATACATACTAATAACAACGGTTTTGACGATTTTCCGAAGATTTCCGACCACTTTCTGAAGACCTCCGAAGATTTTCCAAAATTGTTCTGAAGGCTAGGCGAACGTTTCCGAACATTTTCCAAAGATTTCCGAAGATAAGCGAAGATTTCCGAGGAACGACCGATGATGTTTCGATCATACAGCAATAAATATGAGTACGTTTTGAGAGATTATGTAGCTATTGCTATAGCAATGTGGGACTTGTGAAAACAACATGTTATTTTCACGTGTGAAAATATCATGTTATTTTCACTTGTCACGAAAATATCATGTTTGCGCGCGAAAGCTCACCTGGTATTTCACTGGTGTTTATATAATAAAACGTAATCTTTAAATGTGCATAACTCTGTGGAGGACTTTCAGCTTAAGTAAACTCAAGGTATATGGGAGATCTGCCTAGGACGCTAACCCTTATCCGTAAGATAAACACTACGCATGAAAGTAGAAATATAGCTAATGGCATTCGAGAAAACTTTAATCCGGAACTCTTTACATCTTGAGGTGGCTCAAAACAGTTTCCATGACTTTCTAAGACGTAGATTTTGATGATTCATTATTAGCACTCTTTATCAATTGATGCTACAATCATGGTATTCAAAAATGCCCAATCACACTGCTATCGTTTTCGTGACACAATAGGTTACCATAGCAACACTATGACCTGGTAAAAACGCCCTTAGGCCCGGTTTAAACGTCGCATTTTACATGCGCCGAATCGAATTGCCAAATTAAGTGCATGTAAAATGCGACGTCTAAATCAATTAAATGCAACATATTTCAATTTGATGCGAGTCAGTCGAATATTCGACTGATCCAGTCGAATATGCGACTGAACTTCGACAGTTGATTTAAACGCCGCATTTTACATGTGCCGAATTGAATTGAAATTATGTTTA
>Ga0126343_10000509_pt1 | contig 15192 bp, 16 predicted proteins | sample Cyp2metagenome_FD_92531 | JGI IMG/M metagenome (GOLD analysis project Ga0126343, IMG submission 92531) | Coral microbial communities from Lord Howe Island, Old Settlement Bay, Australia - Cyphastrea 2 metagenome | ecosystem: Host-associated > Invertebrates > Cnidaria > Coral ... | reverse complement strand
CAGTATATTAGATACAGTACTTGTATTTCTTATACTCATAATATACATTTGGATTACATTTGGTTGCATGTGTAATACATTTCCGTGCAAAGATTGCTCAACAGGTTTCATCTTCCTGGAGTTTCACAGTCATCAACTGAGGCTCACACGCTGGGCCGCCGACCCTGAGATGCCGAAAACTGTTGGTGTGTTCTTGTGATTTGGAGTTGAAATTCAGAAACACTGATTGAAAAAGGATATATGAAGAACATAGAATTATATTTGTAATGTTGAAAGAATTGATCGTTGGGAAGAGTTCAATGTCAAAAACCAAAGCGTTTCACACACGCAATTCCAATGAACCTTGTAGCCTGCAAGTCTCCGTGCCCAACAAATGACAGAGCCACCCATCGTAAACCAGAAGGGATTTTTCAACTGGTTGATGGTTTGAAATGTTTGAACCCATCCAGCCCATCCAAAAAAATATCAGCCATTTGGATCATCATCCCAGGCGGAGATGGACACAGAAGATGTCTCCATTGTTCTCCCCATCACTATTGGCTGAATATACACCTTGTTATTCAACTGTTCGTTGAATCACCATTTGCACCATTTCAGATCCATATGTTTGTTTGCAATTTACAATCACCAATCAGTCAATGGTATGCTTCCAGTTCGGGATGACAGATGACGGCACTGAGACTCAGGCCAGGCTGTTCCTTGGAATGTGGCAATGTTTCATCGGCCACCATTCACTCAGAATGAGAGGTGGAAAATGTTCGAATGTATAAATAACATGAAATAACATGAAATAACTATATTGAACATTATTGAACTATTGTTAACAACAGATAACTGTTGTTAATTGATGTAAAAAAAAGCACTGTCTACCCATCCGCTGGTTTCTCCGCCACTGGGCACCCAGTCACTCTGCGCACTCCTCCCACGCTGTGCCTCACCCCCAGGGGCACCAAGGATCCTCCTTGGGGGCCCTGCAGGGATGATGACCCTCATTGTACGTTTGTTAAGAAAGCTGTTTTGCACACGGTGTTTTTTGCCATGTGCTATGTGTTTCTTGTATGCTGAAAAAAAAAACTTGTCATGTCGTTTGTGGCTGCAACTGTATTTTAAAAAAAATGGTTTCTGGAGACCTTGGGAATGCAAAGACAACAAGTCAAGACGTTCAAACGTATTTTTTTCAGCGTCCATGCCGCATCTAGACTTACAACTTGTTTGCATATCTCTACATAATTCTTGTTCATACGCACATACATAGTTATCTACCATTCCCATAATCAGCGCCCGGGATTTAATATTAGGGAAAAGGATGGTTGAATCGATCTTCAAACTGCTGTACAAACCATATTTGGGTAAAACTCTTTTAAGCTATTGATAACGTGACTTCAACCCCCAAAAAAGTGACGGATGTGGTTACCCAAAAACCAAACAAAGAATCTTCAACCTTGCCCTGTTTCGGGTTGGTTGAATCCCGACGGAAGCTGCGCACCGTTTTTTCGGTTTGTTTCTGTATGTTTCGGTCCTCCACATTCCGAAACATGCGGTTTTTTACTGTTGGGAAAGACGACAAATCGGATTGAACTTCCCACCAAGAAGTTCTATCCCTATGTGTGTCTTCCGGTCTGAATGAAAGACACCATCGAGCAAACGTATGTATAACTTGGCACACACTGCCTACAGAGAAACTGATGTCAAACAAATATGTGTGTGTGTGCACATATATATATATATATATGTATATAGATTATATATAAATACATACATAAATAGTTGTACATATACGTACTCTTGGTGGTATCTGCGAACTACAAACGAAGGCAACTGCCACTGCATACGATGGAGTCATACAGAATCAGAGTGCCCTTCGCTGCGGATCCAACATCTTCCTGGGACTCCAACCGCCGTCGTAAGCGACTGAAGGTGGCTGCATCCTCAGTGCGGAGCTTGGTAGAAAGTCACAAATTTGGGGGACCACCAACTGTCATGACATGGATAATGTATATGTGTGCATGACTTTGTGTATGTGCAAATATATATATATATATATATATTTATAAATATATATGTATATAACTGTGTATATATATATAAATACAATATCCATTATCCTTTATCTATTGAATCTATTGGCTGATTTGGCTGTTCAAGTTGGGTTTTGATGTTTATGCGTTTATATATGTCCATAGCAAAATCGACGTCAATTTCACTTCAAACATGATGTCAAATGGTGCTGATGCTTCATGTCCACAAGTCTCTGGCGACGGATTTCTGCACAAACCTCGTCCAATTTTCCACGCAAGTGCTGGCGTGTTTAATTTGTGACAACTGCTGCAACCACTCAGAATCACCCTGCTTCTGGGTATGTTGGTCCTTCCAACACACTTAAGAAAGATGAGCCGATCACTATCTCTTCCTAATTCCAAGCAGAAAAACAACATCATCAACATCAAACATCATTCAAAATATCATCAACTATCATAAAAGAACCAACAGTCACCATTCTGGAGCCTCAAAGGAGCTTCCAAAGAGACCCCTTCAAAGCGTTCAAAGGGACTCCCGACGTGCCGCAATCCTCAGAGACCATGTCCAGCGACTCAGACATGCCGCCCCTGCCCATGCCCAGCTGTTCAGTGTTCGTCGCCTTGGTCAAGAAATGGATGAAAATGAACAGTGGGATGAGAAACCCAATTCAAACATTTCCAGAAAATGGATGAAAATGGATGAAAACCCCAATGTTTGATGAACTTCATGGAAAATCCTGGTGAAAATGATTGAAAATGGATCAACATTGTTTGTTTTAATTACATTAATGTAATTACTCACTGTATCTGTAAGTTTGAGAACAAACCACGGAAAACTCCATTTTTTTGGAGGAACTGTTGAGTGATTCCCTGTGAATCCACAGCTGGGGCCCAGCTGGAAGATGCAACTGACCAGTGAAACTCAACGCTCGTTTGCGCGTCTCAGACCTGTGGCGCATGGGAATGGGTAAAAAAAAAACAGAGGAACACCAATGTTGGATGAATTTGGCAGATTGTAAAGGCTCAACGTTCCTTTGTTTGTTTTCAAACATAATTCTATTAAAAAAAAAAAAACTCAATCTTTGCGAACCACTTTGTCACTCGCGTCATTTGAGTCTGCGTACCATTATTTACCATGTCACTGTCACTATCAAACTTTGTGTGTTTTTTCCCATGCATGTCACAGCCAGTCATAACTATAGTTCCCATAGTTCCTCTTCACAGCACTGCCAGTCAAAGGAACCTCCATTTGCCAACCGCGCTGAGTTTCTGACATCTTCTTGGCCCTTGCAAACCAGGCAACATCAAGTTGAATGGAACCCACCGCTCTGGTGTTTTGTCTCTAAAGTAAAAAGTCCTGGTTTCCCCGTTGTTTTGGATGTGGATGGTTGAGGTTTGCCCCATTGAGTTCCCAGCACTTCCTCACCGGAGGATTCCTGGGCACACGTGGAAGGTGCACGCAGTGGCTTGGAATCCTAAAGTGATGTGTTTCATCAATTCTACAGAGAGACAGTTGAAACTTGAAAATCTTGAAGGAGAACCCAATGATCGCAATGTTCTTGAGCGAGCAAAATGATAAGGAGTGAAACACATTGAAACAGTGTCCCAGATTCCAGTCAGTAGACCCTTGGGAGACTTGGAATGTCCATGTCAAACTTTAGCTGTAGCGGGTTGGGGCTGCGCCTCAGAGTGCTTCAAGAGATCTCGGATGGCTTCCATACGATTGTCCTCAAAAGGCAGGTGGAGCACAAAGCATCACAGCCTTCATCTGCAGGTTGCAGAAAGTTGCTTTGGCACTCCTGCGTTTGAAAGGTATTTTAAAGAGATTCGTTCTTGACTTGAATACTTTGAATTCTGAAGTCCCAAGTTCTCTCTCTCTCTCTCTCTCCTGGATAGGTTGATGTTTTAAGTTTTGGAGCAGACCTGACTTGTGTGACCTGTGTGACCTGAAGTGTCTGGGAAGCCAGGCCCCTTTGCCTTTGCTCTTCAGAACCTTGGGAAATCGTTGACCTTTCCTCGCCATGGGATCGGTGATGCTGCGATGCTGAGGAAGGCGCGGCTTGTAGAGGTGTCATACCCTTCTCAAAGATCCTGGGAGCCACGAAGTGCCACGAAGGCTTTGGAAATCTGCTGACACGGGCTGGCACCCAGGATACCCTTCAAGAGCAGGAGTTTATGATACTGATACTCAAAAGATCTCAAAACAATGGCAACCACTTCGACCGAAAGGGCATCTGCGGCACCAATCACGATGAAATCATGGGATTGGCGAAGCATGGCGATCCCAGCTGAGGCAGAGGACTCCCATTTGGTGTGAGAGCGCACCAGAGGGCTGGCTTTGTTTTGAAGAAGCAACCTGCAGCTGCGAAATCTTGGAAGCTGAAAGAAGACAGGTGTCCAAATGCCGAACAAATCTTTTAGCCTCGCTGGGGGAAATATCAATACATTCATTATGTACAGTTATACAATACAAGATCCCAAAATCGGCTGGTTTGGGGATCCTCTGCCACCAAGTCGCTTTACGACTCCAGGGCTCTTCAATCGACCCACTGCCTCAGTTGCACAGTTGCGACCAAATCTTTGGATATCTTTGGAATCCCAAAGGTTCTTGTTGAAGCTGTGAATGCTGGCAATCATCTGGCAATCATCTGGCAATACATTCAAAGCTGGTCAAATCTTTAAGATCTTTAAGCTGACATGGTCTGAGTCCAATTCATTCGACTAGACTGGTGTCTTGCAACTCCCTTGCAATGCAAACTCGAACTTTTCTGTAGTCCCCGTCTCCAATGGTCCCAATGATGGTCCCGTCCCCTGTGGTCTCCCACGTAGAACAGTGGTGCTGGGATCGAATTCGCTGGATCCAGAGGAGCCTGGAAAACGCTCTCCGGTAGGCCCTCAAGTGCCTCCACAGAAGCGTAGCGTCATGTAGCGTCCAACGTGGAATTCCCATGGGTCTGTCACTGAAGCACATAGCTGTGCTTGGTGGATGATTCTCTATGATTCTCTGATGTTAGCGCTTTACATCTCTTTACAACTCTTTAGACCTTCAAAGTTGGACAGGTGTTTGCAAGCTTCGCACACGTTCAAATCTCATCACAGATGGCTTGCACTGGTCGCCAGCGCTGTGCAACCCCTTCTGCCACCTCTGACAAGCAGGTCACTTCCCCCTGCATCTCCACCATGGCCTGGTTGCGGACAAAGCAAAAACTGCCCAGGCACATCTTCCACAGTTATTATATACAATATATCATATCTATAGATATATATATATATAATACATATATATATATATATATTGTATATGATATATGTGTTTTTCTTGTCCCCACAGTGTCACATGGATGATCCCTGCAAAAATCTACAAGTTCTAAAGTTGCAGAGTTCTTCCTGCGATGTCTTGATTGCAACTCCACCTGAGGCGAATTTCACCATGTTCCATGCCTCCTTCCCAACACTCCCAGGTAGCTGGCCACCACTGACCCTTCTGTGCCTCAAACAAGGGATGCTGTTCACCTTCGGATGGCGTTTCTGTCCTCGCAGCCGGCTAGGCGGCTTGGAGTGGGGCAAGCGATTGCAAGCGATTTGTCAAGACCGGCACAAGGATGCACAAGGAATATAAATGAATATAAGATGTATAAGGAGTGGAACAGAAAAATTACCTCCAAAATCTAAGACCTCTAGGTCTTGCACATTTGGCCTCAAAGTTTGGCACCTGGAATACCCATCCAAGCTGAGCCCTTTGCGCCGCCGCGGCTTTGGCTGGAGCAGCCTGACATCTGACTGTCGAATCAGCAGCCCCAAAATCGGACCCTCGTTTCGCCAAGGCCATCGGCAACATGCAGTGGAAGCCACGCCTTCTTGTAGGAGTACTTGCTGGTCATGATCGGCCCCTAAGCAAAACTTCACGTGAACATACGTGAACATACGTGAACACTGCCGATCTTTCTGACCCAGGGAGACTATGGGAATCTATGGGACGTCCTCTACAAATCTCTACGATGTCTGGAGGGGAACGAGATGGGACAGCTGAGCAAAATCATTCGCCTGCGACTCCTCGAGATCATCATCGTCATAGTCGTGATCCAAATCCAGCGGACAGACGATGCTCCTGCAGAGACTCCACTGGAGCGTTGAAAAACGGTCAGATTACTGTCATCCAACGGTTCATCATGGTTTATCCTGTTTGACCCTATTTGGCTATGGATCAATACCTATACATACCATTTTTAGGGGGATGAACATCCATTTACCAGCTATTTTGATGTTCACCAGGGGGATAGGGTTTTGACCCATCCCCATTTGATCCTAGTTGCCTGTTCATCGATCCCACATGATCCCACTGCCAGCTGTGCTCACTGCAGTCCTTTGTGGCTGAAGCTGCCGCTTGTCCTTCTCCCTGCGAGGCAGATCATGTGGTCCACATGTTGTCTTGGGAAATTCGCCATGCCATTCATGATTCATGATGTCTTGTTCGGAGCTCTTGGGGAAATGGGAATCCACTTCCAAGGTTCCTTTGTTGACTTGAATTTGCGGAATGTAGTGTTTTTGCGTGAACAGACACATTGGCCACCAAACCAAAGCATCGCACACCACGAAACACAATGCGCAAGAGGTATCCAAGGGTGAAGGAAACTAGACGTGTTAGTCTTGACCCTGCTAGAAGCAACAAGGAGGTAAACTGCAATGTTTAACGCATTCAAGACCTGGCTAAAGAGGCTGCAGTTGCTACATATGGGATACATGCAGAGAAGCAATGTAAGTGCAAAGAGAATGCAGTTCGACCATGTTTGAACGGCAATAATACCGCTTCTCAATTGGTGAATTCAGACGCCACGAATCTCAACTGTGTTCCTGGCGCAATCTCAGAGGTTCCAAGTATCCAACCCGCGGCCCCCAGGGCCCTGGGGTCGCCTCAAGCTATCCTCCGCCAACTGCAACACGGTGGTGCCCTTTCGCGCCTGGCAACTGGGGACCTTCAGGATCCTCCATCAGGAAGCACATGCCCTAAAATCTCTAAAACAACTGATGTCAGAAGGTGCATCACATGGGATATGGTGGGCTCATGTCATGCAATTCACCCTTCACGGTCTTCACGTATGCAAAGTTGAGCTCCAAATCCGCCTTGCTCGAATCTTTCTCCTGCAGGTCGTCCGTTCCCAGGCACCCAACCAAGTTTGATCAGAATTCGGCAACCCTACTCCAGTGCATACTGGGTTGAATATTGCTCCAACAAAGTCACTTCAAGCTACAACAAAAGCATACAAATCTATAGATTCCACTGGTGTCTTAGTTGGTAGCCCTTTCAGCCGGCTCCACAGCCTTCTCCGGACCATCGAACAAGATTTTGCTCAGATTTCCTCAGGCGCTCTGCCCGGGGCAATCTTTGTGTCGATGTCCTAATGTGTCTTGAATAAACAACAGCCGATCCCAACTCAAATTGGAAACCCAGAAACCCAGAAGTTCCACTTTTCTTGGACGATTTTCCCTTAGAACGTATAATTATATATATATATATACATACGTATATATATATATATACATATATACATAATATTAACGGATATTGATATTATTTTTTCTTCTCCAGCTCATGGATTCCCTGAGACGCCGGCGGCGCGCTTCGGCGTCGTCGCCCAGCCCAGCTTTTGCGGATTTCTCGCACAACTCCTTCACCTGTCAAAAGCCATGGAATCGGTGGTTCACAGCAAAATAGCTGTGATTTGGCTATGGCTCAAACCCCTGATACCCATTGATACCCATTGATACCCTAGAATCGCCGGTGAATTTTTTGATGGTTTTGATGCTAAAATTCCCCCATTATGGTAACAATAACCGGTGAATGGGCCCCCGAGCCAAGGGCTCCAGCTGCTCGGCCAGTCTGGCACACCTGAGGGGCTGATGGATCCCACACACCTACTGGATGTAGTGACTGTAGTGGTCAAAAAATGTCAAAAATGTGTTATATAAAATTATATACATCTAGTTTATATATATATTATATATATATATTATATATATATATATTATATATATTATATATATATATTATATATTATATATATATCATCATTACATATATGTTGTGGTACCCTTTGTCTTCAAGCTTGACCCATCGCGATCTGTGAAGGCCTCCCGCCACCCCAACGTGACTGGGTGCCCGCACTCTTCGAGGAGTTCGTCACTGGTTTGCTCTTTGCCTTCAACGGCAAGGCTGCTGGACATGTTGATATGTTTATCATCAAATGGATTGGTTTAAGGGAAAATCTTAACCGGAAACCATGGATTTTCCCATCAAATATGGTCCATATGGTTGTTTAATGTGTTTTTCTGTAAATGTTCCCTTCAACCAATCCATTGATATCAAATCGTCATCTCAGAATTGATTCTATAATATTGTATCAATCAAATTGAATGGACTGCATTAATTACATTCATCAGTTTGGGTTTTGGGCCTGACATGTTGCATGATTTCACATTCACCAGATTCCGCCAGCATCACTGGTTTCTTTGTCACTGCACCAAAATCATGAATGGACACAAAGAACCCAGAACTGGCCGCTCGTAGCAGCTCCTGAAGGTATGGAATGTCACAAAATTCGTGCCGAAAAACCTGGATTCATCTATAGTCACTATTTATAGTCACTACGGAAAAAAAACATGTCATGGGAAATTTATGTCACGATGATAGTCATCTCTTTTTTTTGATGCGCATAGAGACACCAAATCTGCGGAGACCAGGTGGCCCAGGGTGGCCCAGGTGGCCCAGGTGGCCCAGGCCAGCTTGCGCAAGGTCCCGAAACGCCGACATGAAGCGTTCGCTACACTTGGGTTTTTCCTGTAGCCATGCCGAGCTGCTGGAAAGCCGCATGAAAAAACATGAAAGCTGCCTTTTGGGAACGGAGTTTTGGGATGAGAACTGACCTGCGTTTTGATGAAAAACGCACGTTTTACCTCCCAAGATGTCAAGTGCATTCAAGTGCTATAGTATCTATAGTTTCAAAGAATAGGATCGTGGAGGAAAACTATGAACAACTCAGAAAAATACATCTAAAAAAACCCACAGCCCACAGCTTTGTCCATGGGCCTCGGCAATGCGCGTCTTCTTCAAGGCCGACTTCTTTCCCGCCATCGGCGAGGAGGGCACGCTCCTCATGGACAGCTGGGAAGATGCCAGGTTTCAAGTTGCTGCTTTCAACAAGATGTTAGGGCTCATGCTGAATGACGGTGGAAGGTTTGCAGCATGTTGTCCAACAAAAGTCATGCGTGTGACTGTGTCCAGAACTGAAAGACATTGTTTCAAATGCACAACCTAGTTCAATCTGGCAAAGTGATGTGCGTTTTCAACGTACAGCATGTGTGCAATAAATTTGGATAAAATATGACAAGGATGTAAATGCAAATGCTACAATCAATTTACAATGATTGTGGTTTATATTAATTGTGGTTTGCAATGATTGTGGTGGAGCGGCTCTTTGGGGGTTTAGAATTGATTTTTCGGGTTCTGGCGGTGCCCCTCAAAACGCTCAGACTTTCATGGAACCATCTGGCCCAACCTCATTTTTGGCAAGGGACTCATCGCCCAATCTCAAGCAAGCACTATCACTATCCAATAGATACTCGTTTTGGATGGCTGAGAGGGATTCCCAATCCATGAATTCTGAATCATGACACTCCCAAGCAAATGAGACAGCCTCTACCCCTGCACTGCTTACAAATGTATGTATGTATATATATAAGATATATAATGATATATATATATATAATACATATTAGTTGCATGTATTTACCATCAAAAATCATGGTGCTCAAAATGTTCACCACGCCAAAATACAAGGTCTGAGATCCTAAACGTTCAACAGGGGCTGGTAAATGTCCCCTTTGGTGTTGTTTTTTTCACATCACCTTCAAGTATCTGGAGATGAATTAGGTCTGTTGGGGGGGGTCCTGCTGCTTCGCACTTCCCCAGCTTGTGGAAGGACCCACCCGGGAACAGCCCAATACACCGAGGGCCACACTCTTTGCTGGTCGACTTGCCTCCAGCTGCAGGCATTGATTCTGACTTCTGGAATTCGATATGGATGTTATATGATGTTCTGTTGGTTTTGTTATGTTTTGTTCATATTTTCTCCTTGAATCTCCTTGATATTCCCCAAAATCTACCTGGTATACTTCAACTGGTGAATGCACTGCTGTTGAAACGGCTTGAACGTGGAATATGTGGAATGACCACCGACAGAGTCTCTGGCACCAAGGAATATGTTGGCCAAAAGCCGCCAAAATTACTTTGAACAGCTCAATTCACCATTGTATAGGAACGCACCAAACCATCCATGCACAGGCAATTTGCCAACCCTGCAGTGATTTTGGAAGACATTTGCATGTTGAAGTCTCAAACAAAATGGAACAAATGGACGAAAATCGTGGTGCAGCTGGTGCAGTTGTGGATCTTTAGGCTCTGGAGATTGGTCCTTGCTAAAGACATCCAGGCCTCCAAGTAGACACCCGCTCTGCCTGCCTGACGCTGGGAACCCCTCGCTGATGCTCCAACTTTGGATGACACCGTGACCAAAATTTGTGGCTCCCAGGGCTTGAAATTTTGACCATTCGTCGTATGCTTAGCTTCTTCAGGAATCACTGGTTCGATGTTCTCCGCCCATATCATTTCAGTATTCGTTTCTTCGAATCGCATGTTTCGTGTCTACAAATGCCCACAGGTGCCTTCCAAGTTGAGGAAATGAGCTGCGGCCTCAAAAACCATGCGCGCGGCAGAAAACAACTGTCCAAATCCATTAAAAGTATCCAGTGATTGTATATCCAGTGATTGTAGAAAATGACGGAACAAACAGCAGCTGTTTGTGGTTCACGTATAAGGTTGTTTGGGGTGTATCCAAAAGCTATTATAGTGACTATAGTGTGCATTGAATCTATGCTGTCAGGATTGGAATCTGATGACCCTTCTCGTACCCTCCGACTTCAGAGCTTCCCCGCAGGTCCACCCCCCGCAGGGGTGGGAGACGCATCCTGATATCCACATTTGTTTGCTGCTGTTTGTGTCTACGGTGCCAGAGTTGAAAGTATCCGTCACAATCACTTCAACCGAGGATATTACAAGACGCAAGACAACATAAAACACTTCTGTCACATCCGACCGCATCAGCGCCGACGACCAACCCAAGTCCTCCACTGCCATGGATCAACGGTGGGGTCTCATAGCAACAACTAACGATGGGCTTTTGATGGCTTGTTGCGGTTTGCTCTAGCGGGCTTACAATCCTTAATGGCGCACAGCCATTCTCTAAAGAGAGAGTCTCTTCAGCTGTGTCTTCTACTATGGCTACAGTATGCATGACCCGGGGCCTGTAGTCGTTGACCGCACTTGCAGCATCTTGTGGCCGTTCATGCAACCAACTGCCCTGTTCCTCGCGCAGCAACTTCACCTGTTTAGCTTCTACTGTCTGAGCCAAAGCTTCATAAGGGCAGCATTGCATCAGCGATTCCACAGAGAAAGAAAGTATAGACAGAGTAGTATGATGTAGTATTCATAATATGAAATACTAAATCCCTTCATGGAGGTTCTTGGTGCTGCTCATATGTCTCAGGAAGACCTACCACAAAACTGGGCTGGTTATTTTCTACTTCTCAAAATTCTACATGTGTTCGCCAAGCTGATAGGTCTACAGCATTTCAATGCATTTCATGGATGTTTCAGCAAATGCCAAGCCTATATCAGTGATCCCTCCCACACTTAGCATGACCAAATGAAAAATCAATCGACAACGAACCAAGCACTTCTGAGCATTCTTCGCCTTTTCCATCGCCGGACCGTCTTAAAGTCTCTTGGCGACAAAACCCCACGCCTCAGTCTCACGGGCTACATACAAGGTCCAAACACCACAAGGTAATGTCAGGCACTGAACGGAATGAGCCAAACAGAGATGCCAGGAATGAAAGTGCCCTTGTCTAAAAAGCACTGGTGACAAGATCCATTCTTGACTCCAATTCCATTCAATGATCTCAAAAGGCCACACGTCCGACGCGCTCCCACCCCGACCACGGACCTGTTCCAATACAGCTGGAAGCAGCGTCAAGTAGCCTCAATTCGCCGCTGGTCCTAGAAAAATATTGGAAATCATTTGGTAAAGAGCCTTAAACTTCAGACTGGAGACTGCTCTGAAACCTCCCTGCCTTGCCTTCATCAAGACTTGTGGGGAGCTGGTAATCATCGTGTCTGAAGCCTTGCAACAAGCGGAAGAGATCTCCGAAATCATGTGACTGGTTGTTTTCCGATTTGTGCCCAGAAGGTTGATGCTCTTGACCCGTGAGTCATGGCAGGTCAATGTCTGGGAGTACTCCAGTTGCACCCAAACGCAAAAAGCAGCAAACAGAATGAATTCCCTCTTTGATATGTTGGCTTCGTCGGATGTCATCCAACAAAATGAAAGAACACGCTAGACATCTCTAGACTCTAGACAAAAGGCCCCAGGCTCGAGAAAACACACCCGTACGTTTAATTGATGCAACTTGCGAGCCAACAGTCTGTGGTCAGTTGCTGCTGGGAGAGCCTTCTTTGGGATTAGGCACGTGAATGCCTGTCCAGGTCTTATCTTGTCCATCTTGTTCAAATGCGTTAGAGGCCTGGGTATAGGAGAACGCTGGACTTGCGTCAGGGGCCAGAGATCTTGGGGGCTGATTCAGAACTGCCCTCAGCTCTCTGTCAAGCCTTCCAAACCTGTGAGTCTTGGGTGCATCTACAGTAAGTTTAAGCGAAGTGCAATCCGTGGTCTCTTTCAAACATGTACCAGGAGAATTCGCAAGATGTGGCAAGACACTTCAAAGCACTGCAAGTCTCTATCACTACCCCATGGAGAGGCAAAGCAGCTGACCGTAAAAAGCACCATCCGCCTCGCCTGAGGTAAGCCGGAGCCGCGGCCCATGGATCTGCTTGCTGACTTGGGCGTGCTTCAGAATTTGGGGACCCAGCTCCATAATCTACAATAACGGTCGATGTTCAGTCCAAGACAACACCAACTGGTTTTACAGTACCTTGAGGTCAATGGCCTGAAAGCCCAAATTCAGCAGCTCAGTTGTCATTTCTCGTCGCAAGGCAGGAGGCCACAATATGCCACAATAATAATTGAGTCTCCAGGCCGGCACCCGGTACTCTTTGGCAATTTGTTGCATGGCGTCCTCAAGACTGGAGCCATCCACCTGGATGTGAAAAACGGCCACCAGTTTTCAAAGCTGTCACCAGCTGTCACCATGGATCATCACCAACCCCATCCCCCCGGGCCGCGCTTGAGGGCATTGTTGGGTCTTTAGGGGCCACTGCATGTGGGAGAAAAGTTTGCGCTAGATCTTCGGTGTTTGATGCTGTTTGTTGAGGAGAATTGGGGTCAGAATGTCAGCCAAAGGTTTTGTCAATGTTCAGTAGTAAACTCACAAGTTGGATAGTTAGGTACTCAATTCCACAAGTTGGGAAAGTCTGGCAGTTGAAGCGCAATTCCACGAGTTCTTGGCCCCAGAAAATGTCATCTCTCTTGGATCAGACACGTCCATCGCGTCAGAAAGCATGAAACATGTGGACATTTCGCAAAATCCGGGAAGTGCAAAAAAATTAAGCTTTCAAACGGTTGAAGCTCTTCCCATCTTCCCCATTTTTGGGCAAACACGGAGATATACTTTACATTACTTTACCACCTTGATTCAATGAATTTAATAAATGTGCATTCCAATGATCTAGTGTTTGCTGATCATTATGAGTCATATGCCTGATATGATTCTTCGTGCGGCTAGTGAGATGTGAGTTATACCCACATACATGTTGATCGACGACATCCCACTTCTGGCGCTTTAATTACAACAACATCACCACGACGTCACTGGACATGATGTTTAAAGGGTGGCCTATCCCAACAGTACTTTTTTTCAGCTTGGTGAATTCTTCTAGTTTATAGCCATATTAATTATATTCCGCAACATATTTACCTAGAGCCTCACCCAGCAAAATTGGGTCAACTGAGGGCCAAGGTACCGTAAGGTACCTATGGAGGTCTCCTAAGTCGTGGGTACAGCAGAACCGCTGGATAAGAACCGATGATGAATTTCCCAGCCTACCCTGGGGTTCTTGAGTGCTACAAGGGAAAACGTATGGGAATTGTGAACGAGGGTACCCTCAAGTTCTCAATGTGTTAGTTCTTAAGGGGTGGTGAGGGTTGTTCAAATTCTAGTAGTGTCTTAATTTAGTAACAGGTCTCCAAAAGACTTGGGGAAGGAACAAAACTTGTAGGCCTCAATTTTTTTTCCGACTTAGGGGCATGAAACAGGCGCAGCGACCCCAGATACCACCATGCCAGAGATTGAAAGTTTTTTGTAGGTGGTAACAGGTCTCCAACGGGGCGGGGGAAGGAAACAACACTTTTAGGGCAGACCGAGGGCGTCCCGAGGCGTCCCAGCACAGCAATCACAAGCTGACCGCGTTGAGACTCGATTCCCCGTCGCGCCGCTCACCCTTAGGAAAGGTAAATAAAAACTCATGGCCACAAAATCTGGCGTGCCCTATGGTTCTTTCCATTAGCCAGTAGATAGGGGGTGAATCCAGTTCTTAATGCAGTGGGTTCCTATAAATGGTGATTTCACTGTACCCCCAACTCATCCAGTCATTCCACCGGTGAGGCGTCTGGAACTGAGGGACCGGTCGAGGACCAACGAGGCGCGACCCTGTGAGGGAAGTGGGTTGGTGAGGACTGTGGGAACTTTTCAGTGGCAAAAATGGAGAAGAATGGTGGGTGAACCATCAAACATGCTGAGTAAATCAGCAAAAACGAAGGGGTTAACTATCAAACATGGTAGGTTAACCATCAAAAATGGTGGTTTTAACCATCAATCATAGAGGTCTCGTGGGGATTGCATCAATGAAAAATGGAATTCTACGGCAAGTTTAATGGGACGCAATTGGGTATGGATCAAAAATTAATGCGGGGGGCCGTAGGTGTTTGTTTTGTGTACCAGTGACCATTTTTAGGGGTGCCTAATGTTGACTCATACATACTCATACCCACATAATGGGGATAGAATGGGACTTATAACAGATAGGCAACCAACAACACTGGACAAAGACGGATTCAGAAACTACGCCGGATTCAGAAACTAGGGATTCAGAAACTGCTCGTCGGAT
>Ga0126343_10000508_pt1 | contig 15194 bp, 8 predicted proteins | sample Cyp2metagenome_FD_92531 | JGI IMG/M metagenome (GOLD analysis project Ga0126343, IMG submission 92531) | Coral microbial communities from Lord Howe Island, Old Settlement Bay, Australia - Cyphastrea 2 metagenome | ecosystem: Host-associated > Invertebrates > Cnidaria > Coral ... | reverse complement strand
ATATATGCAGTATTTGTTTTTATTCAGTAAGAAATAGCTCGTAATAATTGTGCTAGGCCATAAGGGCTATTATCTTCATTGTTCTCCTCCCATGTTTTGTAAAAGCTTTTCAGACGCCCAAAATTGGACACAAAAACACAATGTGTCCTTTTTTTACACAAGGTCTCTCGTTATAAATAATGGAGTTTTGGTAATTAGTGCTTGCAGAACATACTACTTTAAATAACCAAGGGCAATGCGGAACTTTTCCTAATGGATACTTAATTAAAACTGGGGAATTTATTTTTGTTCAAAACTTCATTTACTCTCCTTGCATGGGAGGTACTTTACGTTTGTCGCGGTGTGCAATATTTCTCGTCAGTCCGGTATATCTTTCTTTCAGTTGACGATTGACGGGGAAAATTTATTTGACACAACAAACTGGCACCTTCGTCTTGGCCTAGCGGGCCAGCAACATATACGCTACTGCAGCTGTGTTGTCCTTTTGGCTAATTTGCATGCAAATAATGCCTTGAGAACGAATATCACGGGCGAGTTGTTAATTAATAGATGTTTTAAGTGCCATGTGTAGGGCAGGCAGTCGACATGTCATCAAACCAGTTTGCAATTGAAGTGTCTTAAAACGCCTTTTAATAGCCAATGAATAAGAATAAGGCAGCTTGTGTTGTTGGCGCCATTTTGATATCACCGATCTCGTGTACGCTTTGTGTCCCAACGTGCGCTCCACTGAATTGGCCAGAGTTTCCATTCGCGGTTGACACAAGTTTCACAAATTAACGAAAGTCGACTTCCAGCGACATGGACGATCTACATGACTTCGCAGAAGGTAACCTTTGAAATTACATTAACTTGGTACTAGAAAAGCGAGATATTAGAACGAATCACTACGGCCGAATTAGATAAGCTTAGACCGGAGCTGCTTTTATGTGGCAAGCCGTGACTTAATATCAACACAATCATAAAGCGCCATCTATACTTCTTCTTTCTTTTATTTGTATCAATCGCTCGTTTGTAAAATTGAAAAAGAAACAAAACGCTAAATGCGGCTTCCTTTACAGATGCTATAAAGATCCTATTAAGTTTCGAATCATAACTTTTCACAGCCGACACAACATTAAAGGCTTATTAGTGTCAGCGACGGAATCGAAAGAGGCCACTTTGAACGCACGTCAGGCTTGAAACCGCGGCAATTTTCGTTCAACGGTTTAGGTGCATCAAGTCCCGAAAGAGGTTTTGGTTGAGCTGTCCTAGTGACTGTATAATACTCTAGTATTGGGAATTTTCCGCATTAAAAAATAACGCAATATGCTTTATCGTCCTCTAAATACGGCACGAGAAAGACCGCACTCAAATACCAATCAACAAGATCGAAGACTCTCGATCACCCGTTGTTAATGGCAACCTGCTTTATTTTCTGGGCCGATGAAGCTGTAGCGCGCGTTTTACACAGAATTAGCAGCACTTTTGATATAAGGTTTTGCGGCAGCGGTTGTACTGGAAAGGCATATCAGTTCTTTCGTCAAGCTCAAACCGGAGTGCAATATCACCGTGTGTTAGCCAAGCCATTAACTCAAGATCCATTAGGGCGGCAAAATTTCGAGTTAATTGGACAAGCATCAGCCTTAGGGGCACCACATTTATTTTCTTTGACGTATGTAGCCGCCATAATGGGGCTTTTAACACCAAAAAGTATACACTTCAGAGAAAATTGCTTGCAAGATCCTCAAGGGCCCTTGGCATCAGTTTTGACGTCCACAATGGAGTGTATCTTGTCGCCACGTTTTCTCATTGGCTGATACCCGCGAACAAAGAACGTTAACAAAACAACTATTATTAATGTGTTACTGCTAGTTAAGCGACTGATATCGCGCCAGAGAAAATTTCGATTTGGCTTACAGAGCCCCTCGGCCCTTTTCACTTCAACAAGAAATGTCTTGAAATCATGTTTAGCAGATTTCGGTGAAGACTGGAAACTCAAAATGTAGGTGGAACTGTTTAAGTGTTAAAAGACGGTGAAACAGGCACTGTTTGCAGAGTGCTTTGATCTCGTAACACCAGAAAGACCCTTTCTGGACCGATGTTTTTTCCTCAGTTGGAAAGAAGAATAAGGGTGCCCTCCATTAACTTGCACTAAAAGCTTTTCTTGGCGCGTTTTACGTCGAGGTAATTTTTAAGGTGCACTCTAATTGACTTTTCATTATTCCTTTCGGCTATTTGAGAGCAAAAAAATCCCTAGGATGTCAGCATGCGATTAAATTTCTCTAATGGAAAAAGAAACAATGAGAGTCCATTATACTTAGCTATACCGCACTCACCAAAGTCGGAACATCTATTAGCCAATAATTACAGAAACTTCAGATTTTGACCAATCGCACGCCTTCAACGGACAATTAGTTTTCCCTATTTGCTCTGGCAATAAAGATGGTATTTACACTTTCTAAAGACTTAATTATTTATGTAAATACTACTTGCTTGGCCCAAACGAGCCAGGAGACGTCAGAGAGCTTTGCCCAGCTAAGCTGTATCTAGGCAAAATTGAGTGAATATTAAACCCACGTTGGAGGCCTTAGTAATGTCTTCCGTGCGTTCCTGTCCACAGAGAGGTCTTGGATTAGCATTGCTGATGATGTTATAGGCACGTGCCGTGGATTTCATTGTTTATACAAGAATTCAATTAAAATTTCGACGCAGTTGGAACTTCACGACACCCGTAGAGTTATTTACAAAGCGAAAAACTTATCGATTTTAACTTCTCTTAGAGCCCATCCAACCTCTTGTTAAAGGCATTAGGACTTACAATCACTCTTTCAATCTCTGGGATGAAAAGGTAAAAAAAGACCATTTAAAACGGTTTATAACGGACCAAGATTAAAAGCATTATGACTGGCCATCGGCGCCAGTGTCTTTTCCTGTTTAAACTGAAGGCTATAGGCAGGTTTGAATTTATAATTCGGGAAGTGAACAATTCCACTCATGGATGTAGTGAGGTATTAAAGTTTTAGCTCGAAAGAATTCGAAGATTACGGAATTAAAGTACAAATCGCGGGAACGGCTGACTTAAGCTAAGTTAATTTACAATGTTTTTGTTTTCACAGTTGTCTGAAAAGCACTTGTGTACGTCCTAATTGCCAAGGCGTTCGGCTAAACTCAAGTTTTTAATTTAGAAAGCGCTAGTCCGGATGATCCCAGAGCTTAAATAAGCGGGATGGCTGAAGAACAGTCGATATAAAACACACACAAACAAGGAGAGAGGGTAAAGACCGTCACTTGGTGACATGTTTAGACAGAATACGACAAGACAAGCATTGTCCCGCCTTATGTAAACTTCGGGTTGTCCGATAAATTACACAAATGAACCCGTGGGAAACTGCCACAGTCAATTGTAGAAAATAAAAGAAGGAAGGAAGGAATAAAGTCGATAACTGAACAGGAACTGCAATGATAAGTAGTCTACCTTGACATGGAAGTCGAGAAAATTGACTGCCAAATGAAGTACGGCAAAGGTAAAACGAAACAAAACACATTTGGCTAAGCCATCAATTTGAATGAAAGAATGACAATAAAAAGGCTAACAACGTCTAGCTGTGTCTACCAACGCGGTCCAAAAATTTAATAACTCGGACCAAGGAACCCTGATGCGTTGGGCTTTTTGTGAAAGATACGTCTCCAGTCTCTGTCCCGCCGCGAGCAATTTATTGCTATAACCATGACAAGCCAATTTGCCATTTATCTTATCTGCCACAAGAACATGTGGCAACTGCCTGGTGTGGTTCCGAGTCGTGTAAAGTCCGATCTTGAGTCCTCAAATGTCTTAATTTGGCGAGCAAAGCAGGAGAAGTTTTCGCACGACAAGCTTGAAAAGTAATGTGGTTCTGTTTAAGCGCATGCGTACGAATCGGTTATTTAACTCAGCTCAAACGCAATAATGGGTTCTTCAGAGCGAGCAAACATTTCAATTGCTTTTATAATTAGGCAACGCATCATATTAGTGGTAATGAATAGCACCATGATTCCTTCGGGCTATATTGGTTCACGTCTCCGCAATTCGCTGGAGTGCTGCGTATTAATCTGTGATTGGTCGAGCTGACGTTGTTTAATTTGCCTTTAGACAGATGTTCGGTGGGTTATTCGTTGTCAGTTTGTTAATTGCATTCCGTTTACTTGCAATTGTATTCGTAACAAATGACCCTTTCAAGTGATTCGGGACTTAAATAAATTGCCTGCCTGGAGAAGAATGGAAAGATCTATTTGGGTATTCCTTTAGCGACATGCGATCTGCGCTGATTCGTTTTTGCGCGAATTCTTGTCTGATATATCAAGATCTTATTTTCGACGGAATTGTCAGCAGGGAGCGCCATAAACAAGGGAAAATTTCATTACTGTCTCGCCACGTACCCAACAACAAGTGCTTCCCCACAAAAAAGCCACAAGAGCTGTAATTGCCAGGGCTCACGTGACTTAATTAAACTTCGAAGGCTAAAGCGTATCGGCTTAGTAATTACTGCAAGCGATACACGGGGTGTAGAGATGACTTAACTGCTGTCTTATTAAAAGAAGCAGCCAATCACGAACGGTTTCATCGAGCGCGTAATGGCAACATCTCTTAGTTGATGACAACTAATTGTGTCCTGGTCATTTAGGGTTTGAAGCTGATTTGATGTGGAATTGATTAGGCTTAATTCCCTGTCATATGATGAATGTTTTGAATAACGTACACTGTTACCCGAGTTGTTTTAACAAACAACGACCCCTGCCTAATTCGGACTCAGTGTCACAAAGGCTAACAACGCGACCGCACGAGTAAAGGAAAGCCTGCTGAAATTTCCGCTGCAAAAATAAAATGGACAACGCGAACACTAACAACGGTGAGTTCAAACATTTTATGCTCGGTTGAACTGAAACGTGTTCCTTCGACGGCGCGCAACCTGGAAATCGTAAATGACGATTTTGCTTCCTTCTCGTGTTGTAGAGAACGCTGAACTTACGATAAAGCGAGTGCAATTGCAAACTGCCGCGCCGGTGTTTTTTTTTTGTTCCCTCTCCCTCGTTCTAATTTTGTACTCGTATTCTTCGTTTCAGGCCGATGTCTTCAAGGGGGAATTCGAAGCTGCGGAGGATGCGGCGAAAAAATCTTGGATCGCTTTCTTCTGCTCGCTTTGGACCAGTACTGGCATGTTAATTGCCTAAAATGCTCCTGTTGTAATGTAAGATTGGGGGAAGTCGGTACGTCGTGCTACTCTAAAGGCGGAATGATCCTCTGTAAAACCGACTACGTAAAGTAAGCGAACTTTCTTTCATTCATTTTCGTCTCTGCTCGATTTGTTATGTTATTGCTTCAAGTTAAGTTTGTTTTGGGGCTATTTTATTTTGTGTGTGACAAGCACATCATCTAATGATCTATTTTGTTCCTTTAAATTTGTCGTGATGAAGTTTGTGTATATTGACTACTTTTAAGCCAGGCAATATATATATTTTTTACTTTCCGCATCGAATGTTGACCATGTTTCGTCCTTTTCTTTCGACAGTCACGTTTCCTCGTGTTTTGAAATTCCTTCTTAAGTGGCCTTTATCTTCTATTATATTTTTTTTCTCTCTCCATTATTTTGTCTCAGTGTCACCAGTGGGATTTTGCATACATTTTAGGCAATGTAATATTTCCTCCATTATGAAAGTGCAATTAATAACATAGATTATAAAGGCTACAGAGAATGCCTGGTATTAGGACTTCCAAATAACCTCAAAACTCATTAACGTGGTAATATTTCACCTACGAAAGGCGATTTACTTCATTTATTCCTTAATTCGCAGTGCTGTGGCAAAATAGCGAAGACCCTCCGAAATTGGCACACAAAAGCCAGCCCATTTCACTTGACGTGTATTTTTCATTTTAATAAACAAGATTTTTAATATGCCATGCAAGACGAGTTAACATGTCTACTGTATTAAAGGCGACAAATTGAATGGGCCCGTGAAGAACAATTTATCGCTATTCCAAATATTGGCTTTATACGCTTTTATCTCTAATTACTTAGAACATATTAAATCCTGCGTTATCAGATCCGCGCTGCGATCTCATTTGGCATTTGCTCTTATTGCTTTTCAGGTTGTATGGCTCCAGTGGAGCATGCGCGGTCTGCGCCAAGTTAATTCCCGCCACAGAGTTTGTCATGAAAGTTTTGGGAAAAGTTTACCACCTCGACTGCTTCAACTGCACGACATGTCACAACCAACTTGTCGCCGGTGACCGGTTTCACGTCGTAAACGGAAGGCTGTTCTGTGAGAATGATGACCCAAGACTACTAAAACAACAACTTCACGCTCCAAAACAAACGGTGAGAGAAACCCTTTTGATGGCTCAACCGTCTGTCAAAATATGACTTCAATAAATTTCATTCCACGAATAATACTTATTTGGTTTTAATATCTGCGACCTTTTTGCTTAAGCTAATATTAAGTCATCAATTTTTGACATTTCATTTAGCTATTTTCGTCTAAAGGAAACACGTTTTTAATTTTACCACTGTATTGTCGTATTGCTTTTTAGCGCGGTAATCAGGTGAAAGTACACGGATATTCTGGCAATATAAACATTACGTCGCGCGCACTTATGTTTGGAGATTTTGAAAGCTGAATTCTCGGACTGGGGAAAGGGTATTGTTTCGTAAAATTTACTCATCACGTCGGTCAAGCAATTTGCATCCTTGAAAATAGTGCCTTAGATTAGAATCTGTGTATCGCCCTGAGGCTGAGAGATAAGACAAAGAGGGACACTTTTTAATACGAATTAATTAAGACTTTAAATTGGTTCTGCTGCCTTGCCGATAAGATATGGCAAAATATTCAACAAAAAGCGTTGATTAATACAACTGTTAAAACATCGCGAACAATGGCCGGAATTGCGAGAAGAAACTTCATCAATTCTTTTTCGAATCTAAATGGGCTTAAGTAATTCTATGCCCAAGCACTCAAAAAACCTTCCTCGCACTTTACATGGACAGGAAATAATTAATGGACATTTTAAGATCTTTTCCTTAGCGCTGCTTTTAGTCGAAATTGGACCCCAAATCGTTTCATAAATAATTTCCAGAAAACTGATCACTTTAGTGAGCCTTTTCACGTCTCGCTGGCCTGTCAGCAGTATTTGTCATTTCAATGTTAAAAGCTTTGTTCTATGCTTGCTGTGTGACGGGTAAAATAATACAGAAAACAACATCTCCCTGCCTAAACGGAAAGACAGAAAGAATCGCGATCCACGATATTTTGGTTATATAGCTTCACTTTAGCTTGATTAGATGCCGACAAAAGCGACGTCCAAAGTACGCGAATAAAGTGTTTTTCTTCCTAATTGCAAAAAGCAAAATTAATGATTCGAAACGGAACCAAACAGAAAATAAGTTGAAGCTGATTAGAAAACTAAAATACACTATCGTGTAATTGAGTAAAGAAAAAGCGAAAGAAGTAAATTATCCGACCTTACAAGCTCGGCGCCGCCTCACAACACGAAGTTTCCTCTTTTTCCCGACGCTTATCTGCTATAAGAAAATGAAGAAAACCACAAAGCTTAAATTGAGTTCCTTTATTTATGAAAAAAGCTCGTATTTTCACGATAACGCACCTTTTGGCTCCAACACAAAATTAAATTAAAATTCTCTTTGTGAAATGAGCAAAGTATAATTATTTCCTGTTTATTGCGCGGCCGTCTTTGTAATAAATGTTTTAATTTAAAAATTTGTTGAATTAGACGATTTCTGGTTTTGCGGTTCTCCACCTTGGCAAGAACTTTTTCGTGAAATTAAATTTTGGATTATAGTTTATTTATTGCTCCTGTTCCACATCGTGGTAATCAGCAAAAGTAGTAAGTTTGACCGCATTAAAACTCTAGTTTTCGTTTACCGATCTGCCCAATATAGCGTATCAAAATATATACAGAACAACGGTTTTACAAACTGGTATTGTTACTAGTCTATGAAAAATATAATGAAACAAGGCGAAAAATAATATTCCGCAGATAGGGAACTAAAAACATTGACAGGTTGTCGACGCAATTTTCCACTAAATATAGTTCTCTTTCATCACTGACCCCATTACCTTTGACCAAATCTGAAACATAAAACTTGGATCAAACGGCATTCTTCCAGACTTTTCTTTGGCCTATTTTTGACTTGCTTTGTAATCGTAACACTTGCTTTTAGTGAGTTGAAAGGCACTGTTGATTGATATTATGTATTTTTATTTTTCTTCTCTCTTAGGTATGTTAATGGATGGCAAGCGATTCGCAAGTGATTAACTTCGAAAAATAACAAAATTAGAAGGCTCTGTTCTAGGTCCGGATGTCGGAAAAGAAAAGTCTTGTTTGAAAATCCTGGCTCGTTTACACTTTGAAGTCTGACAGTGAAAGTTATGCAACTTGAGGCACAGACTGTGGAACTTTTGAATATGCCAATTGAAGCAAATCCCAAGCCATGTGCTATTTAGTACGATAGTGAATGTAGCTTTCGATGTTAAAATCGAGCAACACTTTTGCTAAACGAAACGTGCCCTTCTGGACTTGCAATATGTTGTCGACGTTGAAAACTGACTTAACATATATTAAATTTTGGAGGAATGAAAATTCACTTGAAAATGTTTAGTTTAGCACGAAATCAGCCTTACAAGAGTAAACTAAAAGTAGATTACGCACGAAACCATCAGTTGTAGACAGAAGGAGCCACGACGGTGGACTTAATAACGAACTGAAATAAAAAAATTAAAATCCTTCTCGAGAAGTTATATTTCAAAAAGAAAAATAAAGAATCGTTGACAGATATTCTGATTTCTAAATTAAACAATTTTAGTATTATACGTAGAATGTATTACTAAAACTTCAAAAAAAGTATGAAACATCGAGAAAATGCATGGCTACAAACAAATGTAGATACTGAAATGGTTAAAATATGTAAAGTTCTTTGAATAAAAGTGTAATTCTATATGCAGCTTCGTTATCTTTTATTGTAATGTGGGACAAAGGACCTATGTGATTGGGATTAATAAAGGTCTGGGATTAATTATAAGGAACAATCTGTCTTCGTTTGGCAAAATGGAACGTGAAATAATGCTTGCTCGATCTAATCCACGACGAAAAGTCAAATTAAAAGTTCACGGACAAAGTGTCGACATCCCATGCTGAAAAACAAATAAAATCAACTCAATGCATCACATAGAATTCCTTTTTGATGGATGTAACTGCTTGAAAGTTTAATTAATTTTGCCCAGGGACAAATGGCACATAGAAAGGACTGTTGGTCATGTTTTGTGTGGTCATTACGGCCGCGCTAATTAACTTTTGTAGTCATGTTGACATAATGTAAAACAGCATGTATTCTACCTAATAATGTGTAATATCCCTCCCTGGTTGTGTCAATAAATATTCGTATCAACACCCCCAAAGCGTAATTAGATTTCACCAAACAATCTGTGGTTTTAGAGTTCTCTTAATGGCACGGAGAGAGAGCATTGGCGCAAAAGTAACTGCATCAAAACACCAGAGAGTGATTTATAGTCAATCTGGAACACTTCGACTGCTAACCGAGTTCTGCAACATGCCAGAGAATGTATCCGTTCGATGCTTTACATAACTTTCATATGTAACAGCAGGACTTCATGGGATGAAAAATTTCATAAACTCGGCCAAAGAGAACAATGGAGTGTCTTAAGATATTACGTATCGTAAGAAGTTCCAAAGCAGCTGAGCCCACACAGGCCAATCTTTTCTTAGGTCTAATCTTTCAAAACCTTTCGACCGAACCTTGGTAACAATAGGTTCATTAGAAACACTATGAATGCACAATAAATACTCTTAACCAAAGTATGAAAAGCTGACAGGTTCCATTCACACTTGATGCCAAAAAGAGTCGACAGTTTTCTATTTTCTAGTTACGAGCCTTTAAGTCTAATCTGCTGAGAGCACACACACCCTAACAAATGCACTCATGCACTTCATTTTGCCATGGGAACTAACCCTTTTAAGTAACGTCCAAAGAGAGAACCTCTTGGCCTTCCATTATCGCTCTGCTGAAGTATTGACTCGCATTTTTCAAGGTCCATTTTTCTTTACCGATATGAAAGGGAAAAAAGTGCAACTTCTAAACAATTCTCGTTGTCAAATTTTTTGACCTGCGGAAATGACAGGTATCTATTTCTTGCAAGCATATCGTTTCAAAGGGAAAAATAATGTTATTTTTAACTTTGGAAGAAGAAAACGCATTCCATTTAAGTTGTCGAATGGGCTTAAAGTGGATTCCCTGGTTGACAGGGGCTTCGACTGCGCCATTCCAATTTTTTCTTTCAATTCCACAATTCAACATGTGCTCCCAAAATATGGCCGTTATGTTGCTCGAAGTTCGTCATGTACGCATACAAAAAGAATTCATTCGTGATTATTTGCTTATTACTCTGGACAATACTACAATGCAATTGCCATTGACCCAAAAAACAGCACAGCCAGATCTCGGTTGGTCAAAATCGCTATCAAATAAACACAAGTTCAGTACACCCTGACATTAATGGCAATACAGCTGGAATTCCGCTCTTTACGTCTGTGCTGCTGGTGCGTGGGAGACCACCCAGCAGTATTCCTGTTCTGTATTTTGCCCGTACCTTGTTTCAATCGCTCCGGCTCAACGTTTTGGATTTCCACTTTATTCGGATATTGTCTAAACGGATTCCTTAACTCCGTGCCCTTGTGGTCAGTTGGTATGCTACCCGAGTGCACGATGTTTAAACTTTAACCACTCTTGGATTGGCGTATCTATAAATGATGCGTTGAGAAGGAAAATAGACCAATACTCCAAAATTGCCACTAGTGAACAAAATATGTCGTAGAGTGTTTCCAAAGCGAAAGATCATTCAAAGAAATTTGAAATATTTCCTGTTTTTCTTTCTTTAATCGCATTTTAAGAAACATAGGTAATTTCGAGTTATTAATTTTAGCATAGATCAGTTTGCTGAAAATGTGTAGAATGAATAAATGAAAACGTGTTGAAAATGTCTTTCATGGACGGTGAAATCAGTGCAAAATACTGGCTCTTTGAATCTGGATACTCAACATATTTCTGAAAAGGAATTCTTTTATAATTAGGCAAATGATTGCTCCATTCGCTACTGTTACAGGTGCAAACTGTAGACAGACACTCATTCCAAATAGTTTGAAGGAATATATCTAAATTTTTAATACCTAATTAAGATTTTTAACGTATAAAATTGAGCACGATCTTACTATAATTTAATTTCAACCTTCACTGTGTGTGGCTCTTTACATTGAGCTACAGGTTCAAAATTATCCTTTATGCATTGAAAATGATTACATAACGATGACGGATCTTGCAAACAAATTCTACCTGAACGTACAATTTTGGCACTCGTTTTAAATCCTGCCAATTTTGGACATTGGGGCTCTTAAGCGCTCCTCTAGTATTACGTGTGAACATAGAGTATAAAGCTGCTGAGCAATACTCTCAAGTGCTTCTGTTGATTATCCTGTGCAAGGTATTTCTAGCTTTCAGAAGTTGTTGGAATCCTTAAGTGAGATCATTCCTCCTCAGTTTTTCCCAAATCCATTAACTATTTTTTTATTCGACAATCGCATGGAGTCGCCTAAAATAGCACGATCCGTCTCGTGTAAGGTCGTGAACATGAACTTTCAGTTAGGAATGATATATTCTAAAGATATTGTTTATTTTGCTGTTGTTTTAGTTGACAAACAATGAAAGATGGACGTTCTAATCATCTATCATGTTAGCTCTTGTCCTGGCTAGGAAATGACCCGTACCCTTGTTGTTATCATTTCTACAGTAAGCCTGAGAAAACGTGACTTTAACATTGCACGGTGCCCAGCTAGTTATCATTTTTGCATTTCAGGGAATTTTACTCAGTCATTAATATAGTGATTAATCAAAACGAGATAACAGTTCCACAGCTCATTTTGGGATATTGGTGATTTGGTTTTCCGGTGAAACCCATCTAGCACAATTAATTAGGAAAAATCGAGATTATAATCAAGCAAACAGACTTCCAAACCTTATTTATCGCAATATTTAGTTCCCCTTTCACGCAGAAAGGGTTTGTGATAAATGACTTCCACGATCTTGTTTGATCCAGTTAATCAGCGGATCTAACAATGGACACACTGGCGAGGGACGACATTCGAGGTTGCTTTATTTGTTTCTCTACCAGAATCCGGCCATACGTCACATAAGACAGATTTCCGTCTCCTTGTAGTTGCCCTCTTGTCTGACTAACTCGATCATTATCATGGTCTGCAGATGCTCATAGCAGCAGCCACCTAATGACCCCACATGGCCTGCAGGAAAATAGTCTTTCCATGATAAAATGTGAAATAATAAGTTATCTGCAGTGGAAATGCTTCACCTGGTAATGAATGTGTCCAAATCAAGTTTTTACACGGAAATCTTATAAGTTTGAGGTCGAGATACCCACATAGGGGTGTACAAAGCCGAGGCACGTCCCGGAAGGCACGTATAATTGAGCATTTGTTGTTACAAATCTATGTGGTTTAATTTTGCTTTAAAATCCCGCCTGCGACAGGCATAAGTTGAATTAGAGATAATCTTGACAGGAACTCTCTCTTTCTTGCCGGTATGATAAACAAAAACACATGTAACCAATCTTCGTTAATGGACTTAGGAGCTTTTAATCTATTTAGGTACCAAAATCGCTAAGGAAGATGCCTGAAATGAAACTTTGTGATCATGCACAACTCACGACACACTGATACAACAGGTACATACATTGACGAAGTCAAAGAAGTTAACAGATCCTAAAACAAAATTAGACAACGCCAAAGAACGCGACACGTATCAAAAGTATAGGAGAACCAGTGGCAGCTTTGGTAGAGCCTGCAGGGTTTCAAACATTAAACTGACACAGTGCCATCCAGTAAGAGATCATACTTCAATTTGCTGCAGAATAATCCTTGGAAGATTTAAGAAAATCTATCGTAATTTGTTGGTCTTAGATGGAATGAACTTGAGGATTTACGCCATTTGTAAACGATAAAAGATTCTTGGTATCCCAAATCACATTGGATTAGCCAACTAGATAATCAATCTAGACAATCTTGCATGGAAATGTTGGAAATGACTAGATAAAGCTTGAACTCCATCCAATACAGTATTTTATTTCCTAGCATATTCAGCCTAGCCAATGTTGGATGAAACGCTCGTACAAGTCCATCAGAACCTGTTTTTAATTGTTTCCTTGGCAAACTACAAACGTTTGGATGCTAAAGGTAATTTAAGAACTGACTCCCAAAATTCGCACCAGCTTGTTGTACAACTGCCAACGGAAAGGTTTGTTAAACAACTATCATTTTTCGAAGGCTCAATGTGTAAATAAGAGTCCAAATATTACACACTAAATCTGCGCTACTGATCGATGAAAAAAGAAAACCTCGCTGCAAGATATTGAGACACTTGAAAGAAAGACTCAATAGTCAGACAAGAATTACGATTAAAATGAATGTTTTGTACTTTTTAATAGTTCACTCCTGAATTAAAAACACATAATGTCTCAAACCATTATGACACCAATATCTTTGTCAACCTAGACGGTCAATAAAGCCTTAGTCCAAAGCACGATAAAAACACTAACATGTCGAAAACATACGGTGGCGGTTGTTAGCACAGTTGGTTAACATGCCACACCAGATGAGGCAAGGGGCGACGCATAAAACAGCAAATGTTGGCGGCCATTAAACAGCAATTCTCTTTGCGACAAACATTCAGAACAGGTGTGTTGACAACGTACCAGCACTTGGTAAATATGCTCAAAATGAGCTAGATCTATACATGTGAAGGCTTATCTCTTGTGGCTAACAAAGGAGTACAGTATTTAGCAAAATGGCGAAAATATTTGATCCTTTGTACTAAACTAGCATGGGAACGAGGTCATTTTTCGATTTTATGTTTCTACGCCGCTCCTTATGTGATTTCTCGTTTGATTTACCTCTGGGGTTTACAGAGCATGTTTCGTATTTCACATCATTGTTAGGGGACATGTAGTGTGAAAAGACTTTCAATCCAAACGCAGGTATGTTAACGATATTATCTCGATTGAGTTTTTGAAAAGCAAATTCTTTCGAATAATACCCTTCCCGCCCCACTGAAAATAAACAGCCTGATGATAGGGCGATTATTCCAACAAAAACAATTCGCGGATTTTTTGTTTTCGAATTTAAGTAATTCAAACCAACCGTTAAACAATGGAGAAAATATATATAACCTGCGAGCATCAAAACAAATTCTGCAAGTTTACATGGAAGGAAATATAACCTAACATTCCAATCAAAACGTCCCGACACTATTTGTAAGCAAACATTATTGTGCAATTTTACTTTTACAAATAAGGACTCACTTATTAAGAATGTCCTAGGTAGCAAGGACGGACACAACCTCGACAACTTGTAACCCTGTTCTCAAACTTCAGCGCCTATTTGTTTAAGCCTACCCAAAAGGTAATTAAATATCGTTGTTATTCAGTAAACGTGCCGCATAAGACAAAGCGCAAGACATCCAAAAGCCCGACATCATTTGAAAAAAATAATCGAAATTAAATATTGACATGAACAGCAAAGAACACGGTGATTTAAACATTGCTTTGAAAGAAAGGAACATCTGAGACTTGCTCAAATAAACGACCTTGTATTGGTTCAAGTGTTTCTTAAGTTTATACAAGAACTAAAGTTGACTCAGCCAGTCTTACAACAATTCCTTGGGCAATGTCTCGTTCCTCATATCTCATGGCAAGCTCGTAGGCATGTATACTAACAAGTCCAAAGATACCATTTTATTTGGGTCTCTTAAGCTATCCATACCAAAGAATAACCATCGAAATAGCGAAATGCCATTACCGAAACTAGGCATGGAAAATCTAACAAGACGTTTCAGTCTAGTCCATCAAAAAAAGAAAATCGTTGTGCAATGTCCTTTACAAGTTGTGGAAAATATGAACTATAATGTAAATAAACAAGAGAAGATGTCTTGAAAGAAACCTTTGTTTCAGTCCAGGTATTAAGTATTCACTTAATGTTCCTCTTAATCCAGAGATGCAGACCGTGAGGAGGTTTATGATTTGCTTTGTGATGGAAAGTGCAGTTTAATCCGAGTTAAAATATCTTGATAAAAAATATCTTGTTTCCT
>Ga0126343_10000507_pt1 | contig 15199 bp, 12 predicted proteins | sample Cyp2metagenome_FD_92531 | JGI IMG/M metagenome (GOLD analysis project Ga0126343, IMG submission 92531) | Coral microbial communities from Lord Howe Island, Old Settlement Bay, Australia - Cyphastrea 2 metagenome | ecosystem: Host-associated > Invertebrates > Cnidaria > Coral ... | reverse complement strand
AGCCAGGCAGGAGAGCCGCCTGGAATGTTGCCACGCAGGAGCAAATTGGCTCCCTGAGCATGTATCTCCTCCTCTGGCAACCTATCATATCTTTTAAGAACGAAAAATCCTTGAAGGATCTGCTTGTTAGAGCGAAAATATGAAAGGTTTTCAAATGCTTCACACTGGTGGAGATTGAATGGCCTTTCGCCCCCTGCTATTAATTACTGTTTTCTGTCTTTGTTACCAAGGAACACTGAGGTACCGAGGGTACTAGTTCCAAAAGGACATCACATCTCAATAGAACACAACAGTTTAATAGTCTGATATAGACAATTACATGATTTCGGAATAATTTCGTCAATAATATTGTTAATTCATACAATAATTACTTAAATACATGTAGTAGATTTTAGGCTGAGGTTCATCTGGTACCTGTTGGAAAAAAGGTATCCTTTAGTACCTAATGATACTGCATTTGGCAGTACAGCTTGTTTTAGGACTGATTAACTGTTCCTGGAGTGATCCATGTTCTCTGGGACTGTATCTGTTCCTTGCACTGAGGATTTCTATCTAGCAGTGATCATCTGTCCCTAGAACCCATTATCTGTCACCAGCACTGAAAACCTGTCCCTAGACTTAGACTTAGACGTTTTGCCCTAGACTAGGACAAAGGAGTAGGACTGAACATCTGTCTATAGTGCTGATCCATCTTTCCATTAATCCATTCATCCATTCATCCATCCATCCATTCATCTGCTCCTTAGCACTTTTCATTGTCCATAGATCATGAGTGCTAGGGACAGTTGATCAGTAGTAGGGTCAGCTAATGAGTGCTAGAGATAGTTGATCACTGCTAAGGACAGATGATCAGTGCTGGGGATAGTAGATCAGTGCTAAGGACAGACGTTCAGTGCTAAGCAAAGTTGATCAGTGCTAGGGACGGCTGATGAATGCTAGAGACAGTTGATCAGTGTTAAGAACAGATTTTCAGTGCTAGGGACAGATGTGTTAATGTTGGTAGTGATAGGGACAGTTGATCATTACTAAAAACTGATATTCTGTGCTGAGGACAGCTGGTCAGTCCTGGGACAGCTGATGGGTGCTAGGAAGGGATGATCAGTACTAAGGACAGTTGATTAGTGCTAAACACAGATGTTCAACGGTAAACACAGGTGATTAGCGCCAGGGACAGATGATCGGATGATCATTACCAGGCCGAGTTGATAAAGGATTAGGACAGATAAGGGAGACTATATGGCAACCTTGCAAGTAGTTAAGAAAATGGGGTTTTTGGCACATTTATAATTATTAATTATAAATCTTTTGATAAGTTTTCTGCGCCAGCTTCATTGATCAACTGCTTTATTTCACCTCTGAATATGAAAATAACTGAAATCAATCACTTGTCCTTTTTGGTCTAATTTATCATCTTCAACGAATGGTCTGACGTTTTTAACAGTATAACCCCATATCAAGTTTTCCAGCCATAGGTCTACTACCATCACGAGGAAGAAAAAGGCTTCTTACATCACCCATAGTCATAGCTGAATTGTCTTGTGATGAATCTCTAATTCCAATAATGGTATTATCACCCATATTAAGATTTCCTTTCATGGCACGTGAACCATCTAATTTTAAAACATGTACTTCTCGTTTTGGTGATGCAGCAATCTCTGCATCAGCAAAAGCCTTTGAGACGAGATTATTATCAGAAAAAAGACCATCATAATATGGTTCAGTATTTTTAATGACATTTTATCTAACTCAAAATAATTACCATCTTTATCTTTTTTAAGAAATTTATGATTAGCATATATTCTTTATTAACACCTGTTTTTAAATCTTTATCATAATTAGGATAATCTGCGAAATCAATATCATTTGGAGTCACTAATCCTTTTTTTTTTGTTATCATTCTTATTTAAATCTCCAGTCATAGATGAAGAACCATCTCTTTTCAAATAATTAACTAAGACAATATTGGCTAATTTGCGATCAGTATAACCCTTGGTAGCAGCTTCATTGTCATCAACAGGCTCTTTTATATTAATAATCTTAATTTGGTTTAAATTTAAGTCTTCAAGATACAAGATATTATTGTCAAACTAGTAAGTAAACGCTAAAGTAGAGTGAAAAACGTTAGCATGCGAATACAGCTGCCTCTCATTTGCTCCCACTACTATGTGCGAAACGCGAAGACAGACGTCTATGGCCAGAAATTCCATAATGATGACAAAATCTCCCAGCGTTAAAATGGCATAATTACAGCAGTGATTACATTGCCGTGAACACCTAACAAATGTCTGGAATGTTTATCGTGTTTTAGCCAATCACAGGCAAGATCTTCACACCACAGAAACCACAGGCAACGAACGGTTTCCTATTGGTCACGGAACAAATTATTTTCGTTTTGCCCCAGGATACAAGCCGTCTAGTTGGGAATTTTGAACACCACTGTTCCCCAATATCAGTGCTGAGGACTGCATCCAGTACATCATTTGACTTGAGAAAGAAAAAGTTTAGAAGCTAACACGACGCTGCGTTGACGATGACGAGCTTTCCATGTAATAACAAAGACCGCCGACCAAATTCATCAAGTATGGAATGATTGACACATCGCACAAAGTAAACAGCCCAATTTTCGGTATTCCTTCCAAAATGTAATTTTGCTCTTTGTCTGAAGGCATTTATGCATTTGACATCTGGGGGTGACACGCTGCAATGGCTGCGAAGCGATGGAAATCAGAAGTCTGTAGCGGCTTTCCTTGGAACAGTGTAACTTGCGATCAGGCGTAGCGAGCGATTTCGATCGTTACGAAAAGTTTGAAAATTTGCACGCCAAACCGTTGTCTGGGTCGGCCTGACACATCGGCTTTGTAATTTATTTCAAAATCGCTCAAACCTGTATTCTTCAGCTTTTACAGCACATACTGTAAACAAATAGGAAGGAAAAGCAAATGTTTACAGGTAAAAAAATGTACTCATGGCTGTAAAATTGCGAGAGTCACTAAAATACCACGCACGGAAAGGACGAAAAGCTGAACGATCTTTTTCTTGCTTGAACTGCCCCATTTGGTAACACAATGGACCTCATCCACAACTGCGCCAATCAAACTCTTCTGATAAGTTTTGCTTTCAAGCGTATTTTCGCCACCTTTCCGTTGTAAGTTCAGACTCCGGAGAAAGGTAAACAAATGTCACGTTCCCTCACTCGATGTTCTGCAAAATTTTTTATTGATCTCGCTCTGGACCACCTTTAAATCCAAAAGTAGATAGCTTCTTCACTTGGTCATGCGTAAAGCACTTAAAGCAGACTGATGAATCGCCGATACGTTCTCGTGCAAATAATTTGACAAAAACCTCCTCATCGCAGATAAAACTATAAAGAGCTTGAAATAAGCTTTATTTAAACGATGAAGCATTGAACCTGCAATTAACGTAGAACATTGGACAAACAGACTGAACGCTACGTTGAAAAATTTCCAAGGAAGGACTAAATAAATTTTCACCATTAGAGTTTTGCACATCACACACTGAATAATTGTAGAGCTAATTATGCAAAAAATTATTCGGTCAACCAATCTGCGCTCCTGTCCAGATTCAGGACAGATTTAAGTCATCAGTATGGAATTTCTGGCCGTGGATCGTAGACGTCTGTCGTCGCGTTTAGCACGACTCATGGTGGGTAGTGGTTGTCCTAATGGCTGGTCATGCACTTGGTTGCTGGGACATACAGCTCTTTGCGTCAGGTGGCAGGGCTGTAGCCAGCCTGATCTGTGTCCTGTCCGTGCGCATCTCTCTGCCATTAGGAGTGACACTAGTGTATGACCTTGGTGAGGACACTTGCTGTACAATGCCTTGAGGCCAGGCAGATTGCTTGTGCTGGGTGTAGGGTTTGGCATATACCCATTTGCCAGTCTGAATTTCTTCATGTGCTTTTCTTCCCAGATTTCTGTCATAATATTGCTTTGCTGTGGTTATGACGAGCACTAATTTCAGTTGCGACTCAGGTTGCAGAAGCGCAGATGTCATTGGAAGTATGCCCCTCGTGCTTTTGGATAAGAGCCTTTGAGCTGGCGAGTGTTTCTTGCCCTGTTGAGGGGCATTCCTATAGTCCAAGAGTGCTAAATGGATATCCTTGTTCTTTTGATACATCCTCTTGACAATCTTCACAGCCGCTTCAGTCTTGCCATTTCCTTGCGGTCAGTATGGGGAGGACGTTATCTGTTGAAAGCCATATTCACAAACAAACAGCTTGTACTCAGTGCTGATCAGCTATGGACCATTGTCCGTGATTAGGCGTTCTGGTATCCCAAATCTCGCAAAGTGCGCTTTGGTCAGCTGCACTACTGTTTCAGTGAGTGTGTTAGGCAGAACATCGATTTCGACCCAATCACTGTAATAGCAAGTCGTGACCAGATGCCATTTTCCTTCCCACCTGAGAATATGTTGGCTAACCACGGACCATGGGTAGTCTGGAATATCATGGCGAAGCATGGGTTCTGTAGGGGCTTGACTAGCATACTGAGCACACAGTGGGCATGATGTGCACTTGTTCTTGATATCATGCCTGTCAAGAAGAGAGACACCTTGGCTCCTCGAATGCAGGAGCCTACTCCAGAATGCGTTTTTTTGGATTTTCCCAAGCATAGCTGGTCTCATACACTATGCCGTCTGCCACAGAGAGTTCATCTTTGAAAGTGTATTAAGGTCAATGCATCCACACTTGTTTTGACAGTTTCACAGCCAGTCATTATGAGAAGAGATACCAGTAGCTTTTGCAGTGCTCGATTTATAGCTGTCCGCTCCTGCAAGTTTTCCCGAGTAACCTTGGAGATTCCAGAATTATCCAAAGCCATTGCTTCTAATTCTACTCGAAATATCTGTTATCTGGAAAGATTTGCTGTGGAAAGCTGTGGTAGAGGAGTTCTGGACAGGGTGAGTGCTATGACTTGTGCACCTTTCTTATACTTCACTTCAAATGACCATCTCTGGAGTCTCGTGTGCATGGTTTGCAGTCACTGAGGTGCTTTGTTGAGAGGTTTCTTGAAGATATTTTTTAGTGTTTGATGATCCGATAGTACGGTGATATCTGACTGTCCCATTTCTCAAACGCCAAGCAGATAGCAAGACATTCCTTTTCAATCACAACGTATCTCTGTTCAGTTTCTGTAAGAGTGTTCGAGTAGAATGCCACTGGTTGATCATTCTGCAAGAGCACTCCAACAACGCGCACCCCAGATGCATCCACCTGAAGGGTTACGGGCAACTGCGAATTGAAATAATACAAAACAGGGGCATGAGCAATGAGTTCCTCAGACTCATCAAAAGCTTGGTCATGTGAGTCCGTTCACTAGAAAGTGACATCTTTGGGTTGATTGTCTTAAAAGGCTTGACTACGTCACTCAATTTTGGACAAAATATTGCAAAGAAACTGAGCATGCCCAAAAATCGCTGAACAGCACGTGGGTGCCTAATTGCACCCTGATCGATTATTTTAGTTAGGTCCTTGGTCACCCCTAGTTTCAAGTAGCTGAAGAATTTACGGCCCACCATTGTCCCATGAGGATTTTGTGAGGTGCTGTAGACACTTAAGGCGAACCTTTTGTGGTTTGATATCCACCTCAAAGAGGTCAGTTTCATACTCCTCCCTCAAAGTGGAATCAAGATGGTGTGCCTAGGTGGAGCAGGGTAAAGGGGTTGCCCCCAGTCGGCATGCATGGGCAAAGTGTCTGATTCTCCTGCAACCCTTCCTGGAGCATCGCTTGTTTGAAGCTGGGCATACGGAGCAAGGGTGTGTTGGACCTGCACAATAGGTGCTTGTTTTGCGCTGGCGATTGGAGAGATCTTGTTCAGAATTTGGGGGTGTCTTTATGCCTCTGTAGTTACCCTGACCCCAGTTTTGCTCCGACTTTGAGGTCGACTTTGTGCGGGTGTAGTTTACTTGTCCTTTGGGACCTTTACCTTGCTGCATTATTGCTTTAGCCTTCTCACATTGCCCAAAGTTCTTAGCTACCTGTAACAATGTCTTAAATGAGACTATTTCTTTCGTTTTATCTCTGTGGGCTTTATCAAGTAGTTTTGACATCAGTCTCTCGTCGTTGATCCCTGATATGAATTTATCTCTGAGTGATTGGTCTTTACGTTTATTATCGTTCTCAAGTCTCCTACCTTGTTGTTTGACTCGTCCTTCCCAGGCCGTGACAGATTCTTGGTCTTCCTGTTTCAATTGGGCAAACTTTGTTCTTTCTGTTAGCACTCCTTCGCTAGCGACAAAGTCTTCCTGGAAATATCTGACCATAATGTTAGGTTCCTTTGCTTCTTCCTCTGATAGTTGAAAGCCATGTAAAAGGTTTTCGAGTTCATCGTTACCAGCAATGGCAGAACAGAATGCTGCCAAAGCTTTCCCTTTTGCAGGCCACTTTGGCTACACAGGCACGAGATCCGCTCCTTCTTCTGGTGCTTCAGGTGGAGAGTCGCTGTCATACCATTCATTAAGCTCGCACCAATCTTTAAACATCTGAATGAACTTTTCATAGTCTCCCGTAGTTGAAAACCTCGGGAGCATTACCGCTGCGACTCCCTGTCCTGACAGGGATGGTTTGGTCAGATTTATTCTGACTTCTGAGTTCCGACTTCTGACATGTTTTGGCAGCACGAAAGCACAATGAAACAAAGATGGACGCCACGTTTATTTCTATCTGCCCCCAAGGCATGCTGGGACAAGTCATAACAATGCATGATGTAACAACTTTAGGATTATCAAAGAAAGCTTCTTCAGGAAACGATGTTTTAATGGTTCCTATGAATAGAGTTTAAAGACTAGAAAAAAAATAAAATGCTGGTGAAGTAATACAGATTACACTACCTAAATATAATATTAGAAAACAACTTGGTGAAGGAATTTTTGGTAGTTTTATGAATGAAGAATGTTACAACTAGCATTGGTAAATATATAGGATTAGCCAGTGAAGTAGCCAGTGAAGGAGCCAGTCAATTAATCAAAACAATAACAGGAGGACAAGTCTTTTAAATCCCACATTAAGATCTCTATCAGCTAGCTCAGTTAAGTTAATATTTAGCTAAGAAACAGATTGAAGATTTAGCAAATGCACATCAAGCTGGAGAAGACATGATTTTTAACATCACACAAAAGCAAGTAGGCTATGGTAAAGGAAAAAACACAACGAAAGGAAAGCTTCTACTACTAGAGAAAAATAGTCCATTCAACAACATTCCACTGATAGGAGCCATTTTTTAAGGGGGTAAGCCCCCACATTTTGCCGAGAAATGAGTAGTTTTGATCTTGTAGATTGGTGTAAACACCTGAATATTCCTATTAGAAATGTTTTAAGTAGAGAGCAAAAGTTATCTCATAATTATCAGTTAGCGATTTTAATGTATAGTTTAGAACCTGCCTATATGAGTGGTAGTCATTGGGTAGCTACTTATGTCAGAGACAATGTAATCAGTTATTTTGACAGCTTTGGTATGCCTCCATTTCAACAGATAGTTGCGAAAAAGAAAAACTTAACTTTGCTTCATAAATCAACAAATTCAAAACCTTTATACGACAACTTACGGTTACTTTTGTCTCTATTTTTTAAATGAGAATAAAGGAACTGATTGTTTTGATTTAGTACAAATATTTGGAGATGACACTATGGAGAATGCACTGTTTGTCGAGAAATATGTTAGGGGGCTTGCTCTCAAACCCCCTTAAAATATGTGGTAATTATTATTTTTTCTTTTTTGTATAAATTACGATAATCTTTATTAACTCTAGCTTCATTACTTCCACAACATAATAATCTTAATTTACGTTATTGGGTTTTAGAATGTTTATAAACAGATTGTAATCTCTCTATTTCTTTATTAAGATCAAAACCATTTTCTTCCATTATATATATGTAGTTGGAAAAAAATCTTAAGAGACATTTTATTAAGATTTTATTATATATTAGGTATAAATGTAAATCAAATTGAAGACTTAGTATCGTTATATTTGCAATACGATATTGAATATCAAGAGTTTATGCTGAATGATTTAATAAATAATATTATTAAATATTTCTGTCAGCTCTAGATGTAGATGAAACGTTATTTTGTTAAATAACGAAAACAAAAGGAATGCATTCCAGGGTGGCGAAAAGACTGTTATGACTTAAAATGGTCGTAAAATGATGAAATGCAAATGCACTGAATGCAGTATAACTAAAACTAAATTCCATGAAAAATAAAAATTATAACAAGTACAAATGCTTACTCATTGTCTAAAAGACAAGCGTATGACTGGATGCGTAGGAGGAGAATTGATTACTACTAAAAACAATAGATTAATGCTCAAATGTCGCTGCGCTGAATGTGGTATGACAAAATGTAGATTCCTACCCCCCACAACAAGGAGCAGGTTTTGATGAGCTTATCGTTAAAGCGAGACTGGCAGGAGCTAAAGTTCTCTACAACTTAGGTATAATAGGTGCTAGTAGATCCGATTTGCTAGATAAAGGTTAAAAAACATTGGAAAACAGTATTTAGATAAGCTTATTGACTCAACCACAGAAGATTTATCTAAAGAGATAGATCCACCTCACAGGGGAGGGGGCAGACGGGGAAAGGAGAAAAGGTTTAGACATTCATAAACCAATTGGAAAGCTTCTTAAACCAAAACGTGGATGCATCGTACCTGGGCAGAAGTATACAGGTCCCTATGATGATTTACCTAAACAAGTTAAATACGACAAATATACAGGTGAAATCTTAGAAATCCAGTCCCTTGGAAAGAGAGACAGTGGGGTCATTGGGTTGCTAGAAATGCTATTAACACTAAAAGGAAGTTAGGTTGGGGGCAAGCCCCCTAAACCCCTAGAAATGGTGTCAATAAAACCAAAAATCACGGCCGTGGCAAGAAAACTAACTGATGAGTTACTCAAGCCTATGAAACATAATGTTTCAAAAAGAAGAGTAATTGTTCATCACATAGATGATATCTGGTGTTAAGACTTAGTTGATATGCAAAAGCTCAGTAGATGGAATAAAGGTTACAAATATCTTTCGATGCTCTTAGATATTTTTAGTAAATATGGTTGGATAATATCTCTATAAAGCAAAACAGGCTTGCAATTCTCTCAAGCTTTAGAAATAAGCCTAAGATGTTGTTAAAGAATACTGATTATAACAAAAATGTGCCAGATCTCTCAGCTAAAAATAAAATTACTATCTATTCCAGTGAAAACGAAGAAAAGTCATTTGTCTGCGAGAGATGGAACAGAACTATTAACACAAAAATGTGTAAGCAATTTACCATACAAAATAACAGTCTATATTAACATCTTACCAAAATGCTTTCTTCTTATAATAACACCAGGTATGGATCAATAGGACTGACTCCAGTTGAAGCCAGACAACCTCAAAACTATGGATCGGCTTATTTTAATTTGTATGGTAGCTTAAAAATAACTAGTAAAACTGATAAATTTAATATAGGTGATGCAGTTAGAATAAGTAAATATAAACGAAAGACCTTTGATAAAAGATATACCCCAAATTGGACTGAAGAAGTCTTCATTATAGACAAACTTCAATTCACTTATCCTATTACTTACAAGATTCGAGATCAAAAAGGCGAGCCTATTAAGGGTACTTTCTGTAAAGAAGAGTTTAAAAGTCAGACCAAAACATCTATAGATAGAAATGATCCTTCGAAAGACAAAAAAACAAAGCCTTAGTCAAGTGGAAAGGTTATCCTGATGAATTTAACAGCTGGGTATCATTAAAGGATTTAAAAAACTATAACATTTTTATTTAAGAAATAAAATTATATAGTTATATATACATGTGGAAAGAAACAACGAGGAAGACCCTTTTTGTAGAATACAGAGTAAGAAAAAATGCTGCAATAAGAAGAAACCAAGCTAAAGTTTTGAGACATACTCCCTGGTATTGTAGATATTGTGACAACTAATTCTTAAGGAGCTAAACATATACATCTAAGAACCATAAAACATATGCAAAACTATTGTACAGAAAAAGATAAAAACCTTATTGATTTATAATTTTATAAAGTTAAAATAATTTACATCGTTATAAATATAATTTATAGAGATGAATATTTTAGATCAATCATTAAAAGCATATGCAAAACATCATAAAGAAAAAGATAGAAACCTTATTGATTTATAATTTTATAAATTTAAAAAAATTCATATAGTTACAAATATATAGAGATGAATAATCAATGGTCATTATATCAACATTGTTAGATGGATTCCTCTATAGATGATTCATATATTTCCTTACCTAAAGAATTACAGCACCCAATGAAAGGATTAATCAACATAAAATAATTTGATGATGAATGTTTTAGATGGTGCCACACTCCCAATCTCAACCCACGCAAACTAAACCCTCAAAGAATTACATCTAAAGATAAAGAATTTAGTTAATACATTACAATGGGATCTCTTTTCCAGTGACAATTATACAAATTAATAAAATAGAAAAGCCAAATGCGATTCGCATTAGTGTTAATGGTTATTTAAATTCCAAAATGTTATCCAATTAGAATATCAAGTGAAAAATACGATGACCATATTGAGTTATTACTGAGCGATAATGATAATGATGATGATAAGAAACAACATGATGTCTATATCAAAGATTTATAAAGATTGATGTTTTCATTAAGTAAACATTAAACCAAAAAACATTTTTGCATGTACTGCCTGCAATGCTTCTATTCTGAAACAGACTTGGAAAACAATATTAAAGATTGCATAGTTATTAACGGCGGGCAAGCTGTCGAATTACCTATCGCAGGTGATAAAGTCTATTTCAAAAATCATCAAAAGCAATTTTCTGTGCCTTTTGCTATTTATGCTGAAGTTGAAGCTATAACTAAGAAGATTGGTTCGTGTTAGCCTTGTAGTAAAAAATTATGTACCCGAACCTACCAGAAAAATGAAGCTTGTGGTTTTGGGTATGAGGTTGTTTGCCACTATGATAAACAATATTTCAAACCTACTGAAATTTACCGATTACCCAGTTGACAGTGAATTTTATTTTAAAGAAAATAAAACGTCATTGGATTTAAAGATGAAGCTGCTGGAAAGTCTATTATTGAATTTGTGGGATCAAAAAGTAAAATGTATTCTTACAAGCAAGAAGACAAAAAAGAAGACAAAAAGAGGGCAAAAAAGAACACAAATCAACCAGCAAAACAGCCAAAGGCATTAAAAAGAATGTCATTAAAAGACATATCAAATATTCTGATTACATGGATGTCTTTTTACATAAAAATAGGATGCATCATCAAATGAAAACATCCGATCTGAATATCATTAGCTGTCTAGTTAAGATTAATAAAATCTCATTATCGTGTGTTGACGACAAGAGATATATTCATAGCGATAGTATTAGCAGTTATGCTTATGGACATTATCATTATTAGGGGGCAAGCCCCCAAACTAGTCATTAAAAATCTCTCCCGTAGGCGTAGCTTATGAAAATTATAATTTTTAAATATAAATGTGCCAAAAACGCATACCTGCGTGATGTGCCAAATCTTTCGATATTTTTATACACTAATTCTTTCGAATAGTTTTTCCCTTTTCATTCGTAAATTTTTGTTCCATCTTTCCCCTTTTCATTCGTGAATTTTTATTCCATTTTTTTACGAATATTTTTCTCCGATGTACCAAAAACCCCATATATATAACTACAAGAAATTATAAAGGATTGGGACAGAGATTGATGGGCGACTACGCGATACGGGAGACTATATGGCATACTGGCATAAGGTATAGACCAAAAACACTTTGGCGTCAAGATTCGTATTCTGTTAAAATTAGCTTTAATTGTGTAACTTCAGCAAAAGTATAGGCCTTTTCCATATAGTTTCATAGCCAGTGGTAAAATTGGGAAGGAGATGAAGGACTACTACATGAAACGGAAGACTATATATGAACATTGAGTAGAATCATGTACTTGCTAATAGACAATGGGTGGCAAGTCCTATATTTTTCAAGTATTATAACATAGTGAGCATCAGTAAGTGCTTATTTTTATGAGAGGCAAGCAAATATACTTACAAAGTCTTGATATCCGGTCCATTCAGTGTTGGTCAAGGAAGCCAACGCCTGTGGATATACGAAGGATTTTATTTTGGTAAATGCATGTAATCTCCTAAAGGAGAGCTGATGACTCTCATTATTTTAGACAAGAAGATGAAAAGAAATGAAAGTACTATACTATAATTGCAACTTTGGGCAGGAAAAGTACACCTCAGAAACCAAAACGGATAATAAGTTAATTAGATTTGTTAACAGGAATGGCAACTTCTTGTTAACAAGCCGGTGAGTTACCTGATGATGCGAATTAGTAGATATAGGAGAATGAATATTGCCTCGGAGAAAAACAGGATCAAGAATGTCACCAAAGTCACAATCGGCATTTCTCTCTTAAAATGACTGCAAGAATAAATATAATGTATGGGCAGTAATTGCGACATAAAACCAAGAAATCAAAATTGCCGGATCTCTTAAAAAAGAAATGCTCGAACCAGACGTCACCCTAACTGTTATAAAACCAAACTGATTGCTAGGCTGGTACTCCGGCAATTAAATGAAAAATAAATTAGTCTTAAATAATGCAATAAAGTTAAACAATGAGCGTTCATTTAGTCTTCCACTCGGTTCTAGCGTTTGGCCCCTGTGTATCAGATGGGCCTCCCTTGCTTTTCTGCGAGAGACATTGAATGTTGGTTGAAGCTCGAGATTCTCAAACTTCAAACAACATCCAATACCTCTCGCAGAATTGTTTTTGAAAAAGGAAAGAGCTGTGAAATTCGCGACTTTTCAATCAGTAACCTAGCGGGCAAAAACGAGGCACGCCTCTTATGGGTAACAGAGATTACAACCTATAGTTCACTTTATGAGTACTTACATCGGTTTTCAAAGATATTTCCACTTTATGTTCTTCTTTGCTTTACACTCGACGCTGCTTTGACCCCGTGAACAGTCGGAAAGTAGGGAGACAGAACACGTGCTTGGATGCGTGACGTCCAAAACATTGGAAGGTGTCCCCCAGTCTCCGCTCCTCATCGATGGTAATGCTTGCACAGGATTTGGTAACTGAGAGAATCAGTGACGCATGTCTCGTCCCTGTTCACGAAGAACAGCACGTTGTGCGAATCATTTGCATTTTCATTGGTCGATGTCTGATGCAAAGAACTTTTCGCTTCAACTCTTAAAAGGAATCTCTGAGCACTATATTTCAGCCAACTGCATACGATCAATTTGGAATTCAGCTTAAGTACCAGTGCCATTACTCGTATCTGCTGCGTGTGACTTTGGAGTGTACTTTCTCGGCGTTGAATGTGCGTCTGCAGACTGCGTCTTCAGTGTTGATCTGAACTACTCGAGATTTCTCTTAAATTAGATTCGTCAAACAAACTTGGAACACCCATTGATTGGTTTACATTTTTTCAACCAATTACTGAAGCAGACCTTTGACCTCCTAATAATCTCAAGCCTGCCTCACGAATTTTTGCTATATAAGCCACGGTTATTTCTTAGTCTAATAAGCGCCTACCCGGTCGAGTCTCGCAAATATTAAAAGTTGTCAGAAGTGTATCCAATACTTCGAGAAAAATTGAAAAAACAAAATCAGTTAAAAAAAACTGATTTTAATTTCATGCCTGTTGTTCGAAGGAATCTAGCTGATGATCCATGACGACCTTGATATCTTGTTTTGCATTGATATATTTTTTTTTCATTGAAATACAAACCATTTGTCATAAATGTGTCATAGAGACGCCTTTCAGTCATTAGACCAAAGAACGGTTTCGTTGCATTGGTTTTTGCTACCTTACACGAAGATACCAAAATAACTGTTTTGAAAATTGAATTCTTTCCACTTTCGAAACAAAAACGAATTTGGGACAGGCGAAAATGCCAATAAAATAAATATTTTAGGAGTATATATCGAAAACAGTTATAAGTTAACTCAATGTCTTTTATTATTGATAAAATCCCAAGTTATCAAAGAAACCCCTCTGGTGTTGCTCCGCATGAGGGATCATATATCTTGAATAAAATAACAAAGCCACTCAGGGGTGTGGTGCTAGGCGTACATTCTGTAGGTTTGTCGCAATATCCAAGGCCGGTAGAGCGTGACATTGTTTCAGAGAACGTCTGAAATGATCTAAACGTCGCTTTTGAGAACTGTTGACCTATTTTCTTCCTTTAGTGTTTTTTATTTATTTTTGTTTCCTTCCTTTAAGTTGAAACCTTACTACATGATAACGGAAACTTGGAACTCACTCGTGTTGTCACGAGGTCACGAAACCACGTCGCATTGTCATGGGCTTTCCTATTATCGTAGAAACTGTGCTTTAAGGTGATTCCCTAGTAAAAGAACCCGCCATAGATTTCCCATGAAACTTCGTATGCTGTTGTTACATGACAAGTAGATATTAAAAACGTGGTAAAAAGAGGGGTCACCGTGCTTGTTTTCACGCCGCAATGCTGACAAATACGGTCATTTAGGCGACTCTTAGTGACGTTTAGTAATCTCCGTGCGCAACAAATAAGCTCGATTATTTTTATATGCAGCGTGTTACATCGCGCAGACTTTGACTTTCTTTGATTGTTTATTCATCTACGTCCCAGAAAAAAACTACCCTGCATTCTTTTATCCTTTAAAGAAAACGTAATTTAGACATGCGGTGTTGGACCCGTCATCTCTCTCTCTGTAGTTGTTATTTTAGTTGCCAAAAATGTAGCCATAGATTCCTGCTAATTTTTTTCTCAGTTATTGAGGACATTGTCCTCATTGAAAATATGAAATAAAAAGTGGGGGTCACCGTGCTCGTTCAAGAGAAAAGGAGCATTTATCTCACTATCGAGCTTAGTTTGAGGGAATTCTCTTACGTTTTGTACGCACACGCGCTAATGTGCGCGCGCTAATCACTAGAAAATCGTGCGCAGTAGGGATGCGCAATGCAATACCAAGGAATCACCTTAAGAAAAGAATCGACATTTTTTTGCGATCATTTCCAAAACTTTCTTTACAAACACATAGCATTGTGTATATTACGTCGTTCACAAAGGGCGAGCACACGATAAAGCAGGTTGACATAAGGAGGCTCTTCTTCCTTCTGTGATATTTCGTGAATGAGACCACGTTACAACACAATATGTGCCGGGTTAAACCACTT
>Ga0126343_10000506_pt1 | contig 15201 bp, 14 predicted proteins | sample Cyp2metagenome_FD_92531 | JGI IMG/M metagenome (GOLD analysis project Ga0126343, IMG submission 92531) | Coral microbial communities from Lord Howe Island, Old Settlement Bay, Australia - Cyphastrea 2 metagenome | ecosystem: Host-associated > Invertebrates > Cnidaria > Coral ... | reverse complement strand
AGGGTAAATAAAAAAAACTTCTTCGTACAATTTCTCAATCTCTTTCTTCTCCACTACTCTTCTACTCCGCTTCTCGATCTAATCTTGCAGCTACGATTTTCAAAATGTCGGTTGTCTTTTTCCAGCCAAAACCCCCGCCAAGTACAATGGGTAACTGACAAGACCCAGGTCCCCAAACTAGGTCCCAGGCCGTAGCAAATAATTACAACAGCCACAATTTTGTCGTTTCATGTGGCCTTCAGGGACATTCTCTCTTGAAGTGTTTAATGATGTAAAACGTTAGAGTCTCAGATCTGTACTATAGCTCATTATTTCCTCTTTATTGGACATACCGCCAAGTTCAATACTGTTTTGGGTTGGTACTTGGTAGTGTAATTCGCCATTGTTCTCACAACGTATTGTTTGTCCTTGATCCTTGTTTGGCCGGTCACGGTCGATTTTATGCTTTGTCTCCAAATGAGTGGGCTGCCTGTGTTGCGTGCCATAGCACTCGGAGTCCCAAGCTATTTGTATGTACTTGAGGATACAAGCGTACAATCTAATAACAATTCTTAATTTTAACACCTCATTTATTTGACCTGTGGCAGTTATTGCGATGCAACTACAGATTAAGAGTTACACAAGAACATTAATACGTTTGGATAAATTAACACTCTCTCTTCTTTACGAGTATGCCTCCACAAAGTAAGCGTCCGAGACGTTCTGGCCGTTGATTTTTGAGGGCCCTTCTGCCATTAGTTTCAGCATGGCCTTTTTTGTGTCCGTATTCACCCCCTTGTTGCCTCAGATCTTCATCCTAGGGACCGCCTGTTTGAGCTTTTTGTTGTAACCAACCACGCTTGCTGTGTTTATGACCGTGCTTGCCGGCATTAGTTACGCCATGGGGGCTGTGGCCAGGTTAAGCCTCACTTCTGCTTGATCGACCATGAGCTGGTACCTTTGCATGCTCTGGGAGAGGTCAGGCTGTCTTATAGCGTCTTCCATAAACACCAGGAACTCATTCTGAGCCTCCCTCGCTCGGCCTCTTTCTCCTAGAATGCTGTGTTGTACATTGACCTCAGCTCCCAACATGCAGTAAACAGATGCCTGGATTGATTGGTTTATTCTTGAAAGCGCGGTCTGTGTCAAATCGGCGGCTGTTTCGGGCGCAAACTTTTGGACTGATTTTTTTGACGTCTTGAAAGGTTGACTTATACACAGGTAACTACAGTACTAATTTTATGTAACAGTTCAGAGTACACGTAATATAATGAGGTTTGCAAACTGGCTATCAGAAGTTTGTGAACTGACCAAGAAACGACCATACTTTGATACAAATGTGAGTGCACTCGATTTATCGCGCAACCTATCAGTCGCCATGGATAAGGCAAGATTTCATGTTATTCGCTTTGATTCAGACTAAGTTTTTTGTTACTTAATGGACAATTAAATGGCGTTGTTACAAAGAGGAAAAAAACTCTTTATCGAAATCAATCCAGCCTCATCACCTTGTAAGTGCAAATGAATGATAAGTACCTTATGGACACTTGAATTGACCTGAGTTTCCCTTGGCTGCTGCCGTGTTTTCTTCTTTTCCGCTTAGAAGTTGAGCTGGTTGGAACTCGGGCTGGGTTCAGCGTTAGGCAAAAACTTTGACGACCACTCAATGTCTTTTTGATTGAGAACCTCTTCGCTATCTGTAACCAAGGACACGATAAGGGTTAGTTTGCGCCGCAATAAATGTGAAAACTAAAGACCAAACAAAGTGTGCCTAAAATTGAAATTTTTGGTGTGATGTGCAAGGAACTCAAGCAAAAATTACTCAACAGAATCTTTGTATGCTGAGCAAACAGTTAACAATGTAAATGTTGTTAGACTTACCATCCACAGCTACAATTTCTGCTTGTATCTTCTTGCCCTGCCAGTTAACTGTCACTGTGCTCCCTTCTTTGTATTGTGAGCTTTTATCCAAAATCATTCTTGTAGGGGCGATACCACTTGTCATTTCTTTTGGAAAATATAGCAATGCTTTCGATGGCCGTTTACTAGTTTGTTTGTAACGTTCCCTAATGCTTAGCGAATTTGCGACACAAGCCTGGACTACGTTGAATCCATTCTGATTGTTGAAAGTAATGAGCCTAAGATGGACACGCTTTTATATACAGCTGATTGAAGACACTGATTATTCTTTTATAAAGTTAATTACTGTTAGGTACACCCACTGGGACTTAAAGTTTTCCGCCATTGATCTTTTGTTCCACATGCTGTAGAAGTTTTTTTTGTTTCTTTGGTGCAGTTTTGATATACCGCGAACTTGCTTTTGGCCTATGCCTTCTGTTGTGCCCTTAAAATGAAGCTAATCGTTGTATTCTACAGAATATTCTGAAGACACTGATATAAATTTTATTCAGATACTCCCAGAAGAACATTTTACGAAAGTGACAAACTATGGCAGACGTGGATACTAAAGTAGGAGAAGAAACTCTGAACAAAATAATTGAAAGAGCGAAAAAATTCCTTTTCGATGGCTGTGGTTGTTCGCGTGGTTCCAAAGGCGGTCCCTGCTCCAGAGAATTTAAAGAAGAGGCGGTGTTGTTTAATCTTAATAACTGTCGCGAGTTGACAAAGGGAGAGCTCAACTTGATAATTTTGGTGAGTATTCAAGCCTTCGGCCGCAACAACTGCATTGGAAGTAAAAAAGCAGAAGTTTCATGTGTACCCACCAGTTTCAGTCCGTCTCCATATACAAAGAAATGTCTATTCACCTTTCTGGCATCAGTTATAACCAACTTCCTCAACTTAAGCAGCATTACGAGAGATACGGTATCCATCCGCGAACTCACGGCAACACCAAAACACATCTCAACAACACTTTTTCACAGTCAATCACAGAAAACGTTTATTGTTTCCTTACTGATTACATTAAGGAGAATGCATTTGTGCTACCTGTGAGAATACCAGGATTCAAGCCGGAAGATGTTCAGGTGCTGTCTTCGAGCGAGACAAAAACGAGTGTTTGGCGCGTCCACACTGCCACCTGCAAAGCATCTGGAGAACAAGCAGTTAGTTACAGCAAGTTCGTAGACCTGTGGAATCAGTTTTGTCCGAAAACTGTTGTAGCGAAACCCATGACCGATCTATGCTTGACCTGTGAGCAGAATACCACTAGGTTTGTACAGGCCGCAAACCTCCCTGAGGACAAAAAGGATGACTGTAGCAAGAGCAAGAGCATTTGGACTGCGCCCAGGTCGAGAGAGAGTTTTACAGGAAAACTTGTTCAGATGCAGCAACGACTTTAAGTCAAACAGATCTGGAGGCGAATCTAAACAAAATCCACGAACCATGTTCATTCAATGGCACTAAACACTACTCTTTTGACTATGCACAACAAGTGCACTTTCCAAGCAACCCTATGCAGCCGGGACCGATCTATTTTAAGACCCCATGAAAGTGTGGGATTTTTGGAATCATGTGTGAAGCTGTACTGGGTCAAGTGAACTATTTGATTGATGAAGCTGCGGCAGTCGGTAAAGGGGCCAAAGCGACCATAAGTTAAGTTCACCGCTTTTTATCACGTCATGGCCTCAGGGAAACAGACGTTTGCTTACATGCTGACAATTGTGCCGGGCAAAATAAAAACAATTACTTTTTGTGGTATTTGGCATGGAGGATTGCCACTGAACTTCATCAGTCTATCAAGTACTCTTTCTGCTGGACATAATAAATTTGGTCCGGATCATTGTTTCGGAATCCTGAAAAAGGCCTACAAGGTCAGTTTCATTTCGTCAATTTATGAACTACAATGGGCGACAAAAGTAGTTGAGACAGTTGACTGAATCGAGTGCTAATTGCAGCATATCATTTATTCTATTTCAAATCCGGTTTATATTGAGAGCTAGCCCCCCCTCCCCCTTTTCAATGTTGTACAGGAAAGAGGCAAATTCTAGAGACAGGAAATCCAACATTGAGAAGGGGGGAGGGGGTATTATTATAGAGATGAGGGAGGAAATTTGCCTTAAAAACTCCAATATGACAAAGTGTCTCAACATTTCTGTCGCCCATTGTAGCTCGAACGGTGGACACCTCAAGCAACACCGGGGTGTTGATGGCTGTGTTATAGTCCCTGTATACGACTGGTGTACTTTTCTGGGACAACATTTCAAAAAAACGCGAACTTAAAAAATTTTACCATTTCAGATTTTCCAAGGATGAACCATGTTGTTTACTGTTGAGAATATTTTACATCCCCAGAACAAGCGTGTGTTACTGAAGGATGGTGCTGTGATCCCACCTGTTTCTGTTCTTTCGCAGAAGATCAACCTAGAAGGATTCAGTGACGAATGCAAAAACTACTTATTGTGAAATAACACAGTACTGCAAGCCTGGAACTGAAAATTTAGTTGCACCAGTTCCATAAGTTATCATTGTTTCCAACTTGACCAGTGCTATGCTATGTAACGAATTGGCTTTAGCTTATTATTAAATTTTTTCTTTTTATTAAATTCAAATGAAATAACGTTTGAGTAGGTAATTATTGTGAATACACCATCGTTTACTAAAACGAAATAAATAAAGATGTACTGAAATTATTTTGGGATATTTATTTTTCTTGTGGTCCTTCTTAAAAAAAGCCGGGTAGGAGACAGAGCGTATTTGACCAGATTTTTGATCCAGCGAAATGGATCAGTGGAACTCGCATCAACTTTTGCATGCTCAGTTTCTGAACTCTCTATTAATATTGGTCAAATAACAAAGCCTTCGATGCAAAACAGACTGCTTTTCTTTCAGAACGAAACAGAAGAAGCAATGGTAAATATGAAGTTTGCATGCTGTTGTTTACTAAAGGCTGAGGTTTCACCTGGTTTTCGGTTTTCGTTTTTGTTTCCCAAAGAATGTTACAAAGGTCGTCGCTTCTTTTGGCCCCTTCCAAATCAATAAGCTCACCATTCCATAGAATTATTAGTGAGAACAGATTGAAGTCGTCGTAAAAGACTGTTATCTAGTGAGTTCTTCGTGAATAAAATAATACTGGGCAGACAGCGAAGTGACATTACAATCAATAAGCGCGTGTACGCTATTTTTATCTTCTTCCTACTGTTCATGTTGACTGTGTGATCTGTTTGGCTGCAGAATAGGTGAGAATAAACAATCTTATGAAAGACTGTAACTTTTCAAAATCCCACCAAGCGATGACCTAAATTTCTGAGCTAAATAACTTGTCTGACGAACGACTCAAAACTATGACACGGGAATCAAGACAGCGCTATCTCGAGACAATTGCACTGTTCTGAATAAGCAAGGTCGATGGCAGAAATCACGATCAGAACAACTGAATTCATCAGCTCTCGATGCTATACGTTTGTACAGATGGATAGTGATTTCATTATTATTATTAGATTCTGGTGAAACGCTTCAACCAGTTGCAAAAAATATGTTGAGACACTTTGTACCAAAAACGGCTTTGCTTACTTCTATGGTTTGTAAATTGCAAATTTGCCACAGAAGAACAATTAGCCCCCCTTCCCCCGTTTCAGTGTTGTCCATCTAAGCTTTGTACGTCATATTGCACAGCTAGCAACATTGGGAAGGGAGAGAGGGGAGAAAGATTACGCGCGATAGCGCAGTGAATAGTAGTCTATCGTTAGGGTAGAATGTCTCAACTATTTTTGCAACTGGTTGTTGCCTCAATTCCTCAGGGGCATTACATGGTTGATGGCCTCGTAAAAGAGCTAACATCAAGTTTGGCCAAAAATAAGAATAAGGCAAAAATAAAAATAGAAACAAACGAACCCGATTCTATGTTAAAAATATTAAGGTTGGAAGCCCCTGACAAATCAGTTTCAGTTACACTGGCTTTGGCTGGTTTGCTTGGCATCGGCACGAATTTAGGTTTGGTGTTTTTATGTCAAAAAACTAAACACCCCCTCCACTTACTTTATTCACTGTGATCTGATTGACAAAACCAAAAACTTTTTGAATGGAAAAGGGTCAGACGTTTTGGCTAAATTTGACATAAAAGGTTTGGCTTATGAAAAAGTAAGCTATCATGCTCTCCCACAAGGCGTTTTGTATGAGTGTTCCACAGACCAACATATCAATAGCATTACTCTAAGTGTCAAAGATGAGAAGGGCGAGCTCTTTGATTTCAATGGCTTGCCACTTGAATGTGTTTTAGAAATAAATTGAAATTAATATAGCATGTCGTCTGCGAGTATTTTGACGCCAACCCCTCCTCCTGAGCTCTACCCCCAACTGAAGCTAGACTTTTGGATGCAGAAAATCAATAAGATTTCAGCCGCTCTGAACAATGAGGTCTCTCACTATCAAGCGGTTGCCAAAAAATACAAGCGGGCAAAAACGTTTGTTAACTGGGGTGCTGCTGGCTCTAGCACTCTTTCTGCAGTGTTTTTCTGGCACAAGCTTTGGCTCAGCTCTGTCTATTGTCTGCCTGCCTGCCACTTGGCAGTGTTGGCTGGGGTTTCGCTCTCCCTTTGTCTGGCCTGATAATTGTCAGCAGAAAGCTTGATTTAAAGATTAAGAAACATCAAGAGATTGTCACGCTTGCCATTGCGAAATGTGACACAGTTGACTAGCTTCTTTTCAAAACATTGGCTGACAATCAGGTCTCTGATGCAGAGTTTCAGATTATTATTACTGAATTTTGACAGTATAATGAGTTGAAAGAGGCTGTGAGGGCTTAACTCACGTGGCAGCCATCTCACCCTGACAGTGAAAAGATCAAGAAAGATCTCCACAGCGAAGTGCAAGAAGAGTTTGAAAAAAAAAATGGTCTTGCCACCGGTTCAAATTAAAATTCGAAAAATTCAATGCTGGCTTTCATTTTCGCGTGATGAGTGATGTGTGACAACTGTCCTGGCTAGGACTTTCCCCGCCACTGACAAGGTGGCTGTTCCTCCCATTTAACCTCTGGGACAGAGGTTTGAGATCCTGAGGGATCTCTGAGCACCCCCAGTAGTCTACTGGGCCGGGGCGGGTTCACCCAGGGATTGTCGCCGTAGATGGCCTCACCCCACTACCCCTAACGAGCGCCTGCACATGCCATGTTGGGAATCAGGGGTGGCCATTGCCACACATTTGCTCACTTGTTAACTGTGCCGAAAAAATCAGATATTTATATGACAGACCCTCTTTCTTCACACACATATGGGAGCTTTTCTTTGACACGCATGCACTTTTGCATTAAAGTTTCATTCTGAATACAGACGATTCCATAGAAAATGCTTGTGTCGTTCCACGCAATCTGCTTTATTATCTCTGAACTTTCTCTTTCTGCTTGGCAGAGAGAGGCAAGAAATATAACATATCAGGTGATTTCAGCGATGGAAGAGACAAGAAACGATAAAACAGACTCAAACTAACCTGATGTTTCTGTCTTTCGATCGATGTATTGCAAAACACGAATTCTTGTGATTTATGTATTGCTCCAGCTCTTCTTGTGCCATCAAAAAAAGATGCAGCGTCCTCATTGCTACCTAATTTTTATTACATTGAAGCCGCGAGGTGATTTTATCGCCAAAAGTTGCTTTAATGGTGGACTGCTAAACGATTCGAACATGAAGGGCTTGGTAACCAGACCGTGACAAAAACATTGTCACGCTTGTGCATCACGCTTGAGTGGCAGATCGGCTTTCGCGAAGTTGTGGCAGCAATATTTTGACCAAATGTTGTGGATCAAGGTGTTTCATTGTATCCATTGGCACAAAGATCTTGCTTTCGGGTTCAGACCTTACTATACCATCTAACTCCCAGTTCTGCTTGCCTCCTTGTGTTTTTTTACCGTGTATATTAACTTTTCTTTTACTGTGAATAAATATTCTGTTTCTTCTGTGGCTCATTTCTCTCGATTGGCTCCGGCTGGAGCTGCTGTCTAAGACAACTTTTGCACTTCGGGCAGATGAAATCGTACCCTGCTTTGGCAGATGCCTTTTTCTTGCATACTGCATTTGTGAGGTGGCCGTAGAGCGACGTTTTGGGCATCGCTTTGCCACATTTTGAGCAGCAGGTGTCTTTTGGCATTTTTCGTTTCCCCAATGACAGGTAGTGGAAGTTTCTGTGCCTTCGAAGGGTTTGGTTTTGGGTGAACATTTTGCCGCATGCCTCACACAAGTAATCTCTCAGTGACCAGATACTGGGCAATTTTTTTGGTCTGCCTTATGAATCTAAGTATCTTGGGTCAATTTCCATTTACCCAGAGCAGGTATTTGTTTAAGTAGGTAGTAGAAGGTGAGGCATTCAAAAACTGTTTTCTCGTTGGCAAGCTTGTTTGACCAAATTGAGCCCAAAAATCACGTTTGAGCTTGCGAAAACACGATTTTTGGGCTCAACTTGGTCAAACAAGCTCACTAACAAAAAACGGTGTTTGAATGCCTCACCTTCTACTACTAGAGAAAAGAAGCAAAACTGTTAATAAGCTGCAAAAGCAGGCAACTGTAAATTTCTAGGACAACAGCCATCCAAAGGCATAATTGGTCCGTGTGTCATTTGTCCACTCTATCTTTAATTTAGAAAAAAGTTGAAATTTTACTTTATTCCTGTGCTATTTATCAATTTGTCTCGATTTTCTCAAACAAAACTACCATATTGGAAAAAAATACTGATATTTTAAAGATTTCATTGAAAATGTTACTTATTAAATGCAATATTGCCATTCCTGAGGCTTTGTGTAAAAAATAGGTTATTGTTACAAGAAATCAATCTGCTTTTAGAAACAAAAACTGAAATATCATTCTAATGTCAGCTTTGCTCTGAGTCAAGGATGAAACATTTATTAAGCAAAATCAAAAATTGAAAATTGATTTCAATTTTCAATTTTGTATTTTGAATACAGAATTGAAATTTGTTTGCGAAAACTAAAGTTGACACAGTAGGGGTAGGCTAAATTGCTCTGTTGCTTACACCTCTAGTGATCTTGACTGTTCCACCTGGCTAGTCCTGACCTCAGAGTCACCAACGTTACATGTAAAGGAGGGAAGGGAGGGAGCGCACTCTAGTTGCAAGGGTCATTGGTTCAAATTGCTGTGGCCCGGGCACTAGTAAAGTGCTACCCGCCCCAAATTTAAACATAGATACCACAGATGTGAATTTTGTCAGAGATTTGTTTCTTCACCAAAAGAAAACTCGTGCAGAAATCAGTAACATTGAAACAGATGTATCCTGGTGAAAAGGGATTCAGTGAACGCACAGTGAGGAGGTTCTGTTTAAATAACTAATATTGTTCGTAATCGTATCACCACTGATGAACTCCAAGGGCACGTTCGAGCTGCAGTTAAACAGCTAAGCACAGATACTACCATAAACTCTGTATGATCACCTGCGATATTTTGCTAATTGTACTCAAAAAGATTTCAATTGACATCTATTCTGACTAATTTCCGTATTTATTCCATTAATTATCCCTTAATCTGACAGAATTTGTTGAAAAATAAGAGGTTTTGAAACTATTTTAAGAAAAAATCATTAAACTTCAAGATTTTAATCAATTATGGCTTATTATATATCATAAGAAGGCTGATAAAATGTGTTATCGAATGGACTAGCAGAATGGTCTGATTTATTGAAGTCTGTATTAGACTCGTCCATGCCGCTTTTGTGATCTCCTTCCCTCTCAAAGTTGAGATGTTGCTATCCTCGGGAACATTCATGAAAATCCTAGCAACTTATAGTACCTTCTTGCTTGCCTTGCTGATCTGTTGAAATCGCTCCTCCAAAGTTTTACCAAATTTTAGCGAAAAATGACTCTATCATGGCTTGAAACATAAATTTAATTTTCCCTACACCATCTTTAAATACCCTTCACAACATTTAAATCAAAAGTTTAAAGAAAAACATCAGATTGAAGCGAGATAATGTAGCAAAGTCCGTGAAAAAAATTCAGTACACTCGTAAACAACTTCAGACATGAAAATGAGGAGTCCGACCTGAAAGCACTATACTTCATGTAAACGACGGTTTTTGTCCATGACGTCTTATGCGCAGAATAATCCGCGCTTGACCGATTAAGGGTTAATACAGGTTGGACAAACTTGGGGCCATAAAATGATAAAAGGATTCTTGAAAAGCAAGGGAATTGATGCCGGAGACAGACGTGTTGGCAGAGCTTTCTCTGTTGTTTCTCCGCTGTATCATTTGGAAAGATGTGCTAATGTTCAACGGAATATAAATCCACTTCCTTACAAGGCAGATTACTTTGGGCACACACTGCACATCGATGAAAATGAAAACTTGTTACTTCGGGCTAACTCATGTCTGTGCTTCAGATGGGTATGGTGGAAAACTGGTATCATTTGCATCCATGCCAATTAAAAACAACTCTGTAATCTATAATCATATATTCAGGTGAGCATATATAAAGTGCATATAATAGTCATGCTGGATGGAACGAAACAAGAAAAACTTCATTTCATTCATTTCTATCGCTCATTAACAGACCTGCAGTTTTTGAGTATGGCATGTGGGACCAGATAAGAGTCGATCATGGAAACGAATTCTACCTACTACTTTATGTCCAAGAGAAAATGACTAATTACAGAACTAAGACAGGAAGAGCGCCATTTATTCAAACAAAGTCAAAAGAGGTAAGCTTCCATATGACTGTGGAGACAAGATTGGAAGGTTTTAAAACTGAGGAAAGTGAAATCAAAGTTAAGTCTTATTGGCTATAGAATCATGTGCCCAGATCAATTTGTCCTTGATGCACCTGACACTGCTCTAGTAAAGAGAATGTAAGTGGTCTTCCACCACGTTTGCAGTTTTATTGCTTGAGTTAATTTTAATTCCCTTGCACTCTTACAACAGAACAATCCAGCTGACAAGAAATGGGTGGAGTTCAATGCCCGTGTGAATTATCCTATTAAACGAGTACTAAATGATATGGTTAATGATGATCTTAAAGACATGGATGATGATCTGGTCAAGTATTCAGTTTCCACCTTTACAACCCAGGTGGCTGCAGCTGGAATAAAACAAGTGTTTGACAGCTGGAACCAACACCCAATTCCTGGTAAAATTTATTAAGCTTTCAGTGTTTGCAAAGCAAGTTCTACATAACAAGTGATGGAAACAATACAGAAGTACAGTACAGCCCAAAAATACTGCATGTGCAAGAACTATTTTGTTGCATCCACAAGCCGACAACTTCTCATGGCTTCTTGCGGGTCACTTGCGCTTGGACTCTCCAAGCCACAAGAGCTTCTTTGCAGTTAGAAGTTACAACCACAAAAACTTCTTTGCAATAAGATATTCGATATGCAAGAACTTCTTTGCGGTAGGACGTTTCAAACCGCAAGAACTTCTTTGCGCTAATATTTTAGCATGCAAAGAACTAAGCGTAATAAGACGTCACATTCGATAGTGAGAGACGCGGTCAAATTTATATTTTTCCAACACTTACCATAAGAACTACTGTAGCGACAATTTTTAACTTTCAATTAACCTTTAGGTTGAAACTAAAGTTTCCTCCTGATGTGAACCACTGAAAACAACAAGACTTCTCCATGAGTTTCGATACAGTCCGAATTTATGTAAGCTTATGTTTACCTTATTGACATGAGAAAATCTTGATTGAACTGCACTTATGTTTCTTTAAAATTGTGAAATTTCTGCTTCTAATTTCGGAAGTTTTCAAACAGATTCAAGGATCATGACTTGGTAACTCGTTAAATCTGTGTTATGTCTAAAGAAGAGGCTCAAAGAACAAACAGCTGTCATTATTTTATTTCGCTCATTCGGCTCCCATTCTTTTCCAATGATTTGGCTCCTTGATTGGTTCAGATTGGTTACCTTACTAACCATGACTTGTATTAACATCTGGAAACGCGCATTTGTCATCAAATAAGACCTAAACATGTATAGTGATTATAAGAGAAATCGGTTACTCGCTCTTTTTAACGCTAACAAAACTCCAACTGAGATCCTTATCATTCTTCGAGAAGAGAACGTTGTTGTAAGAAAAACAGTCGCCAGAATTATTCCGCGAACCACGGAAAAAAAGCAAGGGCAACAGCTTCAAGACCATGTCAAGTTGTGGAAGCATTGAGTCCAATAGGAGTCCTTCACTGCAGTTCACCTCATTCACCTGAACAGTACTTATACTGGACGAATATTTGAACGGCTAAGTGTGCAAGTTTGGGACCTGAAAAAAGCAGAGGAGATTGGAAGAAAATTTAAAGATGATTCATCCATGTATAACAAAAGATGACATTATCACTCCGTGGTGTGTTCCTTACAGCAAAACTGACATGCAATTGTCGCTTTTAACAATTCTGAGTTGTCTTAGGCTAGTTGAATGGTGTTTGTGAGTATTTTTTGTTGCCTTTTTATAGCAGAAAATGAAGGGATCTTTGCCGAGACTTTTGGCTTCGAATGCATCAATTGAGCAGTTCCTAGCATGTGGACTTGAAGATGTTGGCTCCCAGATGGAGTTTCAACATTTGGTTAAGGAGCACAATATATTGTCATGATGAAGTCAATAGGAACACAGTAATATCAACATGGACTTCATCTCAGAGTTCAGACAGCTTTGAGTCAAATTCTAGTCATGATAATCTTAAGCCATCGAAAAGTGCCCTGAGAAATATGGTTCCCTTGGATGCCAGGATTTACAAGGCTAAGTACGTAAGCTACGCTTTTATATTTTTAGCTAAGCCTCAAGCAAAATCGGCTTATGTCTATTTTCAGATTTCTCTTGCACAAGTGCAAATAATCTTGGCATTTCTGGGGTTTACTTGGTGAAATATTCAGGGGAGTGGGAATAAGAACCGAAAATATCCATAGACTCAGTTGATTTTCTGCGGTGTGACCCAGGACTAGTAGACTTCCTACATCATGTACCTAGGGGTTTCTTTTTTTAAATTTTTTTTCCATTCAGCAACCAACAAACAAGTATGCATACACTTGCGCAAATGTATAAAAACACAAAAGTAAAATTCAGTAAGCAACGAGCAAGTTTAGATTAGTTAGTTTAATGGTATTAATACAAGATTAATTGTATGAATATTAAGGCAATATCTATTGACACACTGTTCTGACTTCTTGTTTGCACATTTCACAGGAGACGTACTGTACAGCAAAAAGCAGTAATGAAATGCAACAAGTGAACATGGTTAACCACAGAAATAGGGAGTGAAGAATTACTGGTTGATAGGGACCACGAACAACACAGTAATTGAGAGGTGTCCATGCATGATAATAATAATGCTAATCATCACCATCATCATGGTTTTTCAGTTATAAGGCGCACTGTTTTTTCAGAGAAATTTATGATTTCTGTTAAAGTATACTGCCAAAGTTCGGCTAAAAGTTCGGCAAATATTTTTGGGAAAAAAGTTTTCTGATCATAGTTATTATTTCTATTTTCAGCTACTATGAAGGAAAACAAGGACTGTTGGTCATTGACTTTTATAGACGTGGTGGTTCTGAAAAGAACCAGGGTGGTTCTGAAAAGAACTGTTGGAATTTTAATGACTGCTGCCTACTCGTCTTCACTTTCGCTGCCTGTGTCGAATTCGTTCTCCAATTCGTCATCCACATCCTCAATTTCTCGTCTTGAAGGGCTTGTTTAGGCATTTGTCGAGTGGCTGGAGAACTGGAGTGAGGCCACCACGGATAACAGCAGTGTCAACATTTCTTCTTGACAGCAGCTCTTTCACGCCTTCAGTTAGATGCCTGCGGAAGGAATCCCAGACAAGTAAAGCTCTCTGCTCTGGGGTAAACCGTAGGCTTTTACAGACCCAATCTTTAGTTCCTGTAAAACAGAGATAAAGAATACAGAATTAGAAAGAATTCAACCTAAACAAAACCGCAAATTTATCAAACTGCGACCAAATATTGACAAAGCCCGCCGATTGAGCGAAGTGAATTTGCATAAATGCGGATGTGCTTCAAAGCACATGCTCAGTAATTTGATGCGTCATGAAAGACCTGTGAAGAAAGTTTCCTGAAAAACTGAAAGGAGGGAAGCATTAGGATACCTTCGTCATCCATCCAGCCCTTTTTGTAAACAGAGACCTGCATTCTCGGTGGTACTTTAATTTTGAGCTGACTGACTCCTTTACATATGACCTTTGGGGGCAGCTTCTCTCCATTTGCTTTCACTGCAAGGGCAACGGTAAAGCTCTACTTGTCTGCACCGCAAGATGTGATCGGCACAGTCCGGTTCCCTGTAAACTCAAGCGTTCTAGTTGCTGGTAACTCAAACCGCATTGGTGTCTCGTCCATGTTGATGATATGGCTGAGCAGGTATCCACAGCGCCTTCGGGCTCTTACCATAAACCGATGAAAGGTCGCGATCTTATCCTCCATGTCAGCTGGTAAATGCTGGGCCAGGGTCATCTTGGTTCGCATGGAAATGGCATGGCAACGTTTCTTATTTGAGTACCATCCAAGGGATGCCTTAAACTTGGGATTGGTGTCGAGTTCCTTGGCCTTTACACGGAGCATCATGCCGTTTACTGAAAGACCTGAGTAAAAGCAGACAAACATTTGATCAGAAACTCGTATCAACAAAAGATCAACAATGATCGCAAAGACAAATTACCAGAGGCACTTTTAATTCAGACAAATAAACAGAACAGTATTTGCCAACCTTGACTTCTCTGATCACTGAACTAATAGGCCAATAGTTGTTCAAGTTCCGGTTCTTTTGGTCGATAACGGCCCATGGACACTCGTTTGGCTGTCATCTTCAGCTCACCCGAAAACAAGACGTGCTGTTGATTCCCCCACTTTCGAACCATTGATTCGGAAATTCTGTACTCCCTTGCTATGTCTCGACTGTTGTTAACAGCTTCAGCTTCAGCTACGATTTTCAACTTGAAGTTGAGATCGTAAGAATGTCGGCAAGTGCTTGACATGATTGCGCTGATTTTAGACTTTGCAAGACAATGTTCACAAGGTGAAGTATATTTTGCAACTACCGATTGTGAGGATCTGAGCTGTTTTTATCTGTAATCAAAGGCTCCTGTGAGCAGCTCATGGATGAAAGTTACCTTTTGCTTCTGTTTCAAAACGAGTCTTTATGGGAAACATTTCACATAAAAATGAATTAATGAGCCTGTAGGCGAAAGTTCTATGAATGGTTTCCCACTTAGACTCGTTTTGAGTTTGAGGCAAAAGGCAACTCAGACATGGCCTATTGGATGAATGTAGAAAAGGCAGTTGAATAAACAGAGAAGAGGAATTGATCATTGTAGAGTTGTTCTTGGT
>Ga0126343_10000505_pt1 | contig 15204 bp, 8 predicted proteins | sample Cyp2metagenome_FD_92531 | JGI IMG/M metagenome (GOLD analysis project Ga0126343, IMG submission 92531) | Coral microbial communities from Lord Howe Island, Old Settlement Bay, Australia - Cyphastrea 2 metagenome | ecosystem: Host-associated > Invertebrates > Cnidaria > Coral ... | reverse complement strand
CCCCCCCCCCCCCCCCCCATACCCGACACACACACACCCATGTCCGACACGTTATACGTCTTTCCAGGTAAATATGCGTTACTCTTTCAATTAGTCTCGTGTCGTTGGAGCACAAGACCATCTACAGTTGATTAGGGGCCAAGATCAGCAGCCCGCCCGTATCTTGTTATACCCTTAGCTTATTTATCCTTTAGTCTAAGTGGTTTAGCTCTTAACCGCAGCTTGGAATTTCCGCAATAGCCTAAAGTTATGCTTTGATTCTTTGTGTTTAGATTCGTTCCTTGAAATATCAGTATTTTTCACGTCCGTATTGTCCACCTAAATAGACTTTTACAAGGAATTTTTTTGGGGTTTGTTCTTTCCTGAGAACCGCTCAGCCCTAGAAGGGCGAAGTGCTGAACGCGATAGACGCCCACCACGCAGGCTAAGATACGTAAAGCTCTTAGGATCCAAAAACCCAAACATGCCTACTGAATGTAAACATTCACACACAGCGAGGTGCACTAAGCTCTACAGTCTCGTAGCAAAAGTAGGAAGTGCAAAGTAGAAAGTAAAGGAAGAAGTTTCTCTCGTAGTCCGCTAAGAAGCGAGTACAGCATTCTAACAAGATATTCTCGTTCGCTGCGTTTCACAAAGCCCTCTTCTGTTGCCTTGGCGCTCCAAGGAGACGGCTTAAGTTTAGGCTAAGTTTCACAGTCCTACTGGGAAAACTCAAGAAAGTTTTGTTTTTACAATTAGTTTCTACAGAATAGAAGATGGAAAATAAGAGGTAATAACATTCATTTCAATCAGACTACACAAACGACGAACTTTTTGGAGTCTCCTGCTGTCAGCATGAGGCAAGCCACTATAAGATTTGTCTGTGACTGCAAACATATATTTGCTAGAAGGCTACAAAAATATTGTTCTTTTGGCTTTAAAAACAGAGCAAGGAAGCAGGGCGCTCTAAATTGTCTAAAGTCATAAGTCTAGGTTCATTATAGAAATACGTTTTACATTATTTTAAGTGCGTGAAATTCTGTTCTCGATTGTTCGCGAGTTTGTTCAAGTGACGCTCCCAGTGGCTCCAGACAATAGTTGCAGCTTGTGGCCGAGGTATCACAATAAACTGACGTCGGTCAGGAAAACTTGCCGCAACTCCACGAAAAAGTCAGCAGGCAGCGAGTTTCCCGTGGTTTCACAAACTTCGTTTTGGTAACAAGGTGGGTGGAACTTTTGGCATTACCAACGCTGCTCACAAAGTTAACCGGAGAAACACACTTCTTAGCAATTCAAGAATTCTTTTGTTTAACTTCGACTATAATGGAGACTCTGGATTTTTAATTGAGCGTCGTAAAACTAACACCAAACTAATTAAATACCAAGAAGTCCAGTCAAACAATCTCAAAGCGCAGTAAAACCAAAACCAAAGTTTAAATAGTTGTTGGTTACTTTCGACATTCAGCTGAAAACCGTTGTAACACGAAGATGTAAACTAAGAACGCCTGTACTAAATAACATACATTGGGGAGCCGTCCAGTGAAAATTAGAGCAAAATGGTTATATTTACTCTATTCACTTCATCTTAACTCCTCAATTAACAAGCCATCTGGAATTCGACTCCCTTTATTATCATTAACAGCAGCAATTCTGACTTCATTTACTTACTCACAAAAACTGAATTAAATCCGCATCTGACGTGAAGGAATATTTTGTTTAACAAACTATCACAGCAGGACGCAATATAAAACTGATGACACAGACAGAAGGAGCAAGTATCAATAAACTCTCTAGCCTCTGGGTTGCATTACTCTATAGTTAACTCGATTATAATTGAATTTTTATGTTCCCTATCTAATATTTATTATCCAATTCTACTAGAATTATCCCATAGTATTTGTTCTCAACGCGATCGTTAACCGAGTACATAGTAATGCTGTGTCTTTGGAAAGCGCAAATTAGTAACTTCAGACGAAAAAAACGTTCAAGAACACTGAAATCCCTTATCATCTTGTCTAGTCTGTAGTATCGTATATATTCACTTGTTAGTTGTATCAGTTTGACTCGCCCTGTGGTCTGGCCAAAATACACTTGAAGACTCTTGCCAACAGTGCAACGTGATTATTCGCGTTTTCCGACGACCATTCGCACACAAACGTCCGTTTACCTCTCTCGTGTATCAGTAAGCGATGGGCGTGAACGTCTGAAAATTGAAAGGAACCCGTAAAAGAACACCATAATTTCGCTTTGAGGGTAAGGCTCAAATTCATTTTCATCCCTAGAGGCATAAATTCGACAACAAAACCAAGAATTTTAACCCCCAAAGGAAACTCGATCACCTTCGGCACTTTGGTACCAAAGACCCTCTCGCTATCCCGTTCTAGATCATCAGCGAGAAGGATACAGGCTTGCATCTGAGGCCTGCAGCCCAGGACGCTTTCATGTACTCTATCAGAGTTAAGCCGGACGTGAATTACATCAGTTAACGGCCTTCTGTGTTTCGCACCTAGAGACACAGCGAAATTCGACGTAATACTCTATTTGGCGCTGGCGGGAGTGACAGCAGAAAGATTGTCTTACCAAAACGACTTCCATACTCGTAGATGAACAAAGCTTTATGTTAAAATTATGTTGTCTAGCGTAATTCACCATGAATCCACATATTCACTGCAATATCTTAAATCCTAGCTATTAGCGGGCGGATAAAATCAGACCACCTTGCTTGCTCGAGATAAAGCGTTGTTTTCTTTACGCCAGACAAGAAATCTTTTATTAACCAAGTAAATTTGATCAAGATGGCAGGATTATGCCTTTTTTCCTGTGTTTATGGACCTTGACTGCGTCCATAAACAAGCGATAAAACAAACTTGGCTAATATCCAGCTTTTTGTAAGAACAAGATTAGACTATAACCCAGGTATTGAAGAGCTTATTTGAACCATGTGGTAAGGCTTAAATAAACGCTTTAGATTACAATCTAAATTCAATTGTAAAATTCAGAGATAATTAATTTGCATGACAAGGTTAAAATAGGTCCTTTTGAGGCAGATTAGATGCAAAATTTATTCCAGGGCCCTTCTCGTAAATTCCACATTGAATTTGCACGTTGTTAAACAAACCCTTTCACCTGATATATTAAGAACAACAAGCTGAATTCCATTTAATAGACAGCGTAGTAAATAGTTCAATGTTGCTTCTAGAGCTTTGAAAGGCGAAAAAAGGAAAAAATGTCGTTGCTTGTCTTTTTAGACTGGCTATTTTAGACGAATTCATTGCTTATCACGAAATTTCAGCAATCTCTTGAAGATCTTATCGTTAGTACTTCATGTTGTCGGTACGTGTTACTCATCGCATGATAATATCCACACAACACGATTTTAATATACATTAGTGCATCGGAACAACGTTCAAACTCTAATTACGTCTGTTGTTTAATTAAACGGAAGGGAACATTAGACAAGATAGCCGGTGCACAAAGATAGGTCGCTTTTCTCGAATTTTCCATGAAACTGTAACGTTTAAGAATAAATTAGGATCTCGCTCTCCTGAAAATGAATAGCAAGTTTACTTGAACATAACACAGCTACCTATTTTTATTGTGTAAATCAACAAAGAAATGTAAAACACGACCTTCCATGAAGAAACAACCCATAGGCAAGAACATGTGGAATTTGACCGAAGCCTATTTCTGTTCATCAAAAGAATAAGACCTTTACGAACCCTATCAGATGGAAAACATAATTAAACATCTCTAGCGGCTTTTTTAATTTTGTTTTAGCCTTTTGACATCTGGACAAATACTTTTATAGTATACAGCGTAACGACGTTATCAAAAAGAGCTAATCGCCAGTGAGGTCGGCCAGTTGCTTATTGCCGACGTCGCCGCGAGCAGCACCGGCAAATGCAGCTTTAAACTGACCCGCCTTTACTGGGGGAGCGAGAAGCTAACTCATATTTTGTACAGGTTGCAGCTTCCAAAGAGGCCCGAGCTGCGAGGATGGCATCCTGGCTTGTTCATTGTGCTCTACTCTATTTGTTTTTTCAAGCTTCTTCAGGCTACATTTGGGAACAGAGTAAAAAGGGACAACGAAACTATCAGGATCGTAAGTTGCTACAGTACCTGTTACACTATTTTTAACTTGTTTCCCTTAATCATGTTTTTAGTTAAATGATCTTTTTCAAAAATTAACAATGAACTTCGAGACGGTGCCAGATAAAACATTTGAACCTCTACTACCCCTAGAAAAACATATTTCACTCAATGCCAGCGATTTCGTGCTTTTGATCTTTCACGGCGTCAGAGCGACTCCTATCGTCTTCCTGGCCTGCGTCTTGCGTTAAAAAACAAAAATTGTGACAAAAACACTGCTAATTTTACGAAGTCTTAAACATGAAAGTTAACTTCCCATCTTGTGGTTCTTCAAACCATAGTAAGTAACTATGACCAAACAAACAGACAGTCGGCGGAAATTGAAATGTCACAATATAGTGAATTCCGAGGTCGTTTCAGGCAAAAAAAAGCCCCTGCCTTCTGCTAAAGTAGGGCTACTCACACATCCAACGACAATAAATCACACTGCAGAAGGAAAACAAAGTATTCCAGCTCTGGTTAATTCAGCCAGTCAGCGTAGAGTACAATACTCGAGTACCACTAGGAAAGCTTTTGTTGACCAAGTGATAATCTCTTTGGCATTCAGCAAAACAAGTAAGAATAGTAATACTGTAGCGATATAAACGTGATCCATCGTTACAGCAACACTGAGGGCCCAAAAATGAAAGGCGCCAGCCGCAGATTGCGGTGAGTTTGCTTAGTAATGTTAGTTTGTTATTTCAAGGACGGCTGCAAACTAGAAACAAGGTGAAAGGTGGAGCAACAAGTACACTAGTAACTTCCTCAACACCTCATTTACATGTTTAGAAGAAAATGCAATTCATATTTAAAGACTTTTTCATTTCTCGGACAGGCTTTCAAAAGGTACCTTCGCGCACTGTTACAGCGAGAAAAATTGAAAGGTTTTTCCTTGGTCAACGTAGTCGTCACAAAAGATCGACTGATCGCGACAATTCTTATCACGATGTCGTCTTGGTGTTTGACGCGTCCAATTCCATTCGCAAACGCGACTTTCACAAGGGCGTCAAGGCCCTTCAAGGCTTAATAGACAGAGCTCGAAACGAAGACCATTTTGCCGCCATCACCTACTCAGATAAAGCTACCGTTGCGTTTGATTTTACTAATCTTGAAGCAGCGAAGCACAATCTGAACACCAAGGTTTTCTTCGTTGGCAAAAGAACAAACACACAAGAAGCGTTTGATATATGCCGTACAAAGCTGTTTCAAAATAAAAACTCTAATTTACGTCCAGGGGCCAAAAAACGTGTTCTTCTCCTGACGGATGGAAGCTCCAACATGAACATCCATCTCACACTGTACCGCGCTTTTCAACTGAAACTCCTTGGCGTGGAAATGTTCGTGATCGGTGTTGGAAATTACATGCCTGGTATTCAAGAGTTGGTGGGTATTGCTAGCAGCACAAACAGACATTTGTTTCGTGTCAGAGACGCCCTGTCGTTACTGGAAATCGTTCGGCTCATTCCAGATTGGAAATACGTGCACCAGTACCAGCTCCCTTGGGTCACGGCCAGGTACGGTTACAGTTACGACGATGTTAACAATTAACTTGTATTTCGTGAAGGATACATGTACTTGCCACGATAAGAAGCTACAATGAACATCTTGTAAAAATAAGCCTTCGTTTACCTGCGAATACAGCCGTCTCTCATTCGCTCCAGCTACTACGTGCGAAAAGTGAAGATAGAACGTCTGTCTTCGCGTTTCGCACGTAGTGGCGGGAGCGAATGAGAGACGGCTGTATTCGCAGGCTATTACCAACTAAGAATATGAAAAACTTGAAGCTTTTAGTCTTTTTTTTAAACCATTTTTTTTGACAACACAGACGGATGGCCTGCATAGGCTCAATATATCGAACACGATGATAATGTTAAACGTCATAAGTGCCATCAAAATGGCTGAAGACAGCTAAAAAACTGGTCTATACACAAAGGTTATCCATGCACAACAGTAATTAAGCAATGCAAATGCGGTTTTCTCTGAGCTATTTTTAATGCCGTGGCTAAGGACAGCTAAAAAATCTGTACATAAAGGTCATTCAAGACAGTTATACAACTGAGATAGTAAGGTGTAGCTGATAACATTTTTGTCAAGTACGAAGCAAGAAAACTAGCAAACTAGTGAGAATAGTGTAAATTGTAAAGAAACAAGTAAGCGACAAATTTACAATTTACATCATTAAAAGAAAACCAACTATACGATATCAGTGTTGGTAGTATCCCAGTCCACGGCCGCACTCAGTCCCAAGCGCAAATTGTACAACTGGTCAACGAGCATGCGCGAAGACATCTCTGCTTTTTGTCCAGTCTCGTTCCCAGAGTCTTCGTCCCCCTTGACCAGCGGTCGGACAACGAGAGCTCTGGAAGCAACCATTTTAAAATCAAAAAGGAAATAACCGAATTCTGCCCAGTCTCGTTCCCAGAGCTTCGTTCCCCATGTCCAGCGCTCGGCAAACGAGAGCTCTGGGATCCGCTTTAAAATAACAAAGGCAAATAACCGAATTCTGGTTCTCAGGCTCACTGCGCAGTCTCAGTCTGCATCTATGGTATGGTATGGCGCATGCCTGAAATGGTTGCTCCCAGAGCTCTCTTTCTCCGACCGCTGGTCAAGGGAAACGAAGCTCTGGAAACGAGATTGAATTCTGCCCATCCGGTCTCACTGCGCCGGCATCTATGGCGAATGCCTGACATGGTTGCTACCAGAGCTCTCCTTTCCCGACCGCTGGTCAAAGGAAACGAAGCTCTGGAAACGAGATTCCAGTCTCACAGCGCCGCATCTATGGCGCATGCCTGAAATGGTTGCTCCCAGAGTTCTTGTTTTCCGAACGCTGGTCAAGGGGAACGAAGACTCTGAGAACGAGATTGCCTATTTTTCCTAACTACAGTACGTATGTTGTATTCACCTAAAATATTTGTGTCACGATTTCGGCACGAAGGTACGCATTTAACGTTTATGTTGTTGAGTCCTCCATAAAGATTCGCGGGAAATAGGTTTTCTTTTCTTTCAATTCACACCGCTAAAGAAATTGCCTTTTCCTGAGGGATTGAAAAACACTGCCTCTCGTGCAAGCATGTAGTTTTGTCATTCAAACCTCATTGGTAATTTACGTTGTAAAACTGCATGCAGTATAACTCTACACGGTTGTTTTTTAGCTAATATCCAACTGAGATCACTTAACACACGTACACCCACTCTTAGGTGTAACTCTCGCGTGTCACGGAAGATTGAAAGGCGTGTGATAACAAGGTGACAACGAGTTTTCAGTTGACATCCACAATAAACAAAGACCCTGAACTCCGCGCCTCAGCTGAACTAAACTCCATCAAAAGGGAAAAAAGCTTTGATTCAGCTTGTTAACTTGATAGAAAATTGACATTGTACTAGACCAGCGAATCTAATAGGAACAAGTAGTACCACAAAAATATCCAAGTGCAATAATTGAAATTTAACCCACCTGCACGCAAGTCAATCGAACTGGCACAACAGTTCAAGTCACGCATTTAATATAATATTCACCGGAGAACAATCGGTCACGGACCATTTCGATAGAAATAATCTCTTTAAAGAAAGTTTGAAAAACATAACTTTTAATGGTCCGAAATTGTCTCACTTGGATGATCGTGATGGCCGTTTTTCGCCGGTTTACCCCTTGCCGGGCAGTCTAAATAGACCTTAATATATCACACGCAATGACAGATTTGCTATCCAATACAGGGACGTTAGTGTAGAGCGCTGTCAGATCTTGATGTAAAAGCTTGTTGGGCCAACAGCCGTATTTGTGTCGAGGGGGGATCGACAAATTATTTCTGTTAGGGCCGTGAAGGAAAATCTTCATGATACCTACACGATAATCCTAATATACGGAGGATGAAATGCTATCCCTCTACTCGTATATACTACAGTGTGAGGCAAATGTTGACAGCCCATCTTGGCGGTTTTATTCCACTCGCCACACAGCTCATGCAAGCGCGCCGCTGGGATATACTTCAAGCATTTTAAGTCAGCGTTGAAAGACACTTCCTTTGCTATTTTGGTCTAGAAATTACGGCATGCCTTTCGTAATCTGTAACAGATTTTAAAACGCGTTTTCAATTACATGGATACGAGTTTCTTTAGATTCTCCTTGGCTTTGATTTCGTAAACAAAAAGAGGGCACTTCTATTCGAAAATTGATATAATTTACAACGTTTGTGGCTGAACTGAAGGACACAATACACCTGCTTTCCTTTTAGAAAAAACGCTCTCGAAACCAAAAATTAATTCAACTGAGAAAGTTGTCCTGTTTGTGCGTGATCTCAGAAAGCACGCAACTTCCCACTAAGGGGTCTGCAATGGCAACACCATCGAGGAAGTCCTTCACTAGTAAAAAAATTCACTTCAAGAGCTTTGTTTTGAAGAGTTAAGAGGTAATCAAATACCAGAAGTGACTGGAACGAAGAGTTATTTTCTTCGGTAGAGCAATTAACTGAAAGTGATCGCATCATCAAGATTAATCTTGGACTTTACAGACAACACAACAGGATGTACACCCACCTTGCAAGCACGGCCTTTTCTAAGTAATTACAAACAATAGCTATCGAATAAAGAGAGGTGAAGTTATTATTGTGCTTTGCGAATGGACATCTGAAAAATCGATTACAAAAATTGTGCAGGGGGAAATCACTTATTTTACCATTTCAACGCTAAAGCTGCAAACTGCCCCCCTGTAGCGCCATGGCGCAATCATCAGTGTTAAACAGGACAACATAAAAAATTAACCTCGCACAAAGTGAAAAACTCTCCCCAAAGCACAAAATCAGATAAGAACTTTTGATCACCTTACTGAGTGAAAGTTGAAATATTTTAACAAATTGTAAGACATAAAGTGCACTTGATAACACCACAAAGCGATTATCTAAAAAATGCGCTCTTTTCGTCAGTCATAGGCGGTGTAAAGCTATTTGTCAGCACTATTTTCCCATCACTCACAGGCCACTATTTACAGCATGGGACCATTATTCGAGAACACTGAAGACAAAGGACAGTACAAGGCATCAACAATCTTCAATTCTTTGATTCACTTCCTTTTGCTGCGTGTGAAAGACTTTTCCTGTGTTAATCTCAATCTTCTTCTACATTTCCCGCTCCGAAAAGAACTACAAACTTAATTCAGTTTTCATATCATTTAATGCGAATTGTTCCCGAGGTGAACTATTTGTGTTACGCGTTGTTCACAGAGGAAATTGTGATTAGCAAGGTTAAAAGAGTGAATTGGTAAGTATTGAAATAAGCTTGTGGGTGATGGATATGTGAAAGTGCCCACCGAACCGGGATATACTCCATGCCGATCACATGAAACACCTTAACTCAACTGAAACGATAACTATGATTCGAAAGCACAGGAAATAGTCTGCTTTCTGGCTCTACTCAGTTGAACAACTTAATTATCATTCCAGTTCCTCCAGTGATAATGAATTTCAAATCTGTGTGTTACATGTCTTTTTTGTTATGGCGGCGAGTTCCTTCAGTAAACAGGAAAAACATACATATGGGAGATTTCAAGTTGTCTTTTCAAAACGCCACTGAGACAACTCTTTTAGTGGGACATTTGAAACAAACATAACCAAAACAACTTTTGTTTTCTCGAGAAAACAGAAAACTCAGCTTTAGGGTGGTCAGGTTTGCTCTTGATGTAGAACATTCCCATTCTGTCAACCAACAGATCAACTGTCATTGTATTATTTAAAAATATTGGTCTGACTGAGCAATTTCCATTTGTTAGCATTAAACACAAACGCACCAACATTCAATCGGAATGCTTTCGAGTAGACTTAAAACAATAATTTTGGTGCATAACTCTTGACTATTACTGAACCTCAGCTCGTGACACAAGCATTTCTTCCCTCAGGACATCAGAAATTTATAATACTTGTTCAGACCAAAGAAGTTGTTCCGTGCCCTTAATCAGTGAAAAATCTCATAAATGTCAACGCCCCCGCTATTGTTATGGATGCCGTACCATTTCAGTAGTTCTTGCCTTCTTGCCAAACCAAGAAAAAAACAACAACAATTCAGGCCACCGGCTGCTTTTTAAGTATACCTTTTTCTATTGCAAAGGAATTGGCATCTTCCGAACGATGACAAATTCAACAACAGGGCGGTAGCTTCTAGACGCAGCCACAAATTAATTTTCAACACTTAAGGGCGTGAAATATAAACCAAAATAAGGCACTTTCATTGAGTAGCATTAACATGTTAACACTTTATATCAATGAAGAAAAATTTCACGCATAACTCCGCAGAATATTCGAGCTTTAGGCAAACGTAAAGCGCTGGGCACTCATTAGAACAAACCATTCGACCTGAGCTGACTAAGAGCTGTGAGGCCATCGGAGAAGATGTCCCTGCTTAAGCTATTTTTACTGCTGTTACTGGTAATGTTTTCACACTGCTTTGTGTGGGAAAAGACGAAGAAAAGCGGAATTTCTCATCAGTCAAGTGAGTTGAATCGATACGCTCGTTTATTTTATTCTCGCGCTCTCACAACTAGTTTAATCCGAATTGCTTGTAAAACTTCTGCAAAGGTCCAGAACTTCTCTAAATGTCGCACCAGAACTTCTCTAAATGTCGTACTAGATAAAATCCATACCTACGTAGTCTTAAAATGTCTCCATTTGTTTATACCTTGAGAGAATATAACAATTAATCACTCCATATATTGAAATATTGAAAAATAATTAAAGTATACAGCCATTGTTAGTCAGCTTCTCATAAGGAAGAACTGCAGACACTGACTTATCAGTAGGAAATCCGTCGTTAATCACTTAAGTTACGGAGCAAATCGAGGACCTAGAATTGTCAATAAAAGGTCACGCTACAAAAAAGTTATCATTAAACTATTATTCAAGACTTCAGTCAAACCTTAAACTCTCATGAACTCTTGGCGACTCTAGTCGATGGTTCATACGCTCTTATCGAATGTAAACCCGCCCTTATCGAATGGAAATCTCTTACGGAAGCAATGAGAGGGGGCTGTATTTACAGACTAAAGCTTTCTGAGAACTGAAGAAAACTCTGATATAATTCTCATCCTGCCAATATAATTAAGTGACTCCTTTGGTTGGGATTTGGGCCAGTCAAACACAGAATAACAGTGTAAATATTGTTTTAACAGGACTTCAAAGAGTACCAACGAAGCGTGTCACTGCCAAGAAAATTGAACGATTTTTAATCCAGAACATGGTTCGACGTCGACACCGGAGGAGTGTGGATCAAACCTTCTACGACGTCGTGCTTGTGTTCGACGCTTCCAATTCCATTCGCAAACGCGATTTCTACAGAGGCGTCAAAGCTTTAGAGAGCCTGATCGATAAAGCAAACCCAAATACTCATTACGCCGCTGTCACATACTCAGACAAAGCCAAAGTGGACTTCAGTTTCACCGACCCACAAACCGCTAAATACAATCTGCACACCAAAGTACACTTCATTGGGGACAAGACAAACACTCAAGAAGCATTCCAGAAATGCCGTACAGAGCTGTTTCAGAACAAAAACTCTAATTTACGTCCAGGGGCCAAAAAACGTGTTCTTCTCCTCACGGATGGAAGCTCCAACATGAACATCCACCTCACGTTGTACCGCGCTTTTCAACTGAAAATCCTTGGCGTGGAAATGTTTGTGATTGGTGTTGGAAATTACATGCCTGGTATTCAAGAGTTGGTGGGTATTGCTAGCAGCACAAACAGACATTTGTTTCGTGTCAGAGACGCCCTGTCGTTACTGGACATTGCCCGGCTCATTCCACCTTGGAAATACATGCACCAGCATCAGTTACCCTGGGTTATGAACACTCACAGGTCTGCTTACGATATCCCCTACTGATCTGCGTATCGTGAAAGAGATCTTCGTCAGGGGCACCCAACGGATCATTTCGGTAAATTATCTGTTCGGAAAGCCTCTAATCCCCTCTGATTTTCTTGAGAGAATTGTTACCTCGAACTTTCGTGATATGAAAAATTGAATATCTGTTGTTTTCGGATTATTAAAAAATGTCTTTTTTGGTACCCAAAAAAGGTCAGCTATCACTTTCGGAAAGGCGACAAGGCCTAAAGTTTTCGGGAAATAGACAAAAAGCCCTAATAAATTCGAGAATAACTCAAGTTCCCCTATAATATCCGAACGGATGAAAATTTTGTAGTGCAGCCTAAAATTTAGCTATAGAGCTTTAACAGTACTCCAGATAGCCTAAAACAGCGTCTAAAAGCATGCGAGAGAAAACGGTCGTTGGGTGCCCCTGCTTCGTTTGCTGAATACAGAGATAAGCCTGCGTTGGCAAGACTAACAATGTGGATGCATTCTTAAGTGTAGCTTTGCAGACTCCTACATATTGTTTTCGAGTTACAGACAATGTTAATCTATGGAAAAACGTTTACAGGTAGAGTTACCTGACTCGAGAAAAACTAAACATCGGCGGTAACGAGCTTTTATCGAGATAGAAGAAATTAAAAACAATATGAAATGTACAGTAGGCTTTATTTTGGTCTTAAAAGTTGTCAGCTCGCTTTATTTTCGAGTTTGCTATATATCGATTAAAAAATAACCGCAAAATGCAATTGAGAGATCGAAGTACAGTTTTGTAGTTCTTTTGAATAAAAGAATGTCAAATCTATGCGCAGAAAAACAGCTGATTGTTATCACTAAAAACAGAGTCTGTCAAAAGCACCACACCCTGAATTTAATAAACACCGTGTATTCTCGGGACTAGAATTTAGTACCTTGTAGGTAATTCAACCGCAGTTTCCGACCCTGTGGCAATCTAAGATTTTTCCACAAACTTCTGTACTCTATTTTAGATCCTGTTTCATCATAGATAACCTTTTTCAAGTAATATCATGACGCACCACTTGAAATGGGAGTATAATCACATTAGCTAATTAAATATACTCTTTTTGCTGTTATTGCTTGCCGTTGTCAAACAGTTCTATTCTGGAGAGTGCATTCAGTGTAAAAGGTCAATGTGAACTAACAGATTACATGTAAAACATAAATGAATACGTTGGGTCTAGAGTTTCCTGAATAAACCACATATGCTACAAACTTCTTCCTGTTTAAAACCTCCAAACTACAACTGGGACACGTAAACAACCCTGAAATGACAACGGTGAAGACTGATAATTAAGTTAATTAAATCCAGACCGACGGCAGCGATAAAAAAAAAAAAAGAATCTGGTAAAAGGTATCCACGAATCAACCACTCGGCGGCTCCTGTAATCTCTTTTGAATGCGCTAGTGATCAAGCTACACTAACATCATTACAGCTCAATAACCTAGGCCTGAAAAAACCGCCCTCTCGGCGATGAGCCAAATTTCAAAGAAAGAAATACAAATTGTCAAATTTAAAGGTATTTTATATCGCCAGGTGCAACATGCTTGGGTTTCGTTAGATTAAGATTTCCACCCCAAGAAAGAAAGGAGAAGAGAGGGTCTTGTGACAACAAGTTGGTTTCCCGGTCTGGACGATTTCCAAGTACACTTTTCACTGTAAAACGAGACCGAACGGAATGAAAAGAGGCAGAGTTATTCAATTAGTTACCAACTGGTATGCGTTTGAGAAATCCAAATGCAGTGTTACAGAGGAAAAAATCTGACCTTCTGTTCATAAGCCTTACCCTTAACAAAGAAAACAACCAAGCCGCAAAGAAGTCTCTGATATTATGACCCATTCTCTCCCCACCCCCTCCCCCGCTAAAATGTCTTGATATTGCTTACTTCACGAACATACAGCTTGCTTTGCTGTGCGCACTGCATAGTTCGTTTAGGCACTTTTGAATCCATGGGACAACTTAATCGTCGACTGCATCAGAGGAGGCAAATAATCGCAGACTCTTCTACGTTATCCACCTTTATTCCTTTTTGATTTACTGTAATACCACCTCAATTTCCTTTGATTTTCTTGCACGCAGTAAACACACAGTAAATAATCTTTAGGAGTTACCATCGACTTAAGTTGTTGTTATTTGGGACAGATAATTATCGCAGCTAACAACGGACACATCTGTAAGTTACATTGGAACGTTTCTAATATCTTCAGTGAAATAGAAAAACCACCAAAGGATATATATCATTGCTTTTACAAACGTTCCTTTCACAAAAGTGCTTGTTGCTAGCTATCTTTTCTACAGCACATGTTACAGGCAAGCCATGAGAATCGCTCAGTTTTTGTTATTTCTATTCAAACGCAAAGTACAGCACTAAAAGATTTATTACAATGGTGAACACTGATTTTCTAGAGTTAAATACCAGCCATGTTATTTATCTCTGTAATGATTAGGTATTTGATTGCTTTCAGGTTTAAAATCAGGAGCAGTTTAGTTTGTTTGTTGGTACAATTGTTGTTCACTAGTATCGATGTTCTCCTTCATCTAGCTTGACGTTTTTTTCTAGCGATTTTAATATCTACCTGACCAAAGAGCGAGAACAGCCTTGCAGGATCACAACAGATTAGACCGTAAAGTTAGTCTTCTATTATCCACAAAATATTTTAAAGGAATTTCAAAAGCTTACCAAATTTGACACCCGACCATGGTTTTCCCTCCCATCACGTACAATGCGACATACATTGAGGTAGTTGTAAACAAATGCTTAAGAGCTTATTTCGAAAACGTTTTTGGCCCATTACCAAGTAGGTTATTAACTAAGGGCATGACCGCTGGCACTACACTCAGTCTTTACATTCGCGTTTGTAGTCTTACAGAGGCGGCGTGACCGAGTGGAGCAAGTTTGTTCTCGGTAGTTATATTTGACATTTTTGTTTGCTATTTACAGTGTCTCCAATTAGCACATATAGTGCTAAATACACTTGACACTTAAATAAAATTTATTATTATTATTATTATTATTATTATTATTATTATTGTTATTATTATTATTATTATTATTAGTAATGGTAATAGGACTGAGTGGAGTACAATTTAGGGAGTAATCGGGCGAGTAATTTGAAGTTACGAGCACGATTACCCCTGAATTGTACGACACGAAGTCCTATTACCAATTGTCTCAATAACAAAATGCATGAAACTCTGTTTAAGGAATATTTATTGCAATTTATTGCTATTT
>Ga0126343_10000504_pt1 | contig 15219 bp, 11 predicted proteins | sample Cyp2metagenome_FD_92531 | JGI IMG/M metagenome (GOLD analysis project Ga0126343, IMG submission 92531) | Coral microbial communities from Lord Howe Island, Old Settlement Bay, Australia - Cyphastrea 2 metagenome | ecosystem: Host-associated > Invertebrates > Cnidaria > Coral ... | reverse complement strand
CCAACTTTTCCAGGGCCCTTCCAGTCTAGTTAATATATTCGCTCGCAACATTTTGTCAACAGCCTTGACCAAATTTCGCCAAAATCGCCACTTTCGCCAGATTCGCCATATTCGCCAACTTTTTCAGGGTCCTTCTGACTAGTTAATGTATTCGCTCGCAATATTTTGTCAACAGCCTTGACCAAATTTTGCCGAAATCGCCACTTTCGCCAGATTCGCCATTTTCGCCATTTTCGCCAAATTCCCCAACATTATCAGGACCCTTCCAGTCTTGCTAATATATTCACTTGAAACATTTCCTCCACAGCCTTGACCAAATTTCACCAAAATCGCCACTTTCGCCAGATTCGCCAAATTCGCCATATTCGCCAACTTTTCCAGGGCCATTCCAGTCTAGTTAATATATTTGCTCCCAACATTTTGTCAACAACCTTGACCAAATTTCGCCAAAATCGCCATAAAATCGCCAGTTATGAGCAATTATCCACAGAAACAAAAATTTCGCCATGTTCGTCAAAATCGTCAACAAAATTTCGTCAAATCTGCCATTTTCGTCAATGCCTCCATATCTCCGAGCATTTAAGGCGGGGGTAAACATGAAAGCCGTATTTTGGCTGGGTATTACGTTTTTAACGACAAATATCTCGTTGACGTTTCAAGCAATCAAGAATCTCTATGCTCATCTCACAATTTTGAAGATTTGGTGTTGTTTTAAAATTAGAATTTGGAATTAAAAATTGGTAGATACACATCAAACAGTTGCCCAACAACCTGGGGTGCCATTGTGGTCTCGGACAACTGTCTGGTGGTGTTCCATGACCCTTTTTTTCCCTTTCAACTTCTCTTTAAACTTACCAAAATTTCACTTAAATTCAGGTGTACCCCTGCTTTATTCATCACATGGCAGAAAGACCACCACAGCGGGAACTACGTCCCCTACTCTTGTCGTTATTGGTCCGACAGACCACTGACTGTTTTACAGGGGTAAAATTGTAGGCTCAGTTTCGGGCTCACTGGGCGTTCTCATTTTTCCTAAACACGTAAAGGGAGGTACCCCTGGTACATGCAAGCTATATATCTAAGAATGATGGCAAAGAAATGTATGGCCTGCCGGAAAGCTATCTCGGTCGACAGTTGCTCTGTCGCTTTCTGCTTTTCTTTGTTAGTTGGCAACAGGAAAGGCTACTCGTATGCTATTGATAATTCTACACATTCATCGACTTAATATATAATTCCGTTCATACTAGTCTCCAATAGCGCTACACTCCTGCGCGCGCAACTGAAACCCTTGTATTAGTAATAGTCATCAGTATATGTAATTTATGCCCGTAATATAAATACTCTGTCAAGTGGACAAGCGATGGGAATAATAATTAAAATCATCGACTTTTGGGTGTACTCTAAATTACCAGAAGTAACATTTGATCAAACATTTAAGGAAAACACGCAAGAAAGTCAGCTCTCCATCATTAATAATGACAAGAAACTTTATTTTAAGAACAACGATAAAACAGCTACACTTTTTTTGTATCCTACAATGATAATTCTAGCATACAATTCATTTTAGCTAGTGGTCAACTCAGTTGACATTATTTAATAACCCTGACGTACACTATGTAATAGAGATCATTTTCACTATTTTATCACTAATCTTTCCGCTGTCTACAATGATCAGGATTATGGCCTAAGTTTTCCGCGATATATATGATAAACACTGCCTACGTATCAGGTAATATAAAGAATGGTAAAAAGTACCTTTGTCAGTTTCTAAAAGCCAGGGGCAGTGTACTCTACAACTAATTAATTAAGCAGCTTGCATGTTTCCACTTCAGTTTCCCATTAAATCCATCCTGCTACCTTCTATTCACCAAGACAATAATATAGTCGAGTTCCATGTCTTTTTAAACTTATCAAAGAATTATAAATAAATCCGCCCGTGGCATTGCGTGGCTATACACTTCGTGCAAGTCACACAAAAATGTAATAATGATTTTCTTTGCTCACAGTTATATGGCTGGTCATATCTTTTGTTAAGAGCTCTTGATTTAGCTTCTTTTCTGAATATCATAAAACCAAACAACCGTTTAGCATGGTCCTAAGCGGGGGTGTTAACATCCTCAAGGGATTGAAGCCTTGAGCTCAAGACTTCGCTCTTCTTGAAGCCCAGTACACGGTGTCGATCCTTGTGGAATCATGAGCCAATGCAGTTTTTTAAAAGACTTCTGTTTTTCTTGGTTTGTTTGTCTTGAGACCTAAAACCTCTGTTAGACACTGACTGAGAAACTAACGACGAGTTCTCCAGAAACTTCAGGTACAAAGTGAAAAGCGTAATGAATTATTCTAGTATTTGAACCCGGTTGTTTTCTTTATCAGTCACAACTATTCTTCCATTGCTAAGAACTGCAGAAGAAATGGGTCCCTTAAACTGCCCTATCTCCCCGCCGTACGTCCCAAACTTTCCCAAAAACTTCCCACTCAGCTCAAAAATTTGGATTCTGTGATTGTTTCTGTCACAGACCAGAAGTTGTCCCGCCTTGGTAACTGGTAAGCAACGGAGATCGTGGAAATTCCCGTCCCCTACACCCTCCTTTCCAAATGTGTACAAAAAATTTCCATTGATATCGAAAACTTTTACACAATTTTCATCACATTCCGAAATTAAGAGATATTTGTCATGTTGAACACACTGAAGGGGAAACGACAAAATACCGTGTCCACCAATTTTGCGTAAAAACTTACCACTGGGGGAAAATATCTTGACAAGTAAATTATAACAATCAGCAACAATAAAGTTTCCGTCCATGTCCAGACTCAGACCACGGGGATAGATTAACTGGTGATCCAGAGTTCCTAAGCCACCGAAGTGGTTTCGGTACTCACCATGCTCACTGAACATTTGAACGCGGTGGTTAAAAGAGTCCACCACTATAATGTTACCGTTTTTATCAAACGTTATCCCACAAGGGCGGTTTAAGTCCCCCGGCTTATCCCCCTCTCTACCAAAAGATCTTAAATAGGTACCATCACTACTAAATACCTGGACCCTGTGGTTATCTGAGTCAGTTACTGCTATCTCGTCTCGATGATTTACTGCCACCCCCCAAGGGCCATCAAACATTCCAACAGGCGCACCTTTTTGTCCAAATGATGACACGGGTCTGAGCTGACGCCTGGTTTTGACTTGAATCGCAAACGGGCTGCCACGAACATGCTCGCCATTAACTTTCACTGATGCTTGGCATTCCCCGGTTTCTTTTGGAAAATAGCAGATCTTGTAGGTGCCGTCTTTGTTATCCTGGACTTGCTTTTTGGTGGCACAGTCATGGCCTTCATGATTTTTGATTCGCAATGTCACGTAGTCATGCTCCTGGTAACGTTGTTGTCCCTCAGAATTTCTTGTCGTCAAAACAAATTCCGCCTCAAGTTCCACAGTCGCCTCTTTGAGTCCTTTTCCTTGGACACTTGACTGATGGGCTTTAGTCTTGCTAAGAACGTTTTTGAATGATCCAATTCCTTCAGTGTTTATTTTGTCCATTAATGCCTCGTTCTCTGAGAAAACCAATTGACGAAGAACTTCAAGGTCACAGTTAACTTTATTGTAAGTCGTCTGACTCACTTCTTCCGGTAGGATTGTATTCAACGACTTAATATCTAGCTGTACAATCTCAGCGGTAGTGCCTAGAGTTAAAAGTGTTTCAGTTTCTTCAATTGATTTCTCTCTCAATTTCACTTGGTGATCAATTTCACTCTTGTGTTTGATAATATCCTCGAGTGATTTTTCTTTTTGAAATTCTACTATCTTAAAAATTTGCTTCTTCTTCGCTTCGATGAGTGTGGTCATCATGTCAGCAAATTTCTTTGCGTCTCGTTTTACGGTTGCAGCCTGTTCTTGAATTCGAATACAGCTTTCTTCAAGCACAGCGATTTTATTTCTCTGCGGCAGCACTTTTTGCTTTTGGGACTCAAGCACAGACTTTACTTGTAACTTCCGTTCATCTGCGGCTTCTTCCAAAGTTATCTTGACATGGCCGTCGTGAAGTGTTACAACACAAGTGTTGCAAATAGCCACTCCGCAGTCCTGGCAAAAGAACTTCAGCTCTTCTTTCTCGTGATGTTTTTTTGGGCAAAATGCTGGACGCTTTAAGACATTCTCAAAGTCCCTGTCTTGAAAGTCTTTAAGCGCCAACACGCGGTGTTCCTTGTTGGCTTTCATGCCATTATGAAGGCTTACACAGTAGGCTTCACACCAGAATGCACAACACTGGAAGCAGTAGAAACTCTTGGAGCTCTTCTTGTCACAATTTCCACATTGTACGCCAGTGGTATTACAGTCTTTGATTGCCAACACATAAGCAAACTGTTGATTCGAAAGTTGGTGGGCAGGTCGTTCAGGTTTCCCTTAGGGACTCTACACTCTTTTCTACATTCTGGACAAGTAATGATATCATGGCGGCCACTCGTTCGTAGAATGCCTTCCAAGCAGTGAAGACAAAAGCTGTGTAGACATGGCAGCGTTTTTGGATCCGTAAATGTGGTCATGCACACAGAACAGGATACTTCTTCATGAAGATTGTTTAGCAAGGTTTTAACATCCATAATAAAAGACAGAAATTTAGAAGGTCGACCAAAGTTTGTTCATTTGTACGTGAAAATGCCTCAGACAATGAAGGGTTGTGTATGATAGGAGAAAATGGCAGATGTCGTAGCTGGACAATACTGGCCAATCACGAGACGAAATTAGACAATAGACTTGGCCTTATTGGCCCGGCAGAATGATGACAGGAAGAACTAGGGATTCTGAGAACCACGACGATCAAGACAGCTTGACCTCCAAATTAACCATAATGCTGTCAAGCAATTCTATATTTAGGTCAAGGAAGTTTTTAATAACAATCGCTGTTTAATGTGGCGTGAACAGCTAACGGCGTCATTTAAGCTGTCCGACAGCCGCTTAAATTCTTAGGTCAGGTTGCGTGGCAAGATTCCCAAAATATTGTTTGGAAGTATGATAAGCGGCAATTATTTTCTGTTCGTGTGAGCAGAGGTCCCTTCGATCTCCCTAGATAAGGGTAGTTTTACAGTCAAATTTAGTGTCCCCAATTCGTCCGCTAAGGCTGAACACATTTGATACTCGAATAACGGCTACCGCTCTCTCAAAGGTCCACCTCTCCATACCGGACACTTTACTTTGGTCTCAGCGGTCAGTCCATACATTCACCCTTATTTTAATTTCTCTACAAACGGCCACCTGTCCACAACGGCAACGGCCACTAAAACGTGTCCCAACTGCCAAAATAACCTTTGACGAAAGGTGTATACAAAACCACATTTTTTTCACCGTTAACGGTCACGAAACTTGATTCGTAACGCGCGTCGTTGGTCTCTGTTTAATTGATATGCTACGTTGATTATATTAGGCGTTTATATGCTACAATAAGATTTTTTAAAATAAATACAAATGTTGCACTCCTGGAAGAAAAACACAGGTGCTATCGTACACCCCTATAGGGACTTTCTCATAACGACCACCTCTCTCTTCTGTTCCCCAGGTGGCCGTTGTGGAAAGGTTTAAAAGACCTAAATTTGATGTTGCCGGACCACTGATGGTTTACAAGGTGATTGGTTGTTCTTTATCTTCTTTGGGATAACACACCGTTCAAGCTGTCTTAAGAACACTGAGGCATAGAAAGAAATGCATGCAAAAATGCAAAAGAACAGAACTTCGAGCAACAGAGTAACAATTAACATGTCAAAATATCTGGATTGGAGCGGTTTTCAATTGAGTGTCGAAAGTTAAACCAGGAACCTACTTTGGTTTTTGGTTTTGATCAGTTCACTACAGTTGGAGATTGGCTGAGTAGTGTAGGTACGTAATTGGGTAATTGGCATACCACCTTTAAAGCAATGAGAATTGGAGAAAATTGAATGGTGAACTACAACGCATCGATAGTTGACGAGGCTGGGCGCAACCCCTTCACCCTACGTATAGGCATCGACTGCGAACAATCTAATTAATTTAGTATAAATTTACTCGTCGTTCAAAACTGTGTCTAAATCCTCTTCACGGACACGCCAAAAAGCGACCGTCATTTTTTTTTAAAGTGCACACTGCTAACGCTACTCACTGTCTATCACAGAATAGGTAGTGAGTCTGCCTCCTCCTCAGACGCTTCGATCGGCCAACTAAGGACGAAGTAAGGGCGAGCGCGAAGCACGTGTCCTTCGCGCGCTCTTGTCCCTCAAAAAAAAAGGAGACTTCTGGGAACGAGGCAGGATAGTGAGTAGCGTAGCCAATTCAGCATTTGCGATAGAACGCTAGTAGATTTATACTAAAACTCGATAAAATCACGGTTCATCAGAAAACCATCTTCTATTTGGTAAAGAGAACATGGAACACCTTTATTTGGAAATTATATAATAACCCAAGTTATTCTCGCATTTTGATTGGTTCTCACCTATGATCTATTAGAGGACAGATGCACGAGGACAGATGCACGATTGACGTCCCTTTGTGTTTTAAAATGGCGAAAAAGATAAGTACAAAAAAGCATTGTCGAGACATTGAACAGGTACGAGAACATAGTCTAGCAGAAAAAAGAAAGATAAAGCCGTTTATTACATAAACGCCAGTGAAATACAAGGTGAGCTTTCGCGCGTAACATGATATCATCACATGTGAACATAACAAGCTATCTTCACACGTGAAAATAACATGTTTTTTCACAAAGTTTGCCATTGCTATAGCTACATACATGTAATCTCTTTAAAAGTACTCAGGTGTGTTGTTGTACGATCGAAACATCATCAGTCCCCACTCAGAAATCTTCGGTTATCTTCGGAAAATATTCGGAAACATTTGTCAAGCCTTCGGAACAATTTTGGAAAATCTTTGGAAATCTTCGGAAAGTGGTAGGACATCTTCGGAAAATCGTCAAAGCGTCGTTTTTGGTTATTGGTTTCTTGTGAACAGATATCTCAATTTGCGTGGTAAAAGTGCAATAAATGAATAATATTAACCTGTTATGTTGTTCTATGAAATATGACTGACAAATCGTCTGATTTCTAAGAACGGAGGAAGCTGTGACTGGGAGTCAATTATCATCACGATGTGGGAAATTTTACCTTTTTCGAATAATAATAATAATAATAATAATAATAATAATAATTTATTAATTGTATAGCCTTATTTACATGTACAGATCAATATTGCTTTACACTGAATAAAAATTAAAACCTTATATATCTAAATAAAATTTACGAAAAATTGAAAAAATTAATATCCCTAATATGCGAACATAATATGTCTAAGTTAATGACCACTAAAAGCTTCATTAAATAGGAACGTTTTAATAGTTTTTTTTTAATTTATCTACACTCTTAATCACTCTAATTCATGAGGAAGTCTATTCCATAACCGTGGTGCTGCTGCCTGGAAAGACCGCTCCAAATGTCTTCAGCGTCTTACCTTTAGGGGGCTCTAAGTAACGACTGTCATTGGATTTGATAGCTAAGAGGCTGTTAATATATGACGGAGCTAAATTATGAACTGCTTTGAAAGTAAATAGAATAAAGGTCGCGCATGTGAAGGTAACTCTCGGAGCCGTTTAAGGGTTGACATTTTGATACCACATGGGGCGTCCATATCAAATTTAGATCAATTAACACAGTTGCTAACTATTATGGTAACTAGTGGGGCTCATTTTCTACTGAGTACGTTGGAAATAAACTGAACTGGAGCAAGTCTTGTGTCTGGGACATAGTTCTAGAGTACAAAATTAATTTTCATTGCAATAGCAAAACTCAACGACAGATTTTTTTGTTACGTTACGGCCGCAATGTTTGTGCCCCTCGGAGGAGCACAAACATGTCGTCTCCATACAAAGCTCTATTAATTTGGGTGACACACTTCTGCGAATAACTCGTGAATGAATTTAATGTACTTGAGTTTTCGGTAACCTAATGTTGTTTTTTAGGAATGGGCGATTGACCAATCGCCCAGCCCCCAACCTGGAGGGCCATTTTGATAGGAAGAGCAGGACCTGGAGTACCAGGACCCTTTGATACCAATACTTAATAGGTCTGTTAATATAATATTTGGTAGATAAAAGTTCACTTCAAAGATCTCAGTGCAATATGTTTGGCCTTACAGACACTCAAGCCTTCTTCGCTAACAGGGACCGATTTTTTTTCAGATTCAGGGTGCTCATCCAAGCATGTTCTCTCCACGACGAAGTCGGTGACCCCCATTTTTTTACATTTCTGACTTCCTGATTGATCATCTTACAGTGGTAAAAAGTCTCGAAAAAAACGCTGGAAAATTTTCGCGCGAATGTCCTTAAGATTGCTATTGCTTTAGCTACATAATCTTTTAAAAAGCACTCAGATGTGTTGCTGTATGATCGAGACATCATCGGTCCCTCATCGGAAATCTTTGGTTATATGCAGAAATCTTCGGTTATCTTCGGAAAATCTTCAAAAACGTCGCTATTAGTATGTTTATATAATAAGCAGAATATTGCATGCCCGCTTGTGGATATGAATTTTATCTTCTCGTGTTCAACTCGATATGTCACTCGAAGATAAAATTCATATCCACGCCCTGGCGTGATATATCCTCTATTTATTTATTATTCGTTTATTTACTTCAATGGTTGGTAATATGATGCGATAAGTAAAGATCATTTCTTTATTCCACTTCTTTGCTTCGGAATTATTATCGGACGCACATATTACGTATATTCTTCTAATTACTTCCTCTCAAAGGCATTTTGATAAACGATAAATAGCTTCACGACTTTTAAACTGTGGCGTCTAAGGAAGAAGTCTGTACACGGCATTGATGTTTGCTGCCCCGACTCCATGCGGACATTTTGATTTATCAGCTGCTCCCCAGCGATCGTACTGAACCTTGGACGAGTCTCCACTCCAACATTCCCCGTAAAACTGAATGGCAAAAACCTGAAAAAGGAAATCAAACAGAACTGAAGAACAAAGAAAACCTATGAGGCTGGAAAGGACCGCATGAGAGCCAAGAAATGCGATCGAAGCCAATCAAGAAAAAATGAAAATTTAAAGCTTGCGGGACTAGTCTGCCTATTAATAAACGCGCATGTCACTATGGTCCTGGTTAGAAATAGATCACTAAGACAACACAATGCGGTAAAAACATCAGTGACACACTCTGCTATCGCATCGTGTGCCACTTTTTTGTTCTTACCACATTTTGACGTCATCTGTGATCTATTGCTGAACAGGAGCGCGGCAAAATGGAATGTATTTGTTAAGTGTAGCAAGGCGTCTTTTCCCTAAATAAACCAATCAAAGGCGAGAATAATTCGGCATTTCATTTTATATTAAATGCCGCAGCTTCACACGAATAGATCTCACATCACTCGGGCAACGGTCAGCCGCGAAGTCAAGGGTGATGTCTGCCAAAACGGATTTTTTTTCTCTTTCACTATAACAATGGAAGGAAAAAATACAGGGAAGGAATGGTCATGTGGTTTTCTCATCGGGTTTTGTCAACCGCACAGGAAAAATCTATCTTGGCTAAAAAATTCACATATGCGTAGTTAACGCTAGTTACCAAACTCTCCCATGCAGGCTACTTCAAGCACCTCACCTCATAATTGTTTTCTTTCGTAAGCATGGCACATTTCTGAACAATTTTCTCCAGATGATGCCAGTCTATTGCAGGTCGCAGATTCTTCAACATCTGTGGGAAAGCTCGGTGGTCTTCATTATCCCAAAAGCAGCCAACTTCTTCCACTGTGGAAAATTTAAAAATCAGCCCTTTAATAGTCCCATGCTGGAGATTCAAATTCTCCCAACAGGTTTTAAATCGAAATTTTCAAAGTTGATTCTGACAATCTGGAAGTATATCAAGACAACGAAATATGTCCTTTATAATGTTTTTCACTTATCTGCTTGACAACAAATTGATTCTTTAAAGGTTTGATTTTAAGCGCTCTTATACTATTAATTGGAAATAAATAATATTGTTCACTTGTTTTTTTCCAAAGAGTAGTATAGGGGGCAACTCTGATTTAAAGTACATTTCAATTAGTCAATAACTTGTTAAATTTCCGTTGTCATTGCAAGCGTATATATTACAGATGGCAAGTATATAATTATATTCACAAAATGGATGGAGACGGCATTAAGACTTACTGCATGGTCCGTCAGTAAATCCAATATCATCAAGTGCAATGTCACCCTGGAAACTGGCGCCTCTTATGGCTTCAAATTGCACCTGGAAAATAATATTCTCTCACTAGTTAAGCATTTCTTTCAAGTCGTTCTGTATTTCCAGTAACAGAAATTTCAGACATATGGATATTTCCCAAAGTTGTAGAATCACCACAGGGAAATAATCGTTTGCTGCTTTTGAGTGTTGTGTGCTGCTGTTATGCGTGTATGGTTGCGTGTGTTGTCGTGTCTCTTTCCCGAATTCATGGTTATTCCAATTTGCAAATGAAAATTGATTTTCTCTTCCATCTCGCCCAAGTTGTGTTTCATTTTCCTTACCAAGCCTGTAATGATGATTTTATCATGATGCCAATAACGAAAGAGTATAGAGCCGTGCATTACCCTACCTTGTAATCTAATTTACTCTCAAGCATTAACTTCGCTTTGTTCCACTGATTCCCTTGATCTCCAGATTTGGACCAAAGAAGGGCTGAGTTGTCGTCTTTGTCCACAATGTAGACATTTAGAGATCCAGTTGATGCGCCGTACATGTGGTACCAAAACGACAAGCACCGACCAGCGGCTGATGGAAATTGGTCACGGAGTAACCAAGCCCTATTGCCTTCCTGAGCGGGACTGGACGCCTCGACGTAAAGGTAGTTACCTGAAGGGTGGTAAACGTCACAATATTAATATAATTTGACGCGATGCCAAGTGATACTGACTCTTCCTAAAGTGTCGAAGTTAGTACCTGTTCCGGTAGTGTGGTCAGTAGAAGGCCCCGTACTGCTGCTCGGAGTCGCACCAGACCCCTCAATCCACTCAAATTTACCATTGTTATCACTCTTTGTGGACCAATGCGGGCAGAATCCATTGAAGTCAAAATCACAATCAAGAGGGCCTGTCAAAATAAAAAACAATCGCAATCAATCAGAGCATTGGGCGAACAATAAACCAGTTACATACTTTCAAAGGAAACTGTTATATATCCTGGTTCAAGAGGAGGATTTGGTGGGAGAACGACTTCCAGTGTCTGAAATAATAAGGTGGTAATGGTTATTTTCATCACCTTTTTGCAATCTCTTTACACGAAGCTTCTAAGATCTAAATTTCTCTCGTACTGTTACTCAGAGGTTTGCCTGTAAAATCGGGAAATAAAGGTTACTGCGCGTTAGCACCGACTATTTGAAGCTCCACCAACGGCACATGAGGAAATTTGCACCTACCCAAACTACACCTCCTGACTATACAAGCCGCTTGCTCCTCATCGTTACCAGGGCAAGGTTTTCCGGAATTAGCTGGGATGGGATCGTCGCATTTACGACTTCTTACTCTCGCTCCGGCATCGCATGTAGTGCTGCAAGCCCCCCATGATGACCAGCGGCCCCAGTGACCATCCACGGGTGCTGTGGAATACATTATCATACATAAATGCTCATCAGTTATGCAATAAAGTCAGATTGGTGTTCTACTGGGGCTTATAGTTAGTTGGGGCTCTGGTTTTTAAGTGATCGCCATAGTGGAGACAGTTCGCATAGTTGAGGGGTCCCTTACCTAAACTTTCTTCAAAACATTTCCAGGTTTGAAACGATTTAGAACTACAATAAAATCCCGATTTTTTGAACCTCTTGAGAGAAACGAAAATTGGTAGTTCGACAAATCCGGGGCAAAATCTTACCACATTTCACTACTGAGGAAAACAACGTCTGGCTCGAGTCATCGAGAGCATCGAAAAATCGAGAAGTTCGAACAATCGGGATTCGACAAACCGACCAAAGAAATCTTTATTACTGAGGCCCTATTCACACCAATCGAACTAGTTTAGCTGAATCAGGTGTAGGTTTCTCCAAAATTTCGTTAACGCTCTGCAGTCAGCACTACAACCTGCTTTGCTCGTCCCCCGCTAACCATTACTGACCTTTGCACGCATGGGAGGGACACACCACCTCTTGGCTCTCCACACCAAACAAGTGGCCGGGACAGTCTTCATCTTTGTTAGAGGAAGCGCAGAATCTTTGACGAGTTTTCTTACAATTGGAACTGCAGGGTCCAAAGTCCGACCAGCTGCTCCACCCGGGTCTGCCTGCATCTAGAACAAACACATAATTAAAAAGAAAGGAGAGGCCAATGTGGTGTAGCTCAAGGATACGGATGATGATTTCCTACCCAGTCCTTGACATCAACTCAAGTTTATAATCAACATAGCGCAATGGTGTCTCTTTGCATCCTTTACCCGAAACTCGATTTTTCCACTTATTAAACGCCCGTGTAATTTTTCATGGCATACCTCTTGAAAGATGCAGTCATTTCTAAATGGACACTTTCTTACAGAAGAAATGTAAAATTATAATATTTTCAAGCATGTCGTATACTAGGCGATTTACACTGACCTCGCGCGATAGTTCAGATTGTAAAACTGTAATTGCCTTAGCTAACGTTCGTACTCAATCTGAACTAAAATTTCGTTAGGTGCTTTCGTTTTGCTTTACTGGAACTAGAAAAACAAATAAATTATAATTACGCTATCGTGGACTACAGAATGCGAAATATACTCAGTGAACAATTGCTTTTCAAGAAGCTTTCCGAGCCACTGACATTCGTTGTTCAAATGAAATTAACTGCTGCCCTCCCTTTGCCCTTACAACAGTCAGTCCGCTTCTGATAGCACTTAAAATCACTTAAAAGAAAACAAGGTGGCTTTTTCAAATGAACGGTAGCCTTTCATTTACGTTTAAACAATTTGATACTACTTCAATTCACATTACTTACTGCTGCATTCGTACAAGGAATTGATTTCTTGGATATCATTCTGAGTGAAGCCATTTCTCTGACCAAGTGTCCTTGCAGGGTCTTTGATCGACCTCAGAGTAGGTTTTTTGTTCTTGGAGAAGCTATCCATTCCATAATGCATGATGCTATCATAATCGTATGGAACCTTGAGTGTGTCGACACTGCCTCTGTCGTACTTGTTAAAGTTGTGTGCCTTACCTGAACAATGGAAGTAAAAGACAATTTTTGTCTTATTATGTGAACAAACAGCACGCTCTCAAGGGATTCTCTAACTTGAACTTATTGCAATTAGCCAATCGGAAGTCGTGTCTGCTGCCCTGATATCATGTGATATGAAGTCACTGACCTGATATGGCAACGATATCATGCTCAGCTGTCTGAAATTGGGTACGGTGAATACCTAATAATCCTGATCAAGCCATTATTATACACCGAGCTCGCTGTCTCTTTTCTGATTGGCCGAAAGCGTACAGTGAATTTTCGAAATCAGCGCCTGCGACGTCATAACTGCAGATGATGCAATAATCATGTCAAGGACATTCAAGGTCACGGGTAATCATGTCATGTATGACCGCGGTGCATGTAGTCTCCTTCGCAGCCGTTATTAGAGTCGTCACGCACCGATCCTCCCCACTATATTCTGGAAACCTGCTCTTTGACGGCAAATGTAACGAGAAATATGATTGGCGGGCTGCTAACAGGTACATGCATGTTATTGGTTCTCATTAACAAAGGGAAAGGAATGCAGAGCTCGAGTGAGCAGCCGTTAGTGGGAGGATCGTTACGTGACGACCCTAATAACGGCTGCGAAGGAGACTACGGTGCATGGTTCCTAAGAGTAATCATGTTAAGTTCGCGCGCTTCGTACTGCTTGGCGTTAGCGAAGAAGCAAAAAAATGACTTTAATTTTTTTCCGTTCAATGTATAATAAAACAATTATTACATTCGTTTTTTGTGATATCAAAAATAATCGAGGGCTCGGCTTCGGCTGATAACCTCTACCTCGAGCTCGATTATTCTGGATATCACAAAAACCTCATCCAATAATTGTTTAATATCAAGCTCGTTTTGTCTCGCCATGGGTATTATGATGGTCAAAATACGTGCCATGGTTCTACCAAGCTCGTCTAGGTTTAATTAAGAACGGCACGCATTTCAGGATAACCCTACCGGGTAGGATATTCTCCCAGAGCACTTCTACGAACTGATTTCTGTCAGGCCGAGAATGTTCGTGCCAAAATCCAATTGCGTGCATTATTTCATGAATGATTATCCCCTTGTAATTACAACCGCTGCCCAAAGAAACTTCTTGCAGGCCATCTGTCCAGTATACTCTTCCCACACTAGACCAGCACCTAAAAAAAGAAAATTACGAGTTGTGGAATAACTATCTTTCTTAGTTGTGTAATGGATTCGAGCCTAAAGGAGAAGGTCATTCCAAAAAGCGTAAACGACCGGTTAGATGGCACATTTTTGGTGTACTTGTGAGCGATGTGAAATCATGCCAATTCGAAGAGAATGTGTTTGTTGCCGAAAACAGGCAGAGGCAGAGGCAGGAAACAAAATGGCAGGTAGAATGTTTAGCATATACTGCGTTGGTCGCATGCACTAAACGGAAAGACCATTTTCCTTTGTATTTTTGCATTTATAGATACTAAAACGCAGTTTAATAAAGCCGTAAACAGTTATATTTTACCCCAGTTGTTTGTATGTTTATTTTACTTCTTAGCGGTGTCACGAAGAGAATTATTGTATCACAGCAAACGAAGACTTTTCGATGGTTTGTTTACACCGAGCGATGCTAGGAACTCCAATAGTATGCTTCTACTATTTCTCTTTCTTGTTTTCGCATCCAACAGTTAGTATTTGTAACTGACTTCGTAACAATCCCCTGTGAAGTGTTCATTTAATACAAACGTAGACATCCTCAAGTGTTTTGTCATAAAACTACATTCCGACGAAGCTGGTCCATTTTAATTTTTTTGCCACCTTTTTGTTGTTAGACGGCGAATTATGCACGCTTAAACGTTTTTTCTGGATCTTTGTGCGATCGATTTGAACAAGCAGGAGCAGAACACGACGGCATTTTCACACGAAATTACACAAGAAACCAGTCAATAGGGGACTTTAGATTTGAGTACGAGTACGAGATCGAGTACGAGAACGACTTTTCTAGTCTACTTTGCTCGCTTCACATCATGACAATACATACCCATTTCATCCCATGAACTACCCTCTCTG
>Ga0126343_10000503_pt1 | contig 15269 bp, 12 predicted proteins | sample Cyp2metagenome_FD_92531 | JGI IMG/M metagenome (GOLD analysis project Ga0126343, IMG submission 92531) | Coral microbial communities from Lord Howe Island, Old Settlement Bay, Australia - Cyphastrea 2 metagenome | ecosystem: Host-associated > Invertebrates > Cnidaria > Coral ... | reverse complement strand
GTGTAGTGTAGTGTAGTGTAGTGTAGTGTAGTGTAGTGTAGTGTAGTGTAGTGTAGTGTAGTGTAGTGTAGTGTAGTGTAGTGTAGTGTAGTGTAGTGTAGTGTAGTGTAGTGTAGTGTAATGTAGTGTAGTGTAGTGTAGTAGGAAGAGAGTTTCCTATGCTTTGATTAATGTTCCGTATAGGGAAGTGTAGTGTAGTGTAGTGTAGTGTAATGTAGTGTAGTGTAGTGTAGTAGGAAGAGAGTTTCCTATGCTTTGATTAATGTTCCGTATAGGGACCGTTGCTTTTTGCATAGTTTTAGAAATTTTGTTCAAAAATTATCACAGAAGGTAACTAGAAAAAAAAAATAACCAGACAGTTCTAATTTTTCATCGTGAAACTTCCCTTGAGGTTGATCCCTATGTGGGGCGTAGGATTCTCGACAGACGGACTAAATGCGTAGTGCATGCTGGTATAGCTTCTTCTGTCATGTACTTTGCACACCCAGACAGGTATCAAGGCTCTTACAATGATATATTTTGGTTGCTGCACAGTTAAGTTAGTAAAATGGGCAACGTAGTGTGGAAAATTGTTGCTCAAAATACATACCTTATTTGTCAACAAGTGTAATATATCCTTTTCACGACCCTTTCAGGAGCAAATTAGAAGAGTGAATTAGGAATTAAACAAGAAGAAGAAGCCGTTACTTTTCTCTCTGAGATTTATTGATTTATCTTCTGTACCGTGGGTGAACGACCAAAAGCAGTTGCTCATAGCTAGTGTACTTTTTAAATAGATATCTGTTCGATTTTTAATAGAATGTTTACTTTTTAATGGTAATGCATCAATATACTCTCATTGGCGCCTATCGTAGCAAATATGAATGACTCAGCGATCACATTTCGAACATAGTGCGGAGAGTATTTAACGTTCAAAAGCTACTTCAAAAGCCTACTGTTAATCACTATCCACCCTCTGAAAACGACCGTATGTTAGCTGATGAATTTGCCACCTTTTTTACTAATAAGATTGATACTCTGCATAATGATGTTCTCGTTTAAAAGACGGCTCTTATTGACTCAGTCGAATGTGCTTCTGATGAGGTACCCACTATGTCTCCAACTAAATTTTCAACTTTTACTGAGATGAAAATTGACGACATCGGGAAACTACAATGCAGCTGCAATACTGTTCTCGAAGTCCTGTGTTCTGGATCCATTACCATCTTCTATCGTCAAACAATGCATAGACCTATTGCTGCCTAATATTAATAACATCGTTAACCTCTCTCTTCGCGATGGCTGTATGCCTACGTGTCTGAAATCTGCAGTATTGTCACCTCTGCTTAAGAAGCCTAATGCGGACTTTTTACAATTCAAGAACTTTAGACCTATCTCGAATCTGAAAGCGCTATCGAAGATTATTGAGAAAAGGGTTGCTCTACAGTTGAACAGTTATCTGATGAACAATAACCTGCATGAGAACTTTCAGTCAGCCTATAAAGTTCGTCATTCTACTGAGACTGTCATGGTGAAGGTGCAAGATAATATTCTGCACGCAATTGAAGGCAATGAAGCCGTTGTACTACTATGTTAGACTTATCTGCTGCATTTGATACATTGCCTCACGATATATTACTGGATAGGTAAGGCAGCCAATAAGGGACAATCCCAAAATATTTACGAAATCCGAAAATATATTTTTAAAATCGAAATAAAAATTTTAAATCGTAACGGTTTTTTTAGAAATCATCGTCGAAGAGTTTGTCAAATCTGAAAAACTATTACAAATTTAATAAAATTATTGAATCCACAAATATTATTTTGCAAATCCCAAACGAGTTTGCAAATCCAGGAATTGTCGCTAAATCCAGAAAAGTATTCGCAAATCCCAAGACTATATTTTGTAAATCCAAAAAAATATTCCGCAAATCCGAAAAAAAAATTGTGATACTTGCGCCAGCAGTCAGCCAGCGTCAGAGTTTGTTCCACCATTTTGCCGCATCCAAAATGGCGGAGCTTGGTGTCTCCTGTTCGACTCGTGTGGATCTAAAGTGAACCTTGGAGACAAATTTTGCTTCAAATGTGGTTCCAAAGTTGCAGAAAAATCACATCCGAGTGAAAGAATAAGTGCACCCGACGATGAACGTACTTCGTCCTCTTAATCTACGAAGTCATTATCGCAATACTTGGCCTCCAAAGCGGAAGATCGCAAGGGATATAAGCTTAACAAGCCAAACAACAAGGCCGGTTTTAAAAGAGAGTCAACGATCCAGGATCCAGTTTAGTTAACAAGTCCTTACGTACCCTCTCAAAGTAATGTTCTATCAGCCTCTCGTCTTCAGAACTGCTCTGACTTTCCTGTTGACGTGTCTTTATTGTTCCACACTTCCGACAGAATACTTCATTGCTCTCAGACTCTCTGCAATACTTATGGCAGAACTGACATCGTACTTATGGCAGAACTGACATCGTAATTCGTGTTATAAACGATTAAAAACTCTATACTCTAATCACCCTGAAACGATTATAAACTATTTTGTAACTGGTCTTACTCATCACAAACACAGCAATCAGGGGCGGGTTCTGTCCTGGTGTACCGGTTCACAAGAACTGATACAACAGACCCATCAATGCTCAACAGCTAAACAAAGCTTCGTAAAGAAAGGAGTACAATGGTTATTCCCTCTGCGCACCGGTACACCAGGACACAACCCAGGGGCGGGCATCTCGTTTGAATATTGATACAGCGAGCGTTTTACAACATCACCATAGAGAAATTACAGCAGTGAATAATCAATAAAGCAAAGTTGAAATAGACGCCTTCGAGTGGCTCTTGTATTACTTACAATTCTTAAATAGCCAACAAACCCCTAGGGATTCATGATACCTGCAAGCACTTCTAAACGTACTTCAGTGCCAGTAGCGAAACGTTGTAAAATATATTTACCCATAATCACTCTTCTGCCATTTTGGCGGAAACAAACTCTGACGCTGGCTGACTGCTGGCGCAATAACACCTGACAAATTATTTTTTCGGATTTGCAAAATATTTTTTCGGTTCTGGAATTACTTTTCTAGATTTAGCGACAATTCTTGGATTTGCAAACTCGTTTGGGATTTGCAAAATAATATTTGTGGGTTCAATAATTTTATTTAGATTTGTAATAGTTTTTCAGATTTGATAAACTCTTCAACGATGATTTCCACAAAACATTACGATTTAAAAGTTTTTTCCCGATTTTAAAAATATTTTTTCGGATTTCGTGAATATTTTGGGATTGTTCCTTATCGGCTTCCATAGGATAGGCTATCTCGACGTCATGGTATTACAGGGTCTGTACAAGACTGGTTTCCATCCTACCTATCATCACGAACACAATTTATTCAAATTGAATGTTCAAGATCTTCATTACATAGACGGTGTACCGCAGGGTTCTGTCCTTGGGCCTTTGCTTTATGTTTTGTACACGTCACCAGTGGCTGATATTATAAAGAGACACAATCTTATGTATCATCTCTATGCTGATGACTCTCAGCTCTATGTGTCATTTAAATTAGGAAGTGATGATCCTCTCTCCTCAGCACAATACAGTATTGAAACGTGTGCAAAGGAAATCAATAATTGGATGATTCTTAATGATCTTAAGCTTAATGAGGAGAAAACTGAGTTGCCTTTACTCAATTCACGTTATCGGCCCAGTCCTTCATTGGAATTTGTTCGCGTTGGAGGTGAAACAATTCAACCTTCCTCTTCTGTTCGTAATCTTGGAGTGGTACTTGATCCCGGTGTTGATATGAAAGACCACATCAAAAAGATATGCAAGACATGTCATTTACTTTTAACTAACATTAGTAAGATAAGATCATACCTGGATCGGGACACTACTGAAGCAGGAGCCCATTACCCTGACTGAAGCTATTATTCCTGCTTTTGTGACTACCAACTTAGATTACTGTAATGCGATTCTATATGGATTACCTAAAGTTCTCTTAAGCCGCCTACAACTAGCTAGTTCAGAATAGAGCAACGCGCATCGTAACATTCTCCAAGAAGTATGAACATATAACACCCAGCCTAATGGCGTTACATTGGTTGCCTTTTGAGTACCGTATTATTTATAAAATCTTGTTGTTGCCGTGTATAAAGCTATCAATGGTTTTTCACCAGGTTATATATCCAATTTGCTCAGTTTTTGTAGTAGTTCCTACTCTTTGCGTTCTTGTTCGAATAAGTTACTTCAAGTCCCGAGATCTAACCTAAAGTCTTATGGCGATCGACGATTTTCTATTGCAGGACCTAAGTTATGGAATAGCACACCTGCATCTTTAAGAAATGCTGATTCCTTGAATTCTTTTAAAAATCGTTTAAAGACATATTTATTTCACCTAGCCTATTCTTGATTTATAACTAGATTTGTATCTAATTTTTATGCCTATACATGTAGTTTTAATATTGTAAATGTATTGATATTGTAAAGCGCCTGGAACAGTTAATGAAATAGACGCCATATAAATAAAGTTTATTATTATTATTATTATTATTATTATTATTATTATTATTATTATTAACGTTCAAAAGTAAATCATGAAAATGAGCGAAAGTGGATAACCTGTCATTTGTGCCAACATATTACTGAGGCAATAAATTCAGCTCGAACTCGACCTTACCTTGTAGAATCGAACGTTCCCAGTGTGCGAGGATTTGGTGCAATTGGGTGTTGATGTTTTTAAGTAGCCCCAAGAGGGAACTAAATGTCAATATGCTCATCATGAAAGAGTAGGAATTGAATTGCCACCATTTTTGGTATGTCTGTTGGTTGTTTTTATTCCGTGTTCCGCGTTTGATCTCGGGATCCACTCATCTTCAAATAATGGCACTTTACGAGTGTGGTGGTATAGTAATTACCTTTGGTCTGGGTTGTTTTTATTCCTTGTTTCACGTTTGATCTCAAGATCTATTCATCTTCAAATAATGGCACTTTAAGGTCGTGGTTTATTAATTGCCTTTGAGCTGAGTTGTTTTTATTCCTTTTTTCAAGATCTATTCATCTTCAAATAATGGCACTTAACGAGTGTGGTGGTATAATAATTAACGTTTGCTCTGGGTTGTTTTTATTCCTTTTCTCGCGTTCGTTTGATCTCAAGATCTATTCATCTTCAGATAATGGCACTTTACGAGTGTGGGGGTTCATTAAGTACCCAATTTGGTCTGGGTTGTTTTTATTCCTTGTTTCATGTTTGATCTCAAGATCTATTCATCTTCAAATAATGGCACTTTACGGTCGTGGTTTCTTAATTGCCTTTGAGCTGAGTTGTTTTTATTCGTTCTTTAAATCAGTGCTGTTTTCAGGAAGTTACCTCTGTTAACCCATGTTTAAAACTGACATATCTAGTTCTTTCCTGTCGTGATCCGGGGAAACTAATTATTTGGTCGACACGTTATTTTACTGAAGCCTTTAGCCCTAATGAAGGATGTATTTTAATATAATTCTCAGAAATTAGGCTGCAGATACAGTGGAACTGCCAAAATTTAATCCCACACCAAGGAAATTGGTTTGGAAAAATGTCTTCAAGGCTGAAGATACATTGAAATCCCAAAATCTTAATCCCACACCAAGGAAATTGGTTCGGAAAAATGTCTTCAGATTTATTGAATGGGGTAAAAAATTGAGTCGAATTATCGGGAGGATAGAAAATCGACCGTGGCAGTTCGAGAATGCCCAAATTAAAAACATAACTGAAGCTCAGTGAAATACCTTACTTCAAAGTTTCAAATAACCTTGTCATTCCTACTGTTTTAAACAGATTGTTTTTCAAAACTGATAAAAGTGAAAGCTTAATATAACCTCCGTTGTAAACACCACATTAAATATATGTTAAATGCGAACAGACTATGTGTTTACTCTTTTGCCTAAGAGCTTTACGAAGTTTGAAATGTATCAACAGGGGCCAATTAACCATTATTCTTCGAGATGTATGGGCAATTGGTGACTAACAGCAGAAATGGCTTATTTTGGTCTCCGATAAGCGGATAGTAAATCTAAAGTGTTTTGTTACATGTATCTACACCGAGGCCAATATCAATAATTATCTTTCCTAGGCAGGGTCATTTTTAAGGATCAGCGAGTTCACAGCATGTCGCACGATTTTAACGCCGGATAACTGAACGAGATACTCAGCGGCCAACAGCTAACGAACTTTGGTCTCTTACGAGCGTATGTAAATTTCGCAAGAGGTGACCTGACTGAACATGTTCCCATTTCAAGTAATGTACGAGTGCACGTCTTAACTACCTTACCGCCTAAAACGGCTACCTCCAGGCAATTAGTGATAAGACTTTTGAACCTTATGAGAGATTGAAGATTACAAGGCAAATCAGGACCACTGTCTGTTCCAACAGGTTCTTCATTGCCAGGATCGAATGTTTCGTTAGAGAAAACGAAAACGAAAAATAGTTTCCTGAAATCTTTGTAATAGTTACCTTGCCTGTAGCAAACTGCGACAAATGATCTTTGGGAATGCAAGAGAATAAACACTTCGAGTCGTTTATTTAGGGACGGTTTTAGCATTTGAGAATTAGAATGTTTAATTCGATCATTGGTCAACGTGTTTTACTCTAAAAATTGTAAACAAGCTAAAAATGCATTAGGAAGTCTTGTTTAATTGTTCCACTTTAGCAGTGAGGCCATGAATTATGAGAGAGGCGGAGAAGAAAGACAAACATTATACTAAGTGAATGTTAAGCAGAAATAGTTTGTAGGCAATAGGACTCGATTTTATCATGTGGTAGAACAAAAATGCAATTCGATCTGGACGTCAGGCACATCAGTCATGAGCCTCTGGCTCAGGTGATCGCGCAAGCACGCCCTGTGTTTGACGTTAAATTCAAATTTACATTTTTTTTTTTTTGACAATTTACATTTACATCATGCTTTATCAGTTCTTGTCATGTTGGTGTCTCGGAAACGTTTTACACGTAGTATCAGCCATGCAGTCTATTGTCTTTATATATTTTTCTGGCTGATCAGATCTCTTGTAGATCCTACGTTGGCAGCGTTTTATCGTATGCGATCCCTTGCAGTTTATGTTATTCATTTATTAAACTGTATGTTTTTTGGAGCATGTTAGAAAAAAAACAATCGAAACTGATCACTTTTGCTAAGTAAGCTAAGTAATCAGCAAGTGTAACAAAGCTTTTGTCTTCAGGAGGGGATGCAAATGCCAAGGTTAGGTGACCTGGCGTAAAATTTTAGCTTAGATCACGTAATCGCTGACCGTGAGAAAACTCAAATATATCATTTCCATTACAAAACTTAAGGCAAGGAAGAAACTTTCTCATCGCAAACGATACCATATACAGTATACACAGCCTTTCATCAGTTCTTTTACTGCAAGCTTTCCAGATTGATACTGCTGCATATTCAATAACAAAATAGCTAGTGATCAGTAAGTGTAACAAAGTTTTTGTCTCTAGAAGCGGATGCAAATTCCAAGGTAATATCGGCTGGCGTAAAAATTTCGCTTAGATCATGCTATCGCTGACAAACACTGATTCAAATTATATCATTACACTGCCAAACGTAAGGCAAAAATTGAAGAACCTTTCTTATCGAAATGGCCATGACAGACCGATATGATCGCGGGGAAAAATGAAATTGAAACTAAAAGAATATAAAGTTTTTCTTTTAATACCGTTTCATTGACTTTTCGACAAATGAACCACTGTTAAATTCGGTGAGAAACATTTTGTTTTGTATAAGAGAATGCTTCCCTCAAAACTAACCATCTCAAAGGCTGTTTCATTAATCACTATGAACAGTCGTCGTTTTCGAAGGCGGAGCAGAGGAAGCGAAGCGGAGCAGAGGAAGCAAAGCGGAGTAGAGGAATTTTAAGCATGCAACCCATTGACGGTTTGTTTCCTGGTTAAGATTATTTAAACGCTCCCCCTCGATTCATGTAAACATTTGCATCCTAAAGTCCACACTTAAACGGTAAGCCGCACACCTTCTTGTCCACTTGTTCGCTTTTCATTTCTTTTTCTTTGGTAAAAGTTTACCCAATTGAGCATATTCTGTATCTTTTTAAGGTGGCAACGACTTTCTTTGTATTTGATTTGACAACTGGAAACAGGTATGGTCTTGGTTATACTTTAAACTGTCAGGAAAGCAAACCTTTTAAGCTGTCATCATGTTATTATACAATTTCATGAATCTTTAAACGTAATTTAGGCTAGTAGGCAGCCCTTTCTGGTCCTTTGTGGGCTTCACGGCTTTTTATATTTCGTGAATGAAAACGAAAAGTGGCGCACCTTACTACGTATTTTTTAAAGTAAAGAAACAACACTTTTCCGTTTTTCAGTTAAACCAAGGGGAAATGGGTTCAATTAACATTTCCCTAGGTCTGAGGTGAAAATAAATCAGTGGTCATTACCGGAATATTTAGTTCTAAAATGTCCAGAAATTGTTGAGATCATGCATGTCAAACATAAATTGAACCATTTAACCATTGAACCATTTATTATTATTATTTGAATTTTACATTTTAAAAGTAATACAAAGCCCGCTTATAGCGGGTTGTACTATTTACATTCACACATACCGAGCAAAAAATTATTTTAATACAGCTTCTAAATAGGTACCCAAATACAGTAACAGTTAAATAACTACAAGGGTAAAGCAAGTTGAAAGGTTTAAAGTAAATGTACGACTACATGCGAAGGTGATAGCTATAGGGTATAATAATTACTTGTGTTTAAGTTCAATACAGGAGAATGGACATCAACATAATAGTCCTCCAAATCTCAAGTGCAGTTAGAAGCAACTTACCATTTTTTTTCTTTTCAAATGCAATTGTTCATAACAATGATTGCCTACTCGGTTTGCAAAGGTCTTTTAAATTGCGGAAATTTCATTCTGTGGTAATGCATGCATAACACAAGTGATCATGGTTGTTCGTTCATCATCTAAAGACAACAGGAACAATTAAATTCATTCAATATTACGTTCAGTACTAAGGTAAAGGAAACGACGCTATGGAACTACTAAAATCCAAATGCTTACTGCCACAAAAATGTGTGTATTCTACATTACTTTTACACCGCAAATTAAGCGTAAGATAGGCTTATATTTTTAATTGAACCCATTCATCTATGTCGGTCGCGAGGCACTTTACTCTCCCTAATCATTCTAAGCAACATATGGTAGTCTTCGGCGTTTCCCTTCATCAAGGAGGCACGGAAAACCGCAAAACTCTAGGACAGAAATTTATTTTTCAAATCGGCACTCTTAATCCTAACGGTGTTAACGTGTTATTCAATTGTTTTTCACGTTGCTAGGCTAGCTCCATATGTCTGTGTATAAACCACACACAACCCATAATTCCTTGATTCGCTCCGACGAAGGGCTAACGCTCGAAATGTCAGCTTTCGAATCTCTTTAGGGTGGCCAGTTTACGTTATCAACCCAGTTGATAAAACCAGATTATCTTGTTGTACTTCCCACCGACGCAACACCACGGTTTCTTTAGAAACTTACCCCTCTATTATATTTTTAAGATACATTTTGACAGACACTTCTAATTACATTGTTATATAATGATGTTGCTATGATGTTGGCTGAAACATCATGCTCCATCAGAGTACTGATACGCGGTATGCTCAATTCTAAATTTTGCTTCGGAATTTTGACAAATTTGGCGTAAATAGAACGTTCCCTGTGACTCAGAGAAACGCAATGGAAATGAGCTATTTGTATTCGCTAATATAGGTGCCATTTTCAACAACAGTTGTGGTTTAAAAAACGGTATTAAAATAACACATTTTGCTAGATTCCGACGAAACGGCCATCACGCAGCGAAATAAACAACTTCTCATAACCTAACCAAAGCTTCGACTCTCGTTCGGTAAACAGCGGTCTGCGCCGGTCTATCTCAGCAATGTGAGCTTCAACAATGCTCACCCGAGAAGTCATCGATTAAAAAAAACTTGCTCTGATATTCTCTCCTGTACTCGGAATAAAACCAGTGGTAGCAATTTGTCCTTTCCAACTTTGACTAAGTTTGGACAATCTTGCCGCAAGCCGTAAATCAGCGTAAGAGCAGTAACGGTAGCTCCTTTCAAATAGGGTTCGACATTTCGCGTTCTCATCAGTGAGTTTTGAACTATTTTTTTTCCGTAATCTCCATTGAGCAACTTACCGCCTCATTATCTAACCGACAATTTGATTGTTTCTTTAATAAAAATCAGTATTTCTAAATTCCAATTCGATCGGGAATTCGAGAGCCACGGTCAGTTTTTTTGTACTGTTATGTGCTACCCTCGTTAAACAAAGTCGATTTATTTATTTATTAAATTCATTTTGAAATCACTGGTTATCCTTTCAATCTGATTGGCTCTCAGTGGTGCGATTTATTCACGAATCGTACCAGTTTTTGCTCTAAATCGCATCTATTTCTCAGCCAATGAGAATGGGACAGTAAAACAAAAGAACCAATCAGATTTCAAGGTGCGATTAAAATAGTCAATAAAATTTCAAGAATTGAAACGCAAAAAGTCATTGTGTGGAGACTTTTGCAACTACTACTGCCAAATCTTTGTTGTTTTTCTCCAAAAATTGTGTGATTTCGAAATGGATATAATGAAGTGGCAATTGAACGTCGTGTTGTGCAATTTTGGTCTGAAATCATACTTGTGATTTCAAATCGAACTCGCGCTTCGCGCCCTTTCGATTTTGAAATCACGCGTGTGATTTCAGACCAAATTGCACTCCACTCAGTTCAATTACCATTATTTATTTAATAAAACCCGCAATGTAATTGTCATTCGATCGCCCTAGAAGCATTCCCAGTTGCTCCCAAATAATGTTGATTTTCCTATTTCTAAGACCACGCAGATCATAACGCCTTCTCAACATTGAATTTGGGGGCCATGGGTATCAGAGAGTTATCGATAGATGAATGTTAAATAATTTTAAATACAAAAACCCCAAAAGTACTTGTATCTGGTGACATTTTCTTCCACACCCTCTACGTACCTGGGCAAGAACCTCGATATTACCTGATTTCAAGCGAAAGGACTAGGTACGAGTCTGTAAATTATGGGATTAGCAACTATTGATCCACATAGTCAAGAAGTGCCCAAGTGTGGTGAAAATAGACCCAATAGTAAGCCCTTGAAAACGTCAAAATTTACCAAGAAATGTATGGCCATCCGGACACTGTGGAGGAATGGCCAAACATTTCTTTGTGAGGTTGAAAACGTCAAAATTTACAAAGAAATGTATGGTCATCCGGACGCTGTGGAGGAATGGCCAAACGTTTCTTTGTGAGGTTTATCTCAGTCAAAACTATGATGACTAACACCAAACTTGAGGAATTGGTAAATCTCGGTGTGCTCTTTCTGAGTATATATTTGGATCAAAAATTAATTATCCCATGATTTACAGACTCGTACCTAGTCCTTTTGGGCTTGAAATCCCGAAATCTTTTTCGGACTACTTCGATGGCCATGCAAAATTTGCATTATCATGTATAATTTGCACAAAGGACGTTGCGTCCATTTTAACAGTGCAGGTTTGTCGCAATCAACCATCTTTCTAGAATACTACAAATAGAATCGATTCATAGACAGTCGAAGAACCACCTCAGACATGCCAAAAAGTGGTTGTAGACAAAAATAGGCTCTCATTGTTTCAGTTCAGTAGGTAATGATTTGCAACTGCTTGAAATTGAGGCGTTTGTAGATAAATGGTAATATTCTTTTAGATGATCTTTTAATTTTTAAAAGCACAACTATCATTTAATAAATTTCAGGTGTAACTTAATTTTTTCAATACAATAATTGCAGGGAACATACAATCTAGCAGAATCAGAGTAAGATTGCTCAATATGACTCTAGGGTGGAGAATGTCAACAACACCAATTTTGGTCTCACCTGTGCCAGAAGTTCAGTTAGGAGAGAGCCACGTGCAATACACATAAGCATGCTCCCCTCCCTTCCCTTCCATTGAGATCTTTAGACAGGTTAATAGTTTTGCTTCTGAAACTCCTTAATCACGCTTAAACAAACTGATATCATAACGGTCACGATGTTTGGACATCTAGCCCCAGTTGTTAAAAGGCTGGATGACGATATCCACCGGATAATTGGCTATCCAGTGGATAAATTTTACCAAAACAAACCACGCTATACGCTGGATAGTGATTTATCCGGTGAATAGAGTTATCCACCTGTCGAACAACTGGAGCCTAGTCTTAATTAGCATGGATTTTTTTACGATTTCATTTCTCCGTTTCTCCCTGCATTTAGTTTGGATTGAAAAGATATATTAAACCCTCATGACTTTGTTTGACCACATTTCCGAACGCCTCAGAGTTTGTCGACAATACTCCGCGGCGCGTGGTATTTTCAATTCTCTTCTCGGTGTTTAGAAAAGTGGTCAAACACAGTCTTTCGTGTTTGATTTTCTATATCCAAGCTGATTCTAGAACTCAAAATGTCCCATGCCCGAGAGGTTGTGCAAGTAGTCATGTTAAGTTTCCGATTGGCCGGCCTTCAAGTCTGATTTAATCAATTTGCGGTTCAATTTGCCGCCATTGAGTCTTTCCATACTAAAATTTAAACTTTTGGAAAAACCTTGACAAATATGAATGTTTTGAAATTCCCTTATTTAGAATACTTATTGCAACAAATTATACATCAGAATGCCCCTGGAAACACAAATGAAAAGAAGAATCACTGATATTCATCAGTTCTTTTGCAGCTACTCATCCCCGAAAAACGTGTCAGCTTACCATTTGTATACCTAAAAATAGAATGAGCTCGTTACCGAGTTGCAGGATTTATAGCACATGACTATCCGTAAGAGTTTTTCTGCAAGGATGTTTAGCTACCAGTGCCGCGGTTGCTGTGCGCAAGATGTATCAGCCTTGCAAGGGAAACAAAAGTCCGTTTTCCTAATTATAGAGAAAACCAGGTGAATGGAGTTTCCACCTGGACCATAAAATTAAAATTGCAGTATAAAGTGACTGCCAAGTTGCCCTTCAAGTACTGCAACTCACTTTGCAGGATATATTTTTTGTCATTTCTTCCCAACACATTTTTTTGTCAGTCACACTCCCTTGCATGAACCTTTTTTTGTTTTTCCCACTCCCCATCACTTTTGTAAAGCGGGTCTGTTCTTGCCGATAAGGGTTATAGTTAGCTCGTTCTCTCTCTCGTTTAGTTTGAAAATTCGTTCACGACTCGCTTTTTCGTTTCTCTTTTCCTGGAAATAAGCATCTTGAGGACTCATCCGCCGAAAATGGAAGATTAACACTCGATGGAGCAATGAGCCACAGAGTTATGGCGTTCTCACACGATGCGGGCTTCAAATTATTGTGCAGTAAATGCATCTACGCGAAATGATATACCACAAAGCATTCATTTCTAATATTTCTGCAAGAGAAAAATGTGATTGGTGCATAAACTGCTGTATTTTTTTCTAATTAATTTGCAAAGTTGTTGTCAGGCTGTATAATCGGACATAATTGGGTTTTATCAACTAGGTTGATAATGTGAATTAGCCACCGTAAAGAGATTCGAAAGCTGACGTTTCGAGCGTTAGCCCTTCTTCGGAGCGAATCGGTTGGCTGTAATTTTTTTTAACTCTATTAACTTTTATTAAACCTTTTTTAAACCAAATATAATAGTTAGTGGATGGCCTACTCCGCAAATAGCTAGAAAAAGCTAATCGAGGCGGGAAAAGCCAAATACAAATACACACCTATTGAAAGACAAATTTACACAACAACAATTAGTTTAACAAATTAAAGGTACAAATTGCAAAAGGACTGAACATACAGAACATTGACGAATATCTATTAACTTATAAATAAACTATATTTTACATACTAATTAGAAAACACAGTTTACAAGGAGCTTGGCTATTTACAAAATATATTATTAGTCCAACTTCTCCAACTTTCGTAATTATCACAGGGATCTGATTATAGTCATCTTCATTTTGCAAAGTATTTAAAGCGACGTTCGAAGAACCCTTTTAAATGTCTTTTTTTTGGCAAAACCCTCATATGGCATGGTTTCTCATTCCATAGTCTTACCCTAAGTCGAGAGAAAGAACGCCCTTGCATTCCCAGTCTAGAGTTTGGAACATAAAGGTTCCCAGAGGTGGATGATCGTGTATTATACGGATGGATGCTGGATGTTTCCTTAAATCAATGCAACATGTCGATTGGTGCATTGTTACTATTGATATATCGTACGTTAAACGGGCTACACATTCATGATATAGAAATGTTATGGGAACAACGTTAGCTTCAAGAAATAAAGGAATTGCATGATCACGAACATCTGAGAAAAACAACAGACGAAGTGCCCTTTTCTGGAGAATTAGAATTTTATTAAGATACATCTTACCTGCCTGACCCCAGGCTGGAAGACCGTATTATTGCTCAATAGGGATGGATTAATGATTTGTAAAAATTCAATAGTATTTTCCGAGGTACATAATGACGTAGTTTTGCAATAAGCTCAACATTTTTACTAATCGGAGAGTCACGTGAGTTTCATGAGCCAATATTCTTAAGTTCCTCTCACTAAATCCATGCACTATTTACAACATTGATTACAATCACTATAGTGAGCAATTCAAGAGACTGACTATGTAAAATTGTGGAGGATTAGTCTCCGGTCACTGCTTTAAGAGAACCTTGACAGCCATTTTGCAAGCTATTCTCCATACCTTTTTTTTAAATCACGATAATATGTGATTAATATATAATTTTAAAATTGGTGTCGTGCGATTCGATTTGCTTGGACTATTATGAGGTGTTCCCGATCTTTTTCCAGTAATTTTTATTTTCTTCTACTGTCAATGAAATTCTGTGCGATCGAAAGTGTTATAGTCATACACATGAAATGACGAAAAGCGCACTCAGTGCTTGATCCGTCGCGTCGCGTTTGCAAAATCTGGAGAAGAGAGACACTAACCGCTATCTAGCAGGTTTTTTTCTCTTGAGTGATGATATTTTTTTAAAAAAATGAGGGCGTCAAAATGCTAAGTCCCCCGGTTGGTATAACAATAACAAATGAGTATTTGTCCTCTTGCATTATTCCGTGGGATGCCTGTGGCAGGCCACGGTAAAGTTTCGCCGGATTTTCTTTTTCTTTAGAGACCTTTAGCATCTGGTTTTTTCTGTAACCCGCGAACGGCAAACCTCAAAATATCACGTGACCTACTCTCTGCCGTCACGTTTGCCGTTTGCGGTTCACGTTTTAACCGCGGGAACCT
>Ga0126343_10000502_pt1 | contig 15272 bp, 11 predicted proteins | sample Cyp2metagenome_FD_92531 | JGI IMG/M metagenome (GOLD analysis project Ga0126343, IMG submission 92531) | Coral microbial communities from Lord Howe Island, Old Settlement Bay, Australia - Cyphastrea 2 metagenome | ecosystem: Host-associated > Invertebrates > Cnidaria > Coral ... | reverse complement strand
TGAAGCTGAGTGATAAGAGAGATTGGAGGTACTGTCCAAGTCGAGAGAATCCTGCGGACATAGGATCAAGAGGAATGTCTGCATCAGAGTTAAAGGGGAATGAGTTGTGGTGGCAAGGTCCTGTATGGTTAAAGAGTCAGAAGAAGAATTTGGAGAAAGCAGTGCAACGTATACCAGGAGGCACAAGTACATGACCAAGAAGCTGCAACATTTTTGGAAGAGATGGCAATGGGAATATTTAACTGCCTTACGGGAGAGTCAGGAAAACAAAACTGCTGGGAAAGGAAGATCTCCTAAGGAAGGAGATGTTGTGGTAGTAGACAAAGATGGAGTGAAGAGAGGCCTGTGGAAGATGGGAGTGGTAGAGGGGTTGATCTGTGGATGAGACAAATAGGTAAGAGGGGCACATGTCCGAGTAATCACCAAGGGCAGGGATGTTCACATAACTAGGGCAGTTCAGAAATTGTATCCGATTGAAGTTCATGCTGGACTGAATGCAGGCAAGAGACAAGACAGAAATTGAGTGCAACTAGTAGACTTGCAAGGGAGCAGTCGGCCTGGCAGGGTGGCTGCTTTGGATGCTGCTAAAAGGATATGCCGCCTGGCAAATCAAGAAAACGACTAACCATGTGGCTGTGTTCTTGACTCATACGAGTCAAGAGGGGGGAGAGTGTCCGAAATCCGTAGTTGCATTACGCGTTGCGTTACGCGAAGTGACTAGTCACGCGTGTATCTTGATTGACACATGAGTCATGTGCTAGATAGATGGTAGATTGCTCGATATGTAGATCGTCGAAAGTTTGAGAGGTAGATTGTTGACTGTTGTAGATAATGGTAAAAGGTTCCAGATATCCCGGGAGATACTGATTGTTAAAGAAAAAGTTATACAGTCCTCTGAAGGAAGAAAAATAAAGACCGTTAAGATTACAGACGCTTGAATTCCTACAGTCGCTAAATTCGAACTTGTTCAGTTAAGGAACCTCACCAGTTGACTAAATTCACTTAATAGGTCCACTTAAACAATATTTGGCAGAGCACATTTCAATTCAAAGTTCCAATTGCAATATTTTGGGGCTTACAGACACTGTGGCCTTTTCAGCTAACAGAGCCTGATTTTTCAGATTTAGGGTATTTTTCAGGGCATGTTCTCTTCAAAATGAAGTCGGTGATACCCAATTTTTTTTGCCTTTTTGGCAATAGTTTATCATTACCTTTCTGCGTGGCAAGTTTAAAAAAAATCTGTGCGTGGGAATGTTTGGGCGCGAGGGTCCTTAAATTACGTGCCCACTAACAAAATAAATCAGCTTGAATTTATGCAGGAGCTTACAATAACTGCATAATCGATAAACAAAACTGATAGCATTAATCGTTGGAGGAGATAAGATCTGCAGCCGTCAAGAAGAAAAAAGACAAACTAGGAGGAACCACTTGGGCAGTAACAATTTACAAGAATTTGGTCCTAACTTGGATATGTTCGATCTGACAGATATTCAAAGAGCACGGCGTCTTACAATATAAGTTAAGGTGGCTCAAAGCAGTTTCCAGCACCTTCACAGACGTAGATTTTGATGTGACATTATTACCACTCGTTATCAATTGATGCTACAATAATGGTGTCAAAAAACTGCCAAATCATTGGTAAACAGTTTGTTATCATTTTCATCACACTACATGTTACCATAGCAACAGTATGACCTGCTAAAAGCACCCTTAATTTTAGCTTTAAGTACTTTATATATTTCAAAAACGGCACAGTGAATTTTTTTCTTATCATCGAGTTTTGGTAAGAAGAATAAAATGCAATACCCTGGGTACTAGAGGTTTATTTTTTCCTTTCACCCAAAAAATTGCGGCGAAAGCCAGGCCACTGGCACCGCGAAGCGCCGAGGAGGAAAAATAAACCTCTAGTCACATTTCCATGCAGATTTCATATCATATATCTTATCAAACCGGTTTTAACCTTGGGGGGCCGGCATGGGTCTGTTTGTTTTCATTACGGACAGATCATGCAATGATGCATGACGCCACTGTGCGAAAAATTTCGGAAAGAAATATGAGAAGAAGTAAGCTTGTCGGATCGTCCAAAACTCCAGTGAAGATTTTGTGTTCATCCTTAGACTTTTTGTAGTGTGTGTAACGTTGACTTACATTTGTCTGGACAAGGGAAGTTCAATTTATTTGAGGGAGAGCCTTCGAAGAAGCAAAATGTTGCCGCTAGATTATCCTCCGCGTTGGAAATTCCCCTTGAGAAAGAACAAGATGCGTCTTTGTGATTGTGCTTCAAATGTAAAAGAGAGATGGAGAGACTTGGAACCAGGGTAAAAATGCAACTTTTGGCAAAGTTTAAAAATTCAGAGCCACCTTAAATTTTCGAAAATTTTAAGGTCGCTCTGAACCCCATGTACAGAATTTTTTTAAACTTTGCTAAAAGTTGCATCTTATTCTGCTTTTCAAACTTCAATATTAAGAAACAATTTCATCGTGCCATTTATAAAAGATTAAGCGCTAATAAAGCTGAAAATAAGGGTGTTTTTAGCATAGTGTTGCTATGGTAATCTATTGTGTCACGAAAATGATACTAATGTGTTCACCTGTGATTGGGCAGGTTTTTGATACCATGACTGTAGCATCAATTGATAAAGTGTGGTGATAATGAAACATCAAAATCTACGTCTTGGAAAGTGCTGGAAACTGTTTTGAGCTATCTTAAGTAAATTTACAGATGTACCTAAAGCAAAAGGAATGAGACTAGGATTGACTTCTCTTTTTGGCTAAAGGCACAACAAAAAGTGTAAAAAAAATACAGAGTTTTGTCCTGGGTAAATAGATCCCCTAGAGGAACTGGCGTTTACCAACACCCTTGTAAAGTATGACAAAGACATTGGCATGGTTCATTTAGAAACTGAAACTCTACGACACTGACAACAAGTGCCAAATAAGCGTCTCCTATGGGAGTTAGCAAAACAGTTATCTCGTATACAAAGCACAAAGCAAATCCAAAGTTGAGTCTTTATTTGAAGATAAAGGGAAGCATGCTATGTTCAGGGCAAAATGTCGCAGGGTGATAAATAGGGAACGGCCCAACCAAATATTTCTTTAACTTGACAAAAAGACTGTGTACTAGTGACCTCCGCCTGCAGAGTGAATCTACGACTTTGAATGAAAAAGGAATCCGAGACCAAAAAAATTTTTATCAAGAGGAATATGAGGAATTTATCCAAAATCTGAAAGTCCTAGGACTATCAAATGAAGAGTGAGATAGATGAAGAGCGAGATGTATGAAACCTGAATTCAGAGAACAGGGAAATATGTATGACCGAACATATGTTCAAATCTTTGAGACACGCATGGATACCTCAACTCCTGACTGCGGGTAACCGAAATTGTTCTACTGTGCCATATCACTTTTTTTTAGAAAACTGGGGATTATAATGCAAAGCACATGATGTCCTACAATTGCCATTCTTTCTCTTATTCTCAGCAATATATGAGTAGGATCAAGAAAGCTATTTAACGAGGGTATCTAAAAGATAGTAATGCTGCGGCACATTCTGTTGGTAGTGACATATTTTACGAAGTGATTCATTTACCTGCAAGTTTCAAGACTTACATTAACCTTTGTTGCTTAAAGTAGTGCCGAATCGTGAGGAATCTGTTCTTGTGTGACTGTCTTGGATGCATCAACTTCGTGTGTGATGACGCACTGATGGCAAAGTGTGACAAGGGATCGTGACAACGTTTTGGGCATAAAACGATACACATCGATCTCCCCTTTTCCAGATCGCGAAAATTATAACTTGAAGAAATTGTAGGCTGGAGAAGAAATCTAACTTATAACTTCTCTACTGGTACGCATTAAATGACTCTATAAATGATTATAATATTGACAGTGTTGAAGACGCGTCCTTTTGGTCGCAATGTGTGAAAATGCTTAAGCTGCAGCTAAGATGATTCATGTTTGGATGAAAAGAAAAGATTAGAACATATATGAAATTAGCGTGTTCTACGGTTTTCGTTTGTTTTAATTATTCTACAAGCTATATAGTAAAGACGATTTTTTTTCATTTAAGAATTTGATCACGGAGGCGAGACTGGCAAGACTTCGTGTGTGATGACGCATTGATGGCGAGTTGTGCCAAGGGATCGTAGCAAAAAAGCGCATTGTAGTCTGAACTATGTTTGGACATAAAGCTATTCACATCAACCTCTCTTTTACCAGATCGCGAAAATTGAAAGATGTGGAAATTGTTGAAGCAGAAATCTAACTTATAAATTCTGTATTGATACGCATTAAATATCTCTTGAATGTTGACAGACTGAGACGAGTACGCGTCCATTGCGATGTAAGAAAATGTATTACTTTGGCTTAAATTTATGTTTAGATGAAAAGGAATAGATTGCAGCACATATGGAATTAGCGCGTTCTACGGTTTCCGTTTGTTTTAATTATTCTACAGGCTTTAGTAACGACGATTTTTCTTCAGTTAAGATCTCGACAAAGGAGGCGAGACTAGTAAGGAATGACATACTAAGTATAAGATTAAGATGTAGCAAGTAATTGTCCAGATTTACAAAGTTTCACATCCTGCATTAATAACAAAATTAAGATTTGCAAAATTCAAGCGTGATCCCCTTCACATCACGTTAGCTCTAAATCAGAGCAAACGTTTCTTACTGGAATCTACGCGAAAAAGGACGACAGTTCAATGGTGTGACATTCTTGAGTATTTCGTGACGCATTGCACTCTGGTAAAATTTGGCGCAATGCACTCTGGTTAAATACAATGCATTCTGGTAAAAAGTGATGAATGCGAGAATTCGTTTCCCTCTCTATATATTCTTCGTAAATCCTGTTCATGTTGCTGCTCACTCACTACGCTGGCTCCGCAGCAATAAAAGAGACATTCTCGTGGATACAAAAAACTCTGTGCTTATCGGAAGGAAATGGGTAGAAATAGATGTTATTTTATTTTAAGACCTGCTTAAAGATGTTGGCATTTGCCTCTCATTCCAAGAATGTTCTGAGAAAATTTGCATGCTACACTAACTCCCTCTAATATTACCAGATCATTAATGCTATACTGAATCAATTACTATTAAAAGCGAGCAAGAAGATTCAGTTAACAAAAATTAATAAACATTTTTTAAAATCTAATGTGGGAATCAAGCCGGACAGAGCGAAATCACGAGACTTTTGCCAACTGCTCGTTTACAAAATCCACACTGAGCCACACTCCAAATGATGGGGTGAAAACCTGTTGTTTTAATATACGTTTTCATTTATTTTCTGAGTCAATATTTTAAATGATACAACATTTTGAATAACACAGACTCTTAACGTCTATAACATTATTGCAAGTACACTCAGGATTAAAAAAAAAATCTAAATTCATGAAAAAGGAAGAACCAAACATTATTATCCGATAAATTAGTACTGCACACATATTTACTCTTTATAAGAAGCTGATATGGAGGGGAAATTTTGACCAAAATGTAATTGAATCAAGTTTCAATCCATTGGACCATTAACGCCATGCCATTGAATCACATGTCATCCTATCAGACAATATACTACCTGTCACTGGATTGACTCCATGCAATTGGATCATACGTCATTTTATCGGATCGTACACTTCATTTCATTGGATCAGACTTCATTTTATTGGATCATATGTCATTCTATCGGATTGCATAGTTCATGTCATTGCAACACATCACCACATACATGTTATTGAATGTCACTTCCATTTATGCCATGGGATCGTATATATGCCATGCCACTGGATAGAACTTCATGCCATTGGATCGGAAACGTCAGTCGATCGGGCCAGTGGTTTCTCGCTATGGAGTCGTTGATTAGAAGAAACCTGTTCTTTAATTCTCCACTCAGTAAACACACGTTTAATCCTATCTTCCACTCCGACTACTCCTTGTGCGCATGACAGTAACGCAATATGCAACGACACTACATCTCTCTTTTCCTTTGAATAACAAGCTAGGTAAAGCTTAAAAAAAATGAAACACAACATGTTACTTTTTTAACCTATCAGTCCAAAATAATAATGTTGACACACACATGCTTCTCTAAACCATCGATCTAAGCAACGTTCAAGTAATATAATCTTTCAAATGTTCTGGCACTCGTCTTGCTCTCACTGATCTACGAGGTGCAGGCGATTCTACTGGTGCAAGTGCAGGTGGTTCTACTGGTTCAATTGTAGGCGATTCAACCGGTTCAACTGTTTCAGGTGTCTCAATGTAAGGTGTAGACTGTTCTTCCTCATCACTTGGAACAGGATGTACAGGTGTGTTGGAAGGCAGCCTCTTAAAGAATGATGAAGTCCTGGTTACAGTGCGTTCTCCATTTTGGGTGGTAATCATGCTCCCTTTCTTGCGCGTGATCTGCAACGTTTCAGGCTTAAATGGTGTAGACATCTTGTTTTGGTTGTTTGATCAATACTTCATCACCAACACTCAGGTCTGTACTTTTAGCATTGCTGCACTTGTCTGCATACTCTTTCATCTTCTCCTTTCTCGTGGCATCAACTTGTCTGATTTCTGGGGAAACTTCATCGTATTGCACCCAAGGTAGAGTAGACTTGAGTTTTCTTCCATTCAGTAACTCTAAAGGAGACTTTCCCGTGGTGCTATGAGGGGTGGCTCTGTATTGTCGAAGAAAGGTAAATAACTCTTGCTTCCAGCTCTTGCCTTGGATGACAGCTGTCCTGATTGCTTTCTCTAATGTCTTCATCAGTCTCTCTGCTTCTCCATTTGCTCCAGGCTATTCAGGAGTTACATGTATTCTGCGATGCGTGAAACCAATTTTAGTAGCAAACATCTGAAAACTTTCACTGTTAAATGGTGGACCATTGTCTGTTCTTACTATGTCAGGGATTCCCTGCTTGGCAAGGATACTGTCAAGGTGATGAATCACCGCCTTTGCTGATGTTGACCTCAAGACCTCAACTTCTGGATGCCGACTGAAGTCATCAGTCACGACTAGCAAGTAGTCTCCACTTGGGAAGGAGCCATGGAGAGCTTTTGCCATGGGCCCAGTGGTAGGGGAGACATGTACAGAGGCTCACATACTGGCTTTGGATCATGGTTTGCAGCTTGGCATGGCTGGCATCCTTTGACCACTTCCTCCACCATTCTGTCGATCCCCGGAAACCAGACTGAATCTCGCAGAAAACGCTTCGTCTTGACAATCCCTTGGTGACCACTGTGAGCTAGCCTGATCATTCAGCTATGTAACTTCTCAAGGACTATTATGCGAGTTCCTCTCAGAATTACGCCATATACTGACAGCTCCTGTTTGATCTGTTGGTACTGAGTGACATCTTTTCCAGCCTCATGCCATTTTGAGTTGCTATCACTCTTGCTAGACACTCCAATGTTTCATCAGCTGCTGTCGCATCTTTCACTTCTTGAAGGGTAACGGCAGGGCTAACAGCAATATTAGTTACAAAGTTAACATAGGCGTCAACTCTTGATAAATGATGGGAAGCTTGCAATTGTTTGGGATCTGGATGATGACTCATGTAATCAGCTGGATTGTTTGAACCACATTGGTTTTGTATGGTTGAAGGCGTAGCTGTAACCTCTCAAGTCTTGCAGTCGCTTTGCAAGTGGGGTTGTTCGTCTCTAACGGTTTATGATCCGTGATGATTTGAAAGGATGACCCATAGAGGTACAGGTGGAAGGGCTCAATTCCCCAGACTACTGCAAGAGCCTCTCTTTCTGTTTGACTGTGGTGACTTTTGCAATCAGTGAGTGAGCGGCTGGCATACACTACAATGTTTGTTCCTCCATCTACTGTGACTTGCGTGAGAATTGTTCCCAGCCCAACTGCACTAGCATCGACAATTAGCTCTGTTTTGAGAGAAGAGTTGAAATATTTCATGACCTCTGGAGTTGCCATGCGAGCTTTGAGGCAGTCAAATGCATGTTGTTGCTCTGGTCCCCACACCCACTTAGCATTCTGATGTGTAAGTTGACGGATTGGAGCAGAGATGGACGCAAAGTCCTTTATGAAACATGCGAGGTATTGTGCCAAACCGAGGAAACTGCGCACTTCAGTTGCATTCTTGGGTGGACTTGCATTGATGAGAGAGGCAACTTTCTTATTATCTGCACTGATGCCATCTGCAGAGAAGTGATGACCAAAGAAGTCAATGGATGATTGGTTGAACAGACACTTGGCAGGGTTTGCAGTGAGATTGTTTTCTCTCATTTTCTGAAAAAACAGCTTGCAAAACAGCATCACAGTCGGCTTGGCTCTTGTCAAATACTATTATGTCATCATGTTCCTAACACCTTCAATTCCTTGCAGCACTTCTTCAATGGATTTCTGAAAGATTTCAGCTGCTGAGTTAATTCCAAAACTCAGTCGCTTAAAACGAAATAAGCCAATGTGAGTGGCAAAGGTGGTAATGCTTAGGGAGTCTTCGGCCAGTTCAAGTTGGTAATAGCCTTGGTTTAAGTCTATCTTGCTGAAAACAGTGGCTCCATTCAGACCAACGATCAGGTCTTCGACAGTAGGTACAGAATGTCGCTCATGCTCTATAGCCAGGTTAGCCGCCCTCATATCGACACAAATGCGTATTCCTATCTTCTTTGGGGCTACGACTATTGGAGAAACCCAAGGGGTTGGACCTTCAGCTCTTTCTATGATGTCAAGTTCCTCTTAATTTTTGAGCTCAGCCTCCACTTGGTCACAGATGTGAAACGGTAGTCTGCGGTACTTCTGGGCCAGTGGTTTTACGCTGTCATTAAAATGTAGTTTTGCAGTTTTGCCTTTCATCTTTCCTAGCCCCTCAAAGCAATCTTTGTAATCCTCGATGATGTTATTGACTTTGGGTGTCGACACACTGTTTACTACCGGTATGTGTAGCAGTCCATCTCGTATCCTATCAAATTTCCGTCACATCCATCCACAACACAGAATTGTGTGACCGTTGATTTGCTGGTCACTCTTGACTTGATTTCAGCTTCAAACTTGCCAACTACTGGTAAGGGCTTAGTAGATCTGTAGCCATAAATCTAGGTTGAATGTGCATGTTTTCAACTGATTGAAGGAACTTGTGTCAATGACATTCACTCCCACCCCTGAGTCAATTAGACATGTCACTGACTTGTTTCCAATGGTGATTTCAGTCAACAGCTGCATTTTGTCACGCATGGAATGGAGAGTGATTTGGTAGGTGCATTCTTCATCGGTGGATTCATCACCATCTTTGTCATCTAATGCATTGACTTTTGTGGAATTTGATCTGCTTCTGCATACTCTTGCAAAATGGCCTTTCTTGTGACAGTGTTTGCAAGTTTCAGTCAGTGCAGGACAAGGTCGTCCTTTGTGAGGGTACTTTTCTCCACATCTGTAGCACTTCTTATTTTCAGGTTTTCGCTTTTGCTCTTTTACTGTTTGGACGACCGCTGCTTGGGCTAACTTTTCCTGTTCTTCTATGCCTTTAGCTTGCTCTTCAGACATTTCTAGACCACGTCCATAGTCGAGTAATTCTTTGCGATTCATGTCTTCCCAGAGAGCACGTCACCGTAATCGAGAAGATAAACAGGACACGACTATGAGTGAGTTGATTTCTTCGTTTACGTGGTCGAACTTGCATGTTTGAGCCAGACGCCTCAACCATGTGCAGTAGGAATCTAGCGATTCACCGGAATTCTGAGGAGCATTTCTGAACATGTAAATTTCGTATGTCTTGTTTACTTTTGCTGAAAATAACCATTCCAAGCATAGACTGTTCACAGTCCCCTATTTTTCCGTGAGATTGTAGATGCCGATTGTTGAGTTCGACGGGCCGCCATCTTGGTCTCTCAATGCGAGCGAAACTGGGGAGCGCACAAGTCTCGCGTTCGCTGCGTTAGTTGCTCCAACAACGGCAACAGCTGATTGGTCAGCAATAGAGCCCATCAGAGCGTAGCAGAGCGTTGGCAACTTGAATGACAGAAAATGACTTTTCTCAATTCGTGGCTTGGGCCAAAATGGCATCGATTGCAAGGGAGTTTTCTGGAGAATGTTTTGATTTTGATTGTCTGTGTGCTTCTTGTCTTGGCAGATTGGTATTAAAGCGCGAGCAAAATGATTCTGCGAGCACGGTTGGAGCTGCTTGGTCGATATTTGGGCTGACGAGAAGCAACGGGCACTCCGCGGTAAGCATGAATGATTTTCTTTTGAAAGGTGGAAACTTGTCAACTGCTGTGATGTCGAAGCTTCCCTCTTTGCAGCTGGAGTGTTTGGCTCGATCCTCTCACTGAACAACAACAGGCGTTTCGCAGGCGATAAACGCGCGGAATTTTCCCGGGGAAGGGATGATTATTTTGAAGTAGATGGTGAGCTATAGGTACGAGGTTTTTTATGTTTCTCTGCAGGAAAATGGTGTTCATTCGTTTAAATCGCTGCTCTCCCTGACTTTCCTGTGTCGGTGTTTTCTCGATTAAAAGTTGTCATGATGAACTCAATCAAGGTACTTGCATTGCGAATCTTCAATGCGCACTTCGCGCAAACCCGGGAAGATTTCCCATCTTGTGGGTCCACTTCAACATCAAGATGTATCTTCAACAGATCTGCCAAGGGAATTTTGTCATTTCCAGCCCTTTGAAGGGATCTTGAATAGATTTTCAGTCGAAATGTACTTGCTCTTTCCCCGAAATCAACAACTGAAATTTTAAAATTAAATTTTAAAATTAAAGGCGGCACGCATCTGAAACATTGAAATTCTCTGCGGGCTTTGCCACTTCCTTTGGAGTAAGAGAAGTGTTCTTCCATGCCGCATTCATTCGACTCAATTTAGTAAACCTTCAAAATGTTAACAACACAGTAGCATGTTATCAGATCATATTTCCCTCATTTGACAGGGTTTTTCTCTGGGGAGGAGATTGTTAATTGATTTGATAAATGGAGGTGCCAAACTGGTGGCTGCGCCCCTTGAACGCAAGACAGTGGGAAGCTGTCACAGTCTCCCTATTTTCTCCATCCCCTCACCCCTAGGTTATGAACCCCACCGCCACTACCCACGGGCATTTTGTACTCTCCCCAGTTTCACTCGCATCGAGAGACCGAGATGGCGGCCTGTGGAACTCAACGATCAGCATATACGATCTCATGGAAAAATAGGGGACTGTGAACAGTCTATTCAAAGCAGTGACGGCCTTCACATAGTCTTTCTCTTCTCCTTGATCAGGAAGAGTTTCGAATATGTCGCTGACTTCTTCACCAGCGGAGTATAGTAGCAGTGCTCTCTTGCGTGTTGCATCCTTCACATCATGAGCAGCAAGGTAGATTTTAAAACGTTTCAGCCATTTCTTCCACCATGGGCCAACTGAAACTTTGTCTTCGTGAACAGAAAATGAAGGAAATGGAGGTAAGACATTCGCCATTTCGCTACAGCAATTGTGTAATCGACTCGTTTAATCTTCTCAGGTAATTTTCGGATGTCATCTTGCGATGTAATCTTGTGACGAAAGTATATTAGTGTTCAATTTCGGTTTCCCGCCTTACTAAAATGGCGGCCAGTGCACGTGGTGCAGTTGTAGCGGGGTTCACCTGAGTTATCCTCGTCGCCAGTTATGGAGTCGTTGATTAGAAGAAACCTGTTCTTTATTTCTTTATTATTTCTTTATTATTTATTTCTTTATTTTCTTTATTTCTTTATTTCTCCACTCGGTAAACACATGGTAATCCTATCTTTCACTCTGACTACTCCTCGTGCGCATGATAGTAACGCAATATACAACGACACTACACTTGCAAAGTTTGACCTCTACCTACCCGCCAGGATTTTCCATTCCAGCGGGGCTTCACGGTACTCCCCCGATTCCTTGGAATTTCCATGATTTTTCTACTCGAGTCTCCCTACCCCTTTAAAATTTCCATCTCCACAAATACCTCGAGACTCAAGTAAGTTATTTTAATCATATGATCTTAGTGGCAGCTATTCATGGTTATATTGTAGACGAAGATGCAAGACAGTATGTTTTTTTTACAAAAAATTGTAAACCTTGATGCTGCCAGGCAATTAAAGATTAATGATCAAATATTTTATTTTCCAAAACGAAAAGGTGTAAAATTCTACACCTGGTGTTCATGTCATCTTAAAAATTAGTTTGAACAAACAACTGAATTTGGAGCGCTTCACTCCCAAATGGCATAGCAACAGATCGAATTACTGCACACACGAAGTCATTGCCAACAAGCCAGCCGAGCGAAGACGCTTGGCTGGTGAGGCGGCGGAGAATAGTGCCACGCTATGAATGCTTAATGCAAAAAAAGTCTCGATCCGCGGCCAAAAGTGTAAGTGTAAGATGTAAGAATGTAGTCTCTGGTTTTAGCCAATTGCAAGGACGGAACTATTTGAGCCATTGTAGTTTTAGCCAATCAGGAGGCGCCTTACATCTAGACTTGTTCAGGTAGTTCGTGTTCGGTTTGTGCTTGATGTAGGTCGTGGAAAGCGAGTGTTTTCTTTGCTGTTGTCTTTTTTCATAGTCTTAGAACATATAGAGCTAGCGAACTAGAACTAGAACTTATAATTCAAATATTGAGGGATACTGAATGTTAGACAAGAGCAAATTCAGTGTCCAAGACACAAAATCGACACGAAACGGAACAAGCGTGTTCGCGTCCGCTTCTGTTTACCCATATCGAACTGAAAGTTCCATTGGGCAGCATTTGAACCACTAGAGCAAGTCCGGTGTTCAAATCTAGCACATCGAACTGAAGGTTCAGTCGGGTAGCATTTCCGAACAGAACTGAATGAGTGTTTATCAGTCGAACCATTGGAACAAATCCAGTGTTCAAATCAAAACACAAATCCAACCTGTTTGCTGTAGAATTAAACGAGTGTGTTCATCAATCAAACTAGCGTGTTCACGTTCATGTTCACTTTGACTTTACTCATCATATCGAACTGAAAGTTCAACCGAGCAGCGATACATTGCAAAACTCTTGATCTTTAACAACTATTCAGGGAACTAACAGACAATAGACAATCCTACTGGATTGCCTGATGAATGAAAGCAGCCTTGCCCTCCAAGGGGTGTCATGTTACCTGCCGGTAAAAGAGGTATAAATTTCTCTTGGTAATGTTTGCAGCATCGGAAGAGAATGAAATACCCATCACGCTGTATTAATAAACCCCTTATTATACCACAAATTATTCACTCGTTGGCAATCTATCGATAGGTATACCTAGTAATAAAAGGGGAAAGTAAAGGTGTCCCGCAACATGTTTTTTGTCAGGAAGTCCCAAAGCGATCAAGTATATAGAGTATATAAAGTCGAAGATTTGGACAATATTCGTTAGATTATAATCAAGTATTTTTCTTTCCTACCCTCTCCCACATGTAATATAACATTATTTAAACGCTCCCTTTCAAAACCCTCGCTTCCCTTTCGCTTCATTAATTATTATTTAAATTTTGGCGGAGAGTTTTGTCGGAGGGTTTGTCTCTTTTCAACATGCCTTGAAAAATTGGCGCTTATTCCCTTCTATACGATAAGCTGCTTCACGGTTTAATTAGTGTTTCTTTTATGTTGTGTTAGTTGCCATACACTTTTTGTACGCATTGTGATTTGTATTCGCCTTACTCAACCTACATGTGTATTGTAAATTGTTGTCAACGCACCATTCGCACAAAAATTTTCATTGCAAGGCTACACGCTATCGAACGTTGAGAGCTGTGGTTCATGAATTGCGTTAGTAAGAAATTTAAAAGTCTAGTGTGTATATGACCATAAATGCTGTTTCTCTTAATGCAAGAGGCCTCAACAAATCTATCAAAAGAAGAAAACTTTTCCGGAGGCTTCATATTAGGAAATTTGATGTAATTTTTTTGCAAGAGACTTACAGCGATGCTAGCTTGGAAAATTTTTGGTGAGCAGAATGTGGAGGCGACATTTCCTTTGCGCACGGCTCAAAACATAGCAGAGGTGTTATGATTCTTTTCAGACCCTCGCCAAGTACAGAGGTGACAAATGTTACTGCAGATAAAAACGGCAGATTCGTGTGATAAATTTTGAAACAAGTTTGACATGAGTCGCATTTTTCGTGATGTTCCCGATCGAGTGCTGTGTTCACATTTGATTCAATGTGAGGCACTTTCATGCGAAGTTCGCAGTTGAACAACAGCATGGTGGGCGATTTTCCACTCACTGGATGCGGACTTGCTCGATAGAGCATAAGGATTTTAGGCAATTCCTTTTGCCAAGACTTACCGTCTGCAATTGCTGCTCGGAATTTCTTCTTCAGATATCGGTGAAATCTTTCTACAATGGGCGACAAAAATGTAGAGACACTTTGTTATAATGGAGTACTTAAGGCAAATTTCTTCCCTCATCTCTATAATATTACCCCTTCCCCCCTTCTCAATGTTGGTTCCCTGTCCCTAGAATTTGCCTCTTTCCTGTGCAACATTCAAAAGGGGGAGTGGGGGTTGGCTCTCAATATAAACCGGATTTGAAATAGAATAAGTGATTTGCTGCAATTGGCACTCGATTCAGTCAACTGTCTCAACTACTTTTGTCGCCCATAGTAGCTTTCCGTTGCTGTGCGTGCATAGTACGGTGATTTTAAAAAGGCTTCGAATTCTGCGCTTGTGAACTGTTTGCCGTTGTCTGAAACGATTTCTTCCGGATATCCAAATCTCGAGAAAATATCTGCAAGGGCTTTGATAACTTCACGAGAGGTTATCTCTTTGAGAACTCATGCCTCTGGGTACAAAGAATAGTAGTCGATGTACGTCAGGATGTACTTACCATCAATAGGTCCAACGAGATCCACTGCTGCTTTGACCCATGAACTACGAGATAAAGGTGTTGTTTGAAGTGGTGTGTACTTATTCAGTGGCTGGTTCAACACACAAGCACTGCAACCTTTGATCGTGTCTTCAACAGCTTGGTCCATGCTGGGCCAAAAGAAACGCGCTTGGAGAAATTGTTTTGTTTTGACAATGCCTTGATGCTTCTCATGCGCTAATTTTAGAATTCGCTGTGGCAATGACTGAGGAATGACAGTGCGATTCCCTCGGAGAATTACCCCTTCGAAGACAGACAACTCTTCTTTAATTCCGCGGTATGCTTTGAGCTGCTGGTCGTGTAACCACTTTCGATTTGTAATTTCAGCCAGCAATTTGCTCAGCGTGGCATCCTTGCTTGTTTTGGACTTTATTTCTGAAAGAGTGACAGCTTGCAGATCTGATAGATTTGAAGTGCAAACAAACCGTACGTAATCTTCACAAACAAAACCACTGTCCGAATC
>Ga0126343_10000501_pt1 | contig 15281 bp, 17 predicted proteins | sample Cyp2metagenome_FD_92531 | JGI IMG/M metagenome (GOLD analysis project Ga0126343, IMG submission 92531) | Coral microbial communities from Lord Howe Island, Old Settlement Bay, Australia - Cyphastrea 2 metagenome | ecosystem: Host-associated > Invertebrates > Cnidaria > Coral ... | reverse complement strand
CTTTTGGAGATAAGGTCTCTGATCCAAAGTAAAGGTCGCTGGGAACAACTTTGGTCTCACTTCATGTCTGGCAAGAATGTAATTGATTTTTGAGTCAATTATCAAATCGAGAGAGCACCCACTTTTATCTCGCACTGTTCTCTGATCAATTTAACGCCATCGTGTTATGACTTTGCCCGGGCGAATAACCGCGGCTATAAGACCCCAATTGCCTGTTGTCGTGAGACAAACTTCATTCTCTGGTGCAACTGTGAACAGAACAACCCATAATGCCATCCTGAAACAGCAAGAATCAGCGAGAAACATCCATGAAGGATATTGCTAAATCCACCAAACTCGACAACGTCTGCTACGACATCCGAGGCCCGGTCTTGCGCGAAGCCAAGCGGCTGGAGGAGGAAGGGCATCGTGTATTCAAACTGAACACTGGCAATCCGGCGGCCTTTGATTTTGATGCTCCCGATGAGATCACCCGGGATGTTATTCGCAATTTGCCACAGTCTCAGGGCTATTGCGATTCCAAAGGTCTGTTCTCCGCCCGCAAAGCCATCATGCAGTACTGCCAGCAGAAGAACTTTCCGCCGGTCAGTGTGGAAGACATCATTATTGGCAACGGCGTCAGCGAACTGGTAGTAATGACCATGCAAGCACTGCTGAACAACGGCGACGAGATGCTGATTCCGGCCCCCGACTACCCACTGTGGACAGCCGCCGTACACCTCTGCGGTGGTCGGGCCGTTCATTATCGCAAAGATGAGCAGTCTGACTGGTGCCCGGACATTGCCGATATCCGCAGTAAAATAACAGCAAAAACCCGTGGCATTGTCGTCATCAATCCGAATAATCCGACTGGTGCCGTCTATTCAGATGAGATACTTAAAGAGATTGTTCAGCTGGCCAGAGAGCACAACCTGATCATCTTTGCCGACGAAATATACGACAAAATCCTCTACGACGGGGTTGAGCACACCGCCCTGGCATCGCTGGCGGATGACGTCTTGTGCATCAGCTTTAACGGGCTGTCAAAATCCTACCGTGTGGCTGGCTTCCGCGCCGGCTGGCTGGTGGTCTCTGGTCCGAAGCACAACGCCCGCGGCTATCTTGAGGGGTTGGACATACTGGCCTCCATGCGCCTGTGCGCCAACGTTCCTGCCCAGCACGCCATTCAGACCGCTCTGGGCGGCTACCAAAGCATTAATGACCTGATCGCACCCGGCGGCAGGCTGCTGGAACAGCGCAACAAGGCGTGGGAGATGCTGGACCAGATACCTGGCGTGAGCTGTGTCAAGCCCAAGGGCGCACTGTACCTGTTCCCACGGCTTGACCCCAAACGCTACTCCATTCACGACGATGAAAAACTGGTACTGGACTTCCTGCTGCAAGAAAAGGTGCTTCTGGTTCAGGGGACTGCATTTAATTGGCCCGAACCAGACCATCTCAGGATCATCTCTCTACCACGGGCCGAGGATCTGGAAACTGTCATGACCAAACTGGAACGATTCCTCAGCCGATACCGACAATAACCTCAAGCCCACCACAACCGCCACAAAAAGAAGCAGGCCACCAAACGACCTGCTTCACCCATCACTCATCGCTCATCACTCATCACCCTTTATCCTTCAGAGCCTCCACCTCCTGCTGCATATTGGCAATAAGCATTGTCTTGAACTGGGAACCGAACCAGTTTTCCAGTTGGTCGCGATCTTTGAGGAAGTCCTCACTGCCCATAGACGACTCATAAGCGCTGTAACGTGCCGCAGCGTAACGCAGTGCCGAACCGATGATCCAGGATGCCCGCTTCTCTTTCTGCCCCATCTGATTGGCCATGGCGATAAACTTGTTAGCAAGCTCCACCATCTCCAGTTGTGCCTTTTTGTCTTCTTCTGTTGTCGTATCTGCGTCCATTGATTAACCACTTTCATTTCATTGCTTGAGAAAAAGTAACCACTGCGGTTACCGCCGGAAAAAACGCACATCAAGAGAGCAGGCCCGTGCTCACAGGAATGACACCTCAGTTCGATTAGCCCTGTCTCAGTCAGTGCAAGGTACGTGTACGAAGGTATGACGAGCGCCTGCAATCAGCGATATTCTGAGGAGAAGCGCACGCACAAAAACCAATTAAGTTTTGGACAAATCATTCCTGTGTTGGTTCCCGGATAATTGCCTGTGCCGCAGCGGCTTCGAGGGATGTCAACGCCAGGTAATATCCTGTGTCATTGCCTTGGCATTTGCTTGAAAAGATGTGTTTCCACCCTTATAAATCAGAGGATCACAAGCGGCCCGCCACCTTACTATGGCACTTGGCATAAATAACCTGAGGATGAAGGTAACCCGATGAAGAGAATACTATTGTTCCTGGCCACCAACATGGCTGTGGTGCTGCTTGCCAGCGTCACACTGAATATTCTCGGCGTTGGCAACTACATGAGCCACCAGGGGCTGAACCTGAGCTCTCTGCTGGTCTTCTGTGCCGTGTTTGGTTTTGCCGGCTCTCTGGTCTCCCTTGCCCTGTCAAAAGCCATGGCAAAAATGGGTACGGGCACGCGCATTATCGAACAACCCCAGTCTGCCCGGGAGCAGTGGCTGGTGGAGACTGTCCGGGAGTTGTCAGAAAAAGCCGGCATCCAGATGCCTGAGGTGGGGGTTTTTCCCGCCCATGAAGCCAATGCCTTTGCCACTGGCTGGAACAAAAACGCCGCACTGGTGGCGGTCAGCGAGGGGCTGCTGGAGCGTTTCAGCCCCAATGAAGCCAGGGCCGTTATTGGCCATGAAATCGGCCATGTGGCCAATGGCGATATGGTAACCCTCTGTTTGCTTCAGGGTGTTGTTAACACCTTCGTGATGTTCTTTGCCCGCATTATCGGGTACGCCGTGGACTCTTTTTTGCGCCGGGACGACGATGAAGGCGGTGTCGGCATGGGCTACTACATAACCACGCTGGTCGCTGAGATTGTGCTCGGTTTTCTGGCCAGCGCCATTGTTATGTGGTTTTCCCGCCAGCGTGAGTTCCGAGCTGACGAAGCCGGCGCGGAGCTGGCCAGTCGCAACGATATGATTGCCGCCCTTGAGCGTTTGCGCGGTGAATATGAAGAACCGGACAGCATGCCTGCCACCATGGCTGCTTTTGGCATTCGCAGCGGCGGGCGAAGTGGTATGGCGGCGTTGTTCTCCAGCCATCCACCGCTGGAGCAGCGCATTGAGGTACTGCGCGCCCATCATTGAGCGTGCTCACATAAAGCCGACAACTGTCGGCTTGCTCTTGCCCGTTAGCGTGCCCCTCAAGATTTATCCTGAAATATCCCGTTCTCCGTTCACCCTGAGCAAAGTCGAAGGGTGCTGTCACCGGACTTCGACAGGCTCAGTCCGAATGGGGTTCAGATTTCATAAATGCGGACGTTATTTCGGGACTATTCCTTACCGTTCCCATTCCGCTGATAAAGACGACTGTGGTCTATCAACAACCGTGGATCACTGTTTATAATCACTCTTTTTATACGAATCCGTTGATATGCACTCTTTGCCACCGGAAGCTCTCACTCTGGAGCCGGTCTGGATTAACAACGATCAGTTATTGGCTGATTATTGCCAGCGCTGGTCAAATCTTGCCGCCATCGCTCTGGACACGGAGTTTGTCCGTACCAACACGTTTTATCCACAGCCGGGCCTGATTCAGGTAAGCACCGGTCAGGCGATTTTTCTGATTGATCCGCTATTGATCAGTGACTGGCAGCCTCTGGCCAGACTGTTTGACCACGGTTCTGTGGTGAAAGTGCTGCACGCCTGCGGTGAAGATCTGGAAGTATTCAAGCTGCTCACCGGCACGGTACCCAGACCGCTGTTCGATACCCAGCTGGCGGCCGCATTTGCCAATCTGGGCTTCTCTCTGGGTTATCAGACTCTGCTGAAACAGCTGTTAAATGTCGACCTGCCCAAAGATGAGACCCGTTCCAACTGGCGTCAAAGGCCGTTAACGGAGGCTCAGGTCCGTTATGCCTGCCTGGATGTAAGGCATCTGCTGGCCGTCTATCAAGAGTTGCAACAACAGCTGACCAAAGCGGCTAAACAGTTCTGGCTGGAGGATGACTGCCTGGCTCTGACGCTGAGCGTGCTGCCCCATGATCCGGATAACGCCTGGAAAGAGGTAAAAAAAGCCTGGCAACTGCGCCCCCAGCAACTGCTGGTGCTCAAGGCTCTGTGCCACTACCGGGAGGTGGCTGCACGCCAACAGGATTTGCCCCGTAACCGGATTCTGCCCAAAGGCAGTCTCTGGTCTCTGGCAAGGTTTCAGCCTGCCACCATTGCTGCACTGAAAAGAACTCCGGAAATGTCACCCAGCGTTATCCGCCACCATGGGGAGAAGATACTGGCTATTATTCACCATGCCGGTCAGCTGCCAGAAGCGCAAAGGCCAGAAAAACTGCCCCTGCCGCTGCCGAAAACGGCCAGAGAAATGGGCAACCGGATCAAGTCCCTGTTGATCAAGCAATCGACCGAGCTGGAATTGCCATCGGAGCTGCTGATGTCAGGCAAACTGACTACGCCACTGCTGCGTGGCTGGCTGGCAGACGGCCAGTTCAGTGTGCCCGATACCCTGACCGGCTGGCGGCGTGATGTGATCGGCGTCCCGTTGGTTGCGCAGCTCAATCAACTGATCCAAACGGAACAAGACGCCCAATGAAGTCGCTGGTTTCAATTTACAAAAGCCCTAGGCGCGCGGAGATGTACCTCTACCTGCACAAAGCCGCCCTGGTGGAAAAAACCGTACCACCGGTGCTGCTTGAGGCCTTTGGCAAACCGGAACACGTTTTTGATTTGTTGCTGACCCCGGGAAAAAAACTGGCCCGGGCTGACGTCGCCTGTGTGCTTAAGGCATTAGACGACACAGGTTACTATCTGCAAATGCCTCCCGCTGTGCAGGACGATTATCTGATCACCCTGCCGGATGAACTTCTCTCCCTCAACGACCCCGTATAATGACCGATTCACAACCGACCCAGTCCCCGTGGTGGACAACAAAAACCCTGGCACAAATGACGCCTGAAGAGTGGGAAAGTCTTTGCGACCGCTGCGGCCGATGCTGTTTGCACAAACTGGAAGATGAAGACACTGACGAGGTGTATTACACCAGCGTCGCCTGTAAATTGCTGGATACCGACGCTTGCCTGTGCCGGGACTACACCAACCGCAAACAGAGCGTGCCGGAGTGCACATCGTTAACGGTCAGGGATGTTGCTCAATTCCACTGGCTGCCGTCCACCTGCGCCTACCGCCTGATCAGCGAAGGCCAGCCGCTGTTTGACTGGCATCCGCTGGTGTCCGGTTGCAGTGAGTCAGTTCATCAAGCCGGTATTTCGGTCAGGGAGTGGGCGCAATCGGAAAATGACATTGCTGGGGAAGACCTGGAAGATTTTATTATTCCCCACACCATGATCGGCTAGCTGTCACTGTACAGCTCTTTGAGCAGAGCCTGGTCCAACCCCTGGTCGATCTGCTCTTTGCTGACCCGGATATTGCCCAGTCGATCCAGGCACTTCACCAGACAATAAGAGACAATGATCGAATAAATACTGACCAGGGCAGCGCCAGAGAGCTGCACAATAAACTGCTGCATACCGGCCTGAACATGATTGACCGCTCCGCTGGCCAGCAGACCAATCAACACCGTCCCCAAAAAACCACCAACGCCGTGTACCCCCCAAACATCAAGCACATCGTCCCAACCGGCTTTTCTGGGGATTTTGATGGCGAAAAAACAGCAGCCACCGGCCAACGCACCAATCAGCAGGGCAGACAACGGCGTCACATAGCCTGAGGCCGGGGTGATGGTGGCCAGCCCGGCAACGGCACCCACTAGCGGGTCCAGAAATGAAAAGTGGCCGCTCTCCCGATAAGCCATAATCGACCAGACCACCATGCCACTGGCACTGGCCACACCGGTATTGGTAAAGACGATGGCCGCTGTTCCTGCCGCTGCCAGAGTCCCGCCGGCATTAAAACCAAACCAGCCGAACAGCAAGATACCGGCACCGACGGCCACCAGCCCCATGTTAAACGGTCCCTTGCCAGTGATGACCCGACGGGGCCCCAATACCCACAGAGCGGCCAGGCCGGAAAACGCTGATGCCGCGTGAATGACGGTGCCTCCGGCAAAATCCACAAACCCCATTTTGGCCAGAAAACCGTTGCCCCACACCCAGTGGGCCACAGGAAAATAGACCAGCACCATCCACAGAACCAGAAGCCACAGCCAGGCACCGACGGTAATGCGATTCACGATGGCCCCGGTCATCAGCGGCAGGGTGATGATGGCGAACATCAACTGGTACATGAAAAACATAAGAAAGGGAATGCTCAGTCCGTACCGGCTGTTGACGTCGAACACCACATTCCTCAGGCCGAAGTATTGCCACGGGTTACCGATGATGCCGAAGATGTCATGACCAAACACCAGACTGAAGCCACCAAAAACCCACATCAAGGTGACGATGCCGATGGCAATAAAGATTTGCAGCATGATGGTCAGCGAGTGCTTTTTCTCCACCAGGCCGCCGTAAAAAAATGCCAGTCCGGGCGTCATGAAGAACACCAGAACCGTGGCCACCACCATAAAGGCAACGTTGCCGTGGACTACACCCTCGAACATGGCTTGCTGCCCTCCTTTTGCCCTGCTGACTAAACGACTGTGGTATGAATTAACAAGATAATAGACGACGTTAAGTTTTTTGTTTGCCGCCGGGAGGGATTTTCGACGGCAAGAACTCAGGCGGGAAGAAAGGATAATCAGCGCAGGTCAGTCGGGCCATGCCATGAGGAGACGAACTGACTGGCATCCATTGCCGGTACTTTTTTGGTCTGACCGGCAGGCGTACCGAGGTAGATAAACCCAAGCAACTGTTCGTTATCAGCAAGACCCAGCCCTTCGGCCAGGGCAGGTTGATAGCAAAGGTCTCCGGTACGCCAGATGGCACCAACCCCCTGAGCGTGAGCAGCCAGCAGCAGAGACTGGACGGCGGCAGCTAGTGACATTGTCTGCTCTATTTCGGGTACCTTCGGGTGCTCTTTTAAGCAGCGAATCGCCAGTACTAACGTCGGTGCCCGCAGGGGCGTGGCCTTGATACGCGCCAGTGCCTCTTCTGAGGCATCCGGCTGTTTGGCCTTCGCAACCTCAGCCAACAGTTCACCCAAAGCGTGACGGGCCTCACCGCTCACTACCAGGAAGCGCCAGGGACGCAGGCGGGCATGATCCGGTGCCCTCAGCGCTGCCTGGAACATAATCTCAAGGGCGTTTTCATCGGGCCCCGGTTCTTGCAGCAAAGGTGATGACACCCTTTCCAACAGCAGCTCAATGGCATCCATCAGTGTTCTCCCTGATACGGTATTTAAGAGGTTGTCTTGAAATAACTTTCCGGTTTCCGTTCACCCTGAGCAAAGTCGAAGGGTGCTTGCCGGACTTCGACAGGCTCAGTCCGAACGGAGTTCAGATTCATAAGTACGGAAATTATTTCGGACCGTTCCTAAACGGCAACCCGATTGAAAAACCGGGCGTTATTCAAGCTTCGGTTGTGTTTTACCCGTAGAGTCTCTTCTTCGTCAATAAGGGTATCTTTCACTCACCGTCGATCTGCAAGTGCTACGGGTACTTGGATGGGATTTAAGTCGATTGAGGTTAGGCGAGTTGTTTCGATAAGAAAAGCGACGCAGGGCAGGGTGGTTATTCCCCACCCTCACTGTTTTGTTCCTGCTCCTTAATCTCCTGAACCCAGCGGAATACTTCGGCCACTGGTTCGATCAACTCACCAGGAATAAAGTCGGTAATGTTCAGGTGGAACAGGGCGTGGGCCAGAGGCACATTTTCCAGTACCGGAATGCCCTCTTTTTCAGCAATTTTAATGATAAACCGGGCATGGCCACCACGACCTTTTACTGTGACGACCGGCAGTGGTGTTTGCCCCTGACGGTAGCGCAAGCCAATGGCCAGGTGGGTCGGGTTTTTGATGACTACATCAGATTTGCCAGTGTTTTCTGCCTGATTCAGAATCTCCTGGTGGATCTCACGACGCTTGCCCTTGATCTCCGGACTGCCTTCACTCTCTTTGTGTTCCCGCTTGACTTCATCCTTACTCATGCGGTTTTGCTTCATAAAGTTGTAGCGCTCAAACAGGTAGTCGAGCACCGCAATGACCATAAAGGCGACGATGGCGTAGAGCAGCAGTTTTTTAATCAGGTGACCGGTGACGGGCATAATGCAATCCCGGCCGCAGTAGGGAATGTTAACCATATCGCCCAGGCTGGAATAGATCACGTAATAAACGACAAAGGATAGAAATAAAATCTTGAAAATGGACTTGAGAAATTCCACCAGGTTTTTCAGGGCGAATATTTTCTTGAAGCCCTCGATCGGGTTGATCTTTTTGATGTCCGGCTTCACCGACTCACCGGCAATCAGAAAACCAAACTGCATAATATTGCCGATAATGGCAGCAAACGCCGCCACAGCCACCAGGGGCAGCAGCAGCTCCATGGTTTTTTCCAGCAGACCGTGGGCGACGATCTTGAACGCGTCACTGAACGGTTCGTTGTAAACGGTGGTGGGCAACTCCACCATCTCAATAATGGTACTGATAAAGGTATCGCTCATGGTCCACAGCAGGGCCAACACGGCAATCAGCCCGAACGTGCCCGAAACTTCTTTGCTTTTGGCCACCTGACCTTTTTTGCGGGCGTCACGCAGTTTTTTTGGTGTGGGTTGTTCGGTTTTTTCTGCACTCATTGCCAGAGCACTCCCAGGGATTCAAAGAGCTGGGGAATGCCCAGCATGTGTTTTTGGGACAACTCCATAATGGTGTGAATGTAGACGACCAGCACCGCAACAGCCACGCCGGACTTAATCGGCATGGCGAGAATAAAGACGTTCAGCTGTGGTGCCGCTCGGCTGATCAGGGCGATGCCGAACTCGGTAATGAACATGGCAATAATGACTGGTGCTGAGAGCCACATGGCCAGCTGGATAATTAGGTCAAACTGGCGCAGGAAGAAGTAGGTGGCCTCTTGATTGATCTGCGGGAAATAGCTGAACACCGGCCAGGCCTGGTAGGTGAGCATAAGGCTTTCCAGCATTAACAGAAATAAACCGCTGGTCATGAACAGGGCAATAAATGCCTGGGTAAACAAAATACCCATGGGGGAGGTTTCCGCCCCGGAGAATGGGTTGAGGGTGCTGGCCATGGAGGCACCGCGCTGGTTATCAATAAAAAAACCGGCCGATTCAAGTGCCCAGAATGGAATCGCCAGACAAAACCCCATCACTGCCCCGATAAAAATCTCTTTGATGACAATGCCGGCGGTGTCGTAAATGGTAAAAGCGACATCTGGCTTACTTTCCGACAGCATCGGGTGCATAAACAACACCAGGCACATGGCGATACCGTTGCGGATCATGGCACCGCCCAGGTTGCGTTTGTTCAGCAGGGGCAAAACGGTGAACAGCGCAACGATGCGGGGCATGCCCATCGACAGGATATAAAACCACTCTTTGAGCTGGTCGACGGGCAGGATCATAGTCAAAGCCTTTGAAACATTTCCATAATGGCCAGCGAGAAGTTGTAGATCTCGATGCCGATCCAGCGCGCGGTCAAAAAGATACTGATGATGACCGCCACCAGCTTAAAGGCGAAGGGCAGGGTCTGTTCCTGAATCTGGGTCAGCGCCTGAATCAGACTGATCATCAGGCCCACCACCGAGGCGGCAATGATGGGCGGCATTGACAGCAGCAGAACCAGCCACAACGCTTGGGCGGTAAGGGTCAGGATATGCGGATCATGCATAGCTCAGCACCAGTCCGTGGATCAGACGCGTCCAGCCATCGAGCAGTACAAACAGCAGTAGCTTGAAGGGCAGGGAGATGGTCATGGGCGAGACCATCATCATCCCCATGGCCAACAGGATGTTGGAGACGATCAGATCGATAATGATAAAGGGCAGGTAGAGCAGAAAACCGATTTCAAAGGCTTTGGTCAGTTCGCTGATGCAATACGACGGCATCAGAACAACCAAATCATCAGCAGACAGCTGCGACTGGTACGCCTTTGGCCAGAGAATACGGGCGGTTTTCAAAAAGAAGTTTCTTTCCCGTTCGTTGGTGTTCTTTTTCAGAAAGTCCCGGTAGGGTTGGGCCAGCAGTTGGAAGTCTTCCATCAGGGCGCCACTGTCTTCGGTCTGAAAGCTGATATTCTCTTCCTGGACAATATCCCACATTTCGTAGCCGATCGGAGCCATAATATACAGCGTCAGGATAATGGCCAGGGCGTTCATGGCAATGTTGGGTGGAATCTGCTGCAGACCGGTGGCGTTACGCAAAATGGAAAATACCACCACCAGTTTCAGGAACGATGTACCCATCACCGCCAAAAACGGGATCAGCGCCATCAGCGCCAGCGGTATCATCAAATAAAATGGACTGGTGAGTGTAATCGCGCTGCTTTCCATAGTCGCCCTTTGTCAGTCTCCGCATTGGAGCCTTTTTTATTCAACGGGTCTTTATCATGCTCGTTAAGGGGTTACTCTCAACGATGCCCATTCACTCGACAATGCGGGTAATGCGTGCGCCCAGTCGATTGTTAATCTGAACCAGCTGACACTCGGCAATGACTTTGCCGCCAGCTTTTACCCGAACCGGTTGCTCAATAGGGCGATCCAGTTCAAAAATATGGCCTGCCTGCAGCGCCTGCACCTCTTGCGCACTGAGCTGTTGTCGGCCCACCTCAAAGACCAGGTCAACTTCGATATCCGACAGGTCTATAGGGTTCTGGTCATGGTGCATCTGGTCGTTCGCCATGGGGTCCATCCTGTGCTTGATGGTAATTTGTGAATCCGCCGCTTCACCGATAAAGGCCGCGTCCGGACTTACCCGGATAATCAGCTGCTGACCGGTAACGTGATAATCAAAAAAGACAATGTCGTTTACGCCCAGGTTGCTGGCTTCATCGTTGGAGACTTTTGCCCGGCCCAGTTCCAAAGACGCCCACACCGGTATATCGGTGGTTTGCTCGGGAATTTGAGCGGGCAGCAGCTTGAGCAGTTCTACGACAATGGGGTTGCTTTGCACGTAGACAGGATAATCCCGGCCGGCAATGCGGATATTCATGGCCAGCTCAGCGGGTTCTGATTGAGCGGTGTTGGTGCTCAGGTCAGTAAACCTGACGGCAATGCCCAGGCTTTGCATCAGCCCTTCGAGTAACTTTTGTAATCTGGCTTCCAGTGCCGCCAGCATTAACTCTTTGGGCAGTTTGAGCAGTACCTTGCTGTCCAGATTGGCGGGCATCATCCGGTCGATCAGGGCAGCACCGGTAAACAATGACACCGGCTGATGGTTTATTTCAAACATCAGACAGTGGGCTGGCATGTTTTCTGTTGTACTGCTGTCAAGAGAGATGTCCCAGCGCTCTTCGTTAATCTGCAAAGCAAACTCGCTGCTGCGCTTGCCAAGGATCTGGCTCAGCAACAACTGTGCCGGCGAGACGGAGGGAAGATCGAAACGTGCTTCTGCCATGGTTCAGCCTATGCCCGGTCGTTTCTGGATGAGGAGTCCTGATCGTTATCTTCGGCCACGTACTGATTGCGTGAACGACCATCACTGTCTTGATTGTCGCTGCCGGACATATTGATATTGACCTGAACCTTGTCGTTGGCGAATCGCTCCGCCAGCATTTTCTGCAAGCTGGCTTCATGTTGCGCCAGGAAGTTGCCCGCCTCAGCAGACGATGTATTCATCACCACCGTAAGCTCACCGCCCTGGCGCTGGATGCGGATCTCGGTGCCTGGCAGAACGCCGTCTTTCAGGGTGATGCGAACCTCAGCACCATTGATGGCATCTTTTGAGCTGACCTGAATTTGATCCGCCAGCTTTTGCAAGGCGGCATCAATTTCTTTAACGCTGTTGACCTGCTGAATTTCACGCAGCTGGGCATCGGCCTTGATCTGGTTCTGGGTATTGTTCAGCGCGACCTGCTCAGAGCCAAACTTGTTGTCGCTGTTTTCTTCGTCCCGGGAGCCGCGTTCCTGACGCCCCTTGATGGCCTCTTTGGAGTGTTTATTGCGCTCGGCCAGCAGGCTTTCCAGACTTTGTTCCTTGTTTTCGCCAGTGACTTTCCCTTTGCTTTCTCCGGCGGCTTTTTCCTTGTTGCGTTTCTCTTTTGCCATGCGTTCTGCAAAGTCACCGGCCTGTCTTTCAGACACTTTCTTGCTCTGCTGGTTGAAGTCCTGCTGCTGGGTAGGTGGTGCTGACTGGGTATTGTTATTGTGATTCACACCGTGGGTTGACATAGTGACTCCTATTCCTTGGCTTTGCCGGTAAACTCTTCCATTTCCAGGTCTTCAAGGCGACTGGCCTCTTTAGCGGCCTCCTCGTCCTGTACCTTGCAGAATTCCTCAAACTTTTCCACGGCCTGTTTCGCTTTGTAGTGCGCCTGGCGGGCGGTCTCAAGTACCTGCTCTGCCTGTCTCACCTGTTGCTGTGCGGCGGTAACCTGTTGCTCTGCTTCGGTAATGGCCTGTTCCAGGGCGACGTCTTTATCGCGCATCAGGGCGACTTTCTGTTTCAGCCGGTCCAGATCATGCTGCTGGACGTTGGTGTTCATAATGTTATCGTAGAGTCGTTGCTCTTCTTGACTGCGCCACCGGATATAATCCTGCAACTCTTGCTTGCGCCGCTCCACTTCCTGCTCGCGTCGTTTCAGCTCTTGTTGCGCCAGCTCCAGTTCATGCTGGCAGCGTTTGACTTCGCGCTCGGCTGACTCTTCGCGGATGTTTTTTACTTTCAGCAGATCATGGAGCATAGGGTCAGTAACCTACGATTTGCTGAAGCTGGGCAATGGTCTGGTTCAGCGGCACCAGTTCGTCCGTGCGCTGCTTGAGAAAAGAACGGATGGACTCAATTTTGCGAATGGCCTCATCGGCTAGCGGGTCTGCACCCTGCTTGTATTCACCGACTTTGACCAGCAGTTCGATGTCTTCGTATTTGGACATTAACGCCCGGGCTCGGCCAACAGCCGCGCGATGGTCCTCGGTGGTGATGGCATTCATGACCCGGCTGGCGCTGGCCAGCACATCAATGGCTGGGAAGTGGCCGGAAGCGGCCAGTTTGCGCGAGAGAATGATATGGCCATCGAGAATGGAGCGGGTCTCGTCGGCCACCGGCTCGGTCATATCATCGCCTTCAACCAGAACGGTATAAAGTGCGGTGATCGAACCCACGTCGGACATGCCAGAGCGCTCCATCAGCTTGGGCAGGGTGGCAAAAACCGAAGGTGGAAAACCCCGGCGGGTAGGGGGCTCGCCAGCGGCCAGACCGATTTCACGCTGAGCCCTGGCAAAACGGGTTACGGAGTCCATCAGCAACAGTACCCGTTTGCCTTTGTCGCGAAAATACTCGGCCACGGCGGTGGCGGTGTAGGCTGCCTTGGAGCGCTCCATGGAGGATTTATCGGACGTGGCCACCACAATCACTGACTTCTTGACCCCTTCAGGCCCGAGGTCGTGTTCAATAAACTCCCGCAGCTCCCGTCCCCGTTCACCAATCAATGCCAGTACGGTGACGTCTACTTCAGCACCCTTGACCAGCATGGAGAGCAGTGTACTTTTACCACCGCCGGCAGCGGCAAAAATGCCCATGCGCTGGCCCTCGCCGCAGGTCAGCACGCCGTCAATGGCTTTGACGCCCAGTGGAATAGGGTGGTCGATGATCTGTCGGGTCAGCGGGTCTGGTGCATCAGCGTAAACCGGGTAGTGTGCTTCCGGCTCAATGCCGTCGAACGCTTCCGGATTTAACGGGTAGCCCATGCCATCAAGCACATGCCCAAGCAGGTGAGGGCCGACGGCCACATGATGTACCTTTCCGGTGGGAATGACTTCGGTGGTGGAGGAGATACCCATAATCTCCCCCAGGGGCGACAGTACGGTTTCATGCCCCTGAAAGCCCACCACCTCGGCGTAGGATTTACTCCCCTCAGGATTGTTTGGCGACACCAGCTCACACAGCTCACCGATTTTCACGCCCGGCACTGCCGCCTTGATGATCATGCCCTGTACTTCGGTGACACGCCCGCGAATGTCAATCAGTCTGCCGCCTTCGACAGTTCCCTGAAGGGCGCTGGTCAAATAATTAAACGCGTGAGCCAACTTGATGCCTCCATTATTTTTCTTGCTCTGGAAATCCATCCAGATGAGACAGATCAGATGCGACGGAGTATAGTTCTTCTTTTCCCGGTGCCATTACAAATAACGATGCCACTTCTGCCTTTCAAAAACCTTTTCGGCCTTAACGGGGTGAGCTAAAACGGTATTGCCAAATTAAGTACGAATAAGAAAGCCAGAAAGCAAAGAAGGGTCGCGAGAACCCTTCTTGAACGGTGAAAAATGTGGAGGTGTTGTCAGTTATTACACCATCATTCCCAAGTCACCGGGGCCGCCGGGACCACCTTGTGGGCGTGGTGGTGGGTTGACCGGTGTGGGTGGCTGGTCCTGCTTGGACTTATCCAGTTCACCAACGCACCACTCAAGGGTATTAACGAATTTTTCCAGCGTGGACTCGAACGAACCGTAATCGCAAGAAGCCTGTACAGAGCGAATCAGCAGGATTTCAGTTTTGTCGTGATTTAATGACAGAAACGCACCCTGCATGCTGTGGTGCTGAAGATTCATGGCGAGCATTTTTTCAAACAGCTCGGATTTGGCTGAATCGTGGGCATCCACCGGGCGGACAGAGGCAACAAATACCAGCGCCTCGTCGTCTTCCAGATACTCCATATTGACGATCAGGGTGTCGTCAAAACAGAGGCCACAGGCGTCGTGTTCGTTGAGTTTGAGTTCTCCCAGGCCGATGCTCTGGGCAAAGTGTTGTAGATGTTGTTCTACATTCTGCTTGAAAGACATCAGGCCCTTCCCTCCACTGATTTATTGTTCATAATTGAGCAGCTTATTTTTGATAATCTCTTCATAGCCTAGACACTATATATAGCTCAGACATTACGCGCGCGGAAAAAATCCATAGATTTAATCGGCGAGTTCCCGGATTTCATAAAACGCGGCAATAATTTTCCGGGCAATGGATGAACAGTACATTCGTTTCCTGCAAAATGCGCAGCAATAACCAGGTTGTTATTGACCTATGTACGGGACAAAACATCCAGCAAAATCTGAAAGGTGATCTCATCGTCCTTTGCGCACTGGTTTTTCAATACCCGCCTGAGAATATCCAGCCCCAGTCTGAACAGACTTTTGGCTGG
>Ga0126343_10000500_pt1 | contig 15285 bp, 14 predicted proteins | sample Cyp2metagenome_FD_92531 | JGI IMG/M metagenome (GOLD analysis project Ga0126343, IMG submission 92531) | Coral microbial communities from Lord Howe Island, Old Settlement Bay, Australia - Cyphastrea 2 metagenome | ecosystem: Host-associated > Invertebrates > Cnidaria > Coral ... | reverse complement strand
TCAAAGAATATATCCAGAAGCAGGAGAGGCCGGAGAAATAGCAGACCTCCACGGTCTGCCTGCTATCCATCTCCATCCAAACGCTTCGCGCTATGGATGGAGAATTCCGCAGGTTTCGTTAAATAGGGTAACAACCGACGGATAGCTAATGCGGCATGGGTCTGCCCGTTCTACGGGCCACTCTGGCTCACCCCGGCCTGACCAAACCAGTAACCATTACAGCACCCGTCTTGTGTGACTGTCCTGCAACCGGTGCCACAACCAGAGTTATTACTCATTGCCAGAGCAAAGTCGGCTGCCACCCTGATAATGTCTGCGTTATGTCCGGATAGGCGCATCGCGCTTACGCCTTCAGCTTGCATCACCTGCCACTGATCCAGAACATTATGACAGCTGCCCGACAATGTCTGGATACCATTGATGGTAAACAACGCGTCGCCTTCTTGCGTGGCCAGCGGAATACCCGACAATGACTTTATACAGCTGAACTGACAGTTGTCTTTACCCAACCCGTCGTTACGGGCAGTGAAACAGCGAGCTGAGTAAGCCAGAGGCAGATAGCCGTAGCTGAATACCTCCGTTTCCAGATCGCCGATGCCCAGTGCCTGCAAGCGAGCCAGAATACGCTGCAGATGATCAAACGACAGTTCAACAGGCAATACCCAGCGCTTAAGCCCCATACCATGCAGAACCTGCAAAGCTTCAGCGCTGTAAAGGTTAACCGAAGGGCCAGTGACAAAAGGCACACCGGCTTTGGACAGGTAGTGCACCGCTGACATATCGTTGGCCTCAACCACAAACTCGCCATTGGCGCAGACCTTACTGACCTGAGCCAGTTCCGACTCAGCCTCAATCAGCGTCAGTGTTGACAGCACCACCTCCTTACCATTTACCTGCAACATTCTGGCCAGGGCCAGCCAGTCACTCAGCGTCATCTCGCGCCGCTTGGAACAGACGACTTCGCCCAGGTAAATTCGCTGAAATGCCGACTGGGCAACCTGTTCATAAAAGGCAATCACTTGTTTTTTTGGCCAGAAAAACAGCAAGGGACCCAGGGTTATCTGCATGGTCAGTTCCGTGTCAATAACGAGTAATTCACTCTGCTTAATGGAAAATGATCAGAAAAATCACCTTACTGCCACGGACGACTGTAGGCACCTAACGTCGTTTGGCTGCCTTCAGACATCCGCGCCAGGCCACTCATCCAGCGTTCGTTAACAGTAAAGCCTTCGGGGTTTTTCCGGTACTGATCCAGCGCCGCACGCCAGATACTGACCACCTCGGCAACATAAGCCGGGCTGCGTTGGCGCCCCTCAATTTTTACCGCACTGACACCCGCGCGATGGAGCTGGGGAATCAAATCCAGAGTATTGAGACTGGTCGGTGCCTCGATGGCATGGCTAACCTTGCCATTAACCCGGAACCGGCCTTTGCACAACGTTGGATAGCCGGCCTGCTCATGCGGACCAAAGCGATCAATCAACAAACCACCCAACCGGGTTTCCATACCATCAGCGGTTTGTTGCCAGCGCACAGCAGCAGCCGGTGAGCACGCGCCGACCGTATTGGGCGACTCACCGGTAACATAAGAAGAGAGAATGCATCGCCCTTCTGCCATGATGCACAGACTACCAAAGGCAAATACCTCCAGCTCTACAGGGCTTTTCCGGGCCAGCTGTTCCACCTGCTTTAGCGACAACACTCTGGGCAGTACCGCCCGTTTGATACCAAAGTGCTCATGATAAAACGACAGGCTGGCATGGTTGGTGGCTGAGGCCTGAACCGACAGGTGCAAATTAAGGTTTGGGTGATGTTTGCTGGCGTAATCAAGCACACTGAGGTCAGCGGCGATCAGGGCATCCGCGCCAATCCCAGCACAAATATCAACGGCACGCTGCCACTGTTGCCAGTTGGTTGCCTGAGCGTACGTGTTGACGGCAACAAAAAGCCGCACCCGCTTGTGGCCATTATGCACATAATCCAGCGCTTTCAGCGCCCGTTGATCGGAAAAATTCAGGCCAGCAAAATGCCGGGCATTAGTACCATCGCGAAAGCCGATGTAAACCGCATCAGCGCCATTATCAATGGCAGCTCTCAGCGAAGGCAGGTTACCGGCAGGACAGACCAGTTCCATAATGTTTTCCCGTCGTTTTTTTCACGATATCACGCCAAAGAAAGGTTCGGTTTGATGTTTGTCAACGTATCTCAGCGGTCCAGAGTAAAAACGTGAAGTGTCTTGTATTGTGCCACCTGCCTGCCAGCCATTGGTACATTGACGCTTTCCAGTAGCTCTATCTGTTGCACAGTGAACGAAAAGCCGGGCAAATCGGCAGACATATCGGGGAGTTGTGGGCATCCGCGCCGGAACCGGCCAAGGGAGATATGGCCACGAAACCGTCGGGCCTCAGCACAAAAGCCCGATTGCACGACAGCGTGCTCACAAATCTCCACCAGCTGTTTCAGCGTTTGTCCACCGTCTGCTGCCAGAGCTACTACTCTTGGCCTGCGGTTATCGGGGAAAACGCACAATCGGCCGGTATGGGCAACAAACGTTGAGAAAGTACTCAGATCATGCTCAAGCGTGCTGATGACTTGGCTAAGCTGGCGGGTTGAGCTGTTGCCGAGAAATCACAGGGTAATATGCAGCTGTTCCGGTGCCACCCAACGCAGACCGGGGATGGAGAGTCCAGCGGTCAGCTGGTGGAGCGTTAAAGCCAGATCACAGGGAACCCTGATGGCAAGAAATGCCCTTGCCAGAGATTGCCCGGATGCCTTGTTTTTCATTGCTTCAGTTTCACGACTGCTCAAGAGCCTGAAAAAAACGACGGTTAGGCTTAATGCCTGACTCACTCACCGCCTCCGGAAACAGACGAATATGAGTTGGCACTTTGAATCTGGCTATCGTTGCAGTCAGTTGCTGCTTGATCAACGCCTCGTCCAAAGTGCCATCAAGCGTCTGAACGTAGGCCACCGGCCTTTGGCCAAACTCATCATCGGCTTTGGCCACAACGACGGCCTGAACAATGGTTGGCAGTGTCAGCAATGCCTGTTCAATCTCTTCGGGGTGAATGTTCTCACCACCGGAGATCATCATATTATCCATACGACCAAACAACTGTATCTGCTCGTTAAGCCACAGCCCTTTATCACCGGTGTGAAACCAGCCGTCAGTATCAGCCAGTGGAGAAAGGTCACCGTGGGCATAATACCCCTTGGCCAGGGTTTTGCCTCGCACCAAAATCTCACCCCGTTCGGACAACGCCACCTCACGCCAGGGAAGCACACGCCCAGAGGTGACACCCCGATCGGTAAATTGCGGCTCGCCAGTGCAAATCTGTGACGCCATCTCCGTCATGCCATAGGTTGTCAGCACAGTAATGCCTTGATCCCTGGCAGCTTTTACCAGCCTTGGTGCGGCCACACCGCCACCAAGCAAAATATACTTCAATGAGCTATCGTACAACGATACGCCGGATTGCAGTAGCCGAAACAGCTGGGTATTCACCAGAGAGAGATGGGTAATCCGCTGGCGGGTCACCATGTCATCTAAAGGCGTTTTACCGCCAGCAACGACCACCATGGTTGCCCCAGCCAACAGACAACGCACGACAATGGCCAGACCACCCACATGAAACAACGGCAGAGACAATAACCAGCGATCGCCGCAGGTTAGCGGCAATACGGTGCTGGCACCGCGGGCATTGAAATAGTGATTGCTGTAGCTGTGGGCGACAGCCTTGGGAACTGCCGTGGTACCCGATGTGGCCACCAAGTCATAAATGGCTTCGGGCAGTACCTCGATGGGTTGTAACTCGTGTTCAGAGGGCAGCTGACTAATATCCATACTGCCAGCCACCAGCGCTGCTTCAATCCGTTGCTGGTAACCTTCTCTTTGTTCTGTAGGAAGCGCCGGATTGATCGGGCAAAAAATCCATTGGGAGCGCAGACAGGCCAGTGCTGTCACCACCGTATCCAGTGGCCTGGACGTGACAAATAACAGACGATCGCCCTTGTTTAACCCTTGTTCGCAGTAGCTTTGGCAACTGGCCTCCACCCACTGATCCAGTTGTCGGAAGGTAATCTGCTCAGAGTCCAGTTGTACAGCAATACCATCTGGTCGATGTATCGCCTGAAAACGCAGGGGACAACAGTTTAACGCTGGAAAATCAGCGTCAGGTGACATCAATTTCATCAATAAAAGTCGACTTTATGTTAACCGGCTGCCCGGCAACCATCGTTTCACCCACCAAAGCTTCGACAAAAGCGGTTGCCGTGTCCAGTCCGGGCAGTTCACCAGGTGTCCACCGGGCACTAAGTTGCTCAAGGATGTGCAAACCGATGGCGGATTCGTAGGAGGAGCTAAACACGGCCCGAATAGCGGCAGCATGGGCAGCAGCGACTAACTGCTGGCAACGCCCAAGGCCACCGACCAGCGTTGGTTTGATCACAATGGCCGCAAGGCCGGGCATGGGTGCAAACCGATAATCCGGCTGCTGGACCGTCTCATCAAGGGCAAAAGGCAACCCGGTCTGCTCATAGAGTCGGGAAAACTCCGTACTACAACCGGTCGGCTCTTCAACATAGGCGATTCTTGTCGTATCAATGGCGTCGGCAAGTCTGACTGCCTGAGCAAACGACCACTGTCGATTGGCATCGAGCTTGATACGCACAGACGCTGGAACAATGCTCAGGATTTGGTTCAGGGTAACGCAGTCGTCTGCAAGTGTGTTGCGCCCCGTTTTCAGTTTGAACTCATCGGGCCACGCCCCTTGCCAACACGCAAGCCGACGCAAAATATCTGCCCTTGTGCCATTGAGCAAAGGTGCCACCGCCGGTGCAGCTACCCAGCTATCCTGCTGTAACCACCAAAGCGCCGATTCAATACCAAAAGCCACCGATGGTGACAATGACCACTCTTCAAGAGAGGTCTGACCACCAAATTGACCGCTATTCACTGCCCGGCAGAACACTTGCAGTTGCCGCTCAGCCTGATCAAGACTCTCGCCGCTGAACCCTGGCAATGGTGCAATTTCACCGTAGCCATATCGTCCATTACAGCGCAGCCGCAAGATCAACCCCTGTCGTTCATGCAGGGTAAGCTGCCTGAACGACAGGGGCTGCCTGATTGGCAGCCGATACCGGAGGATATCGGCCTGGCACGTATTCATGGGTCAGGGGTTGCGACCAAAACGACTGAAATCCGGTGCCCGTTTTTCCAAAAAGGCATCACGCCCTTCCTGTGCTTCTGCACTCATGTAAAACAGCAGTGTGGCGTTGCCAGCCAGCTCTTGCAGACCGGTCTGACCGTCGCAGTCGGCATTCATGGCGGATTTCAGGCAGCGCAGCGCCAGGGGCGAGTGTTGCAGAATTTCCCGACACCACTGCACGGTGGTGCGCTCCAGCTCGGCCAGGGGGACAACGATGTTGACCAGCCCCATCTCTTCGGCCTGCTTCGCGTCGTATTGGCGGCAGAGAAACCAGATTTCCCGCGCTTTTTTCTGACCGACGACACGGGCAAGATAACTGGCTCCATAGCCACCATCAAAGGAGCCCACTTTCGGGCCAGTCTGACCAAAGCGGGCGTTATCTGCGGCAATGGTCAAGTCACACACCAGGTGCAGAACGTGGCCACCGCCGATGGCATAACCGGCCACCATCGCGACGACTGGTTTGGGGCAGGTTCTGATCTGACGCTGCAAATCGAGCACATTCAGATGATGAGTGCCTTTGTCGTCTTTGTAACCGGAGTCACCGCGCACACTCTGGTCGCCCCCGGAGCAAAACGCCAGGTCACCGGCACCGGTAAGGATGACCACACCCACCGAATCGTCAAAACGGGCGTTTTCCAATGCCTTTTGAATTTCGACAATGGTCTGCGGTCGAAAAGCATTGCGTTTTTCCGGGCGGTTAATGGTGATCTTCGCCATGCCTTCGCCGCGATGATAGAGAATATCCTCAAAATCACCGCTGAGATTTTCCCAGCTTACCGCGCAATCCAGTTGTTCACTCATCTCTAACTCCTGATAAAACACGCAACAATTGAGCCATAGCCTCAGGTTGTTGCCGGTGCACATTATGCCCACACTGACTGATCGAATAAACACTGCTAATGACCTGCTCAGACAGCAACTGCTGCCCGAGCTGGGCGAATTTGTGATCATTAGCGCCGTGTATATAGTGAATAGGAACTTGTGCTTCAGTTTTTAATTGCCAAAGAGCACGACGGTAGTCGGGCTGTTTTGACAAACTGAACGCCATCATCGCTTCAGCCAACTGTTGACCACTGCCGTTTGCCCGCTGAGCAATCAGTAATTGCACCTGCTGCTCTGACAAATCGGCAAAAACCGGTTGCCGGTACCAATCATGCAGTACTCGGGCCAAGGGTTCGCCAGCAAAGCGTTTGGCCCAGTGCCAGTCTGAGTGATAGCGCTCCCGGCGCGCCTGCTCGCCAACCAGCCCCGGGTGGGCACCTTCCAGAAAGAGCCGTTCAATCCGGTGAGCAAAAGCAGTGGCACAGGCCATGGCCAGGCGTCCGCCCAGTGAGTAACCCAACATACTGATGCGTGAGAGATCCACCCTGTTGTGATGAGCCACAGCTTGTAAGGTCTGCTCCAGCCGGTGACCGAAAGATTGGCCACCCTGATTATCCAACTCTTGCCAACTGCTTGCGCCGTGGCCGGGCAGATCCACAGCTATCAGGTAAAAGTCGTTTTCCAGCAGCGACACCAGTGCCGACCAGTCAGCCACATTGCCCAAAAAGCCGTGCAGCAGCAATAAGGGCGGAGCACTGATATCGCCATAACAGCAATAAGCAAGGCTCACAGTGCCTTAACCTCATTAACTGCCTGTTCAACACAGGCCGCCCCTTGCCCTGAAGGCGTGGTCACTTCAATCAGGGTGCAGCCATCTCGGGTAAACGCCTGGTTAAACTGCACGGTGAATTCATCCACCGACGCTGGCGCACAGTAATCAATACCAAACAGTGCCGCCGCGTGCCGGGCATTGAGGCCGTGGGGGGTGACAAAATAATCGTTAGCCACCTGCAGGGCATCGCCACGGCACCCTTTGGTGGTAAGGTGAAAAATACCACCACCGTCGTTGTTGACCAGGATAATGACCAGCGTTGTTTGGCAATGTCTGGCCAGTTGCAGTGAATTGAGGTCGTGAAAAAACGAGACATCACCAATCAGCAGCACCATTGGCTGCTGATCACCCACCACACAACCGGCCGCCGTGGCGATCAGGCCATCAATACCACTGGCACCCCGATTGGCAAACACACGGGGCAAATGACTAGCAGAGAACATCTGCACCATACGAATGGGCAGGCTGTTACCAAGGAAAACACTGCTTTTCGTCGGGAGTAATTCTGCCAGTGACGCACCGAGCCACTGTTCATCAAGCTGAACTGGCTTCTGGCTCAGACGCTGTCGGATCATTTGCGCCTGATGGCAAAAGGCATCAGACCATCCCGGCCGTGGCTTGAGGTACTCGCAGGCGGTCAGCAACTGCTGGCAAATGGCCTCAATATCACCAACCAACCGTACATTCTGTCGCAATGCGGTATCCACCCGTCGGGAAGCAGGATCAATCATCCAGTAGTCCTGCCAGTGGTGACTGGTAATAAACTGATCCAGTCGCTTGGAGGTCAGATAACCACCGATTTGCAGCAGGTGATCCGCCTGCCGGTAGAGTTGTGCACCCGTGTCACTCGCCAGTAACAGCTCAGCATGTGCAACAGCCGCCGGATGACCATGCAGTTGTGACTGCACATCGGTCAGCAAAGGCCAGCCCAGACGCTTGGCCAGTGCCACAATGGCCATTACATCAGTGCCAACAGGTACACGACCAACCACGATCAATCCACGGCCTTCGGTAAAACTCTGCCACTGTCTGACATCGGGAAGCGGAGGCAGTGTTGGCAGCAGGTAGTCTGTGTAGGGTTTGTCTGACTCTTGCCATTGCGCTACGACAGCCCAGCAAGTGTCTTTATCCTCTGCGCCATCGGGCTGATGAGGATAGAGTGGCTCGCGAAACATGCAATTGATGTGCAGCGGCAGCCCATGAGCACGAGCAAGGGCCTGATCGATACTGCTCAGCAGCCAGCGCAGAGAGATTGTCTGCTCCGGTGGTGGCAGATCAAGTCTGGCACCGGTATAGGCACCGAAAATGCCCAACTGATCAATGGCCTGATTGGCACCGCAGTCGATCAGTTCAGGCGGACGGTCGGCACTGATAACCACTAAGGGAACACCCGACTGGTGGGCTTCAACCACGGCGGGGTAGAGATTAGCTACCGCCGTGCCGGACGTGGTCACGATAGCCACCGGCTCCCCCGTGGCTTTAGCGACGCCCAGGGCAAAAAAGCCCAGTCCGCGCTCATCAAAATGAATATGGCGCTTCATGCCGTGGTGTGCTGCCAGGGCAAAAGCCAAGGGTGCCGAGCGCGAGCCGGGGGCAATGCAGCAATGGCGGACGCCGAGCCGCCACAGCTCCTCCATCAGAACGGCTGACCAGATGCCGTTAATGGTTGATGAAAATTGCAGAGAGTCGGTTGATAACGTCATGCACAAGCTCGTTAGGGGGACACAGCCAGATCGTGATCGCCCTGGTTATTTATCTGGGGTGATTGCCTGGTATCCCTTTGTTGCTGCTGCAGGATATCCAGCACGGTGGCAATTTTGTTATCCAGCTCGGCCCATTCAGCCTCAGCCACCGAGCCTTTGACAATGCCGGCGCCAGAATAAAGCATGAGAGCGTCGTCTACCAGACGGGCACTGCGAATGGCCACACTGAAATCACTGCTGGCAATACCCAGCACACCGCACACTCCGGCGTACAATCCCCGGGCATAAGGCTCATATGCTTCGAGAAACCGGTGGGACTGCGCCCTCGGGGTTCCTCCCACGGCAGGCGTCGGGTGTAGTGCGCTGAGTAAGTGTTCATCATGGACTTCCGGGTTGAGTACCCCACGAACCTGGTAGCGCAAATGCTGAATGTGGTGGAGTTTGACCACTGAATGGCTGCGATCAGCCTCCAGAAAGCGACACAACGGTTGCAGTTTGTGGCAGATGTCGTCCAGAACCAGACGATTTTCATGGATATTTTTGCTGTCGGACATCAGCTGACTTGCCAACCGGGCATCTTCGGCCTGATTCTGCCCACGCACAATGGTGCCCGCCAGAGCCTCGGTGGCAATCGTGTTTTCCAGTCGTTTCACCAGACGCTCCGGTGAGCAGCCAAAAAAGGTCTGGCCCTGCTGGTGCAACAAAAACTGGTAGGCCTGTGGATTGGCCTGCTGCCAGGCGTGCAGCAACGGCCAGGGAGAGAACGGCCCTGTAAGTTGCAGGCGGGTTTCTCTGGATAGCACCACTTTATCCAGAGCGCCGGCGACAAATGCTTGGCCAGCTTTATTAACCATCTGCTGCCAGGTGGCAAAATCGGGTTTGTAACCGACGAGGTGAGCAGTGAAATCAGTTTCAGGTAGCTGCTGGGTAAACTTCAGGGCACCAATAAGTGCAAGGGCCTTGCGCAGGTTTTCCTGATAGTCTGAGTCGCTCTCTGCCCTGATATTGACCCCAAGCACGGTGCCCTTGCGGTTCTGTACCAGCTCCAGCAACGGCAGGCAGAGTGCACCGTACCCAAACGCTGGCCAGATTGAGGAAGGGCTGTCGGCAAAAGAGAGATAGCATAGACAACGGCTGCTGCCCGGGTCTGACAACTGCCCCAGCAATCGGCGCGCACTGGCAAATGCTGGGGCAACGTCCTGGCGACTGTGAAGGTTAACTGACCAGCTATAGCCCAGAACGCCAATGGCATAGTCTCCTTCCCGATCTTTCCAGAAAGCCTTTTCAGCACAGTCCTGAGCAGCCAGAAAGCCCTGCAAATGCACTGCAGGCATTGCCAGTTCTATTCTTAACAACGGCTTTTCCGGCGCAGACTGGACCGACAGCATCTGCAACTGCTGTGCCATAAGCGCGAACCGGGCCTTTAGAGGACTCATTAGAATATTCTGCCAATTGGAGGTCGTGGGAGGAAAAATTGTCGCAAGATAACGTAATTGTACGTAGATTAGCCAGCGGCATCTTGGTCGTGTTTACCGACAACGGCTATGCTCTGCCCGAATATTAACTATTTAGTCAGTTTTAACCACAACTTTTTCGACCAGCACAGGTAACAGCGCACACCATGGCCACCAACGGGGAATCAGCCAGAAAATGGCTGGAAGAGAATAAAGAACAGGCTTCTGAGCAGCGGATTGCCCAGATACGGAGCAATCTGGTGAAAAAAATCGACCTCCTTGCTGAGTCCGGCGAGGATATGTCGGACGAGTACCAGGGATTGCTTGAGGCGCTTGATGTGATGGATGAGTGGTTGCAACGAGGGACGCAGGAGACACCAGCGCAACCTTCCGCTCCGGATTACGGCGCGCTGCTTGTCGAAGAACCCACCGAGCCCGTTCCCCTGCTGAGCCCGGAGGAAAAACGCCAACGTTTTCAGAGCCTGCTGAAATCCAGCAAAGGGTAACAGCCAGAAACGGGGCTGCTCCCGGCCGGGCAGTCTCCCATGCCACCCAATTTGGGTGCCTACACCTTCAGCCTTTCACACGCCTCAACCACCCGGTCATAAGTCCAGTCACCACCTGCCGGGTGGTGCACATTGTGCTCATTGAGTTTCTGACACATCTGCATGGGGTTAAGCCCCTTTTTGGCCAGACGCTCCAGCGTTTGCTTCATCTCAACATCGGCCTCGCTCAGTTCATTGGAATCCCTTGATCCCTTCTTTCTGACGGCCACTTTTATTTGCTTCATAGTCAACTTACCCAACACTGGTTACCAGATGAGAGCCTGCGGCTCGACATAATCTATACTCACTTTCTGCTCGCAGTAAAGCAGGAGGCACAAGATGAAACGTCTCTACTATCTGACTGACTCTCTGGACAGCGTAACCCGCATCATTGAAGACCTTCACCGGGATGGCATCACCGACTGGCATCTCCATGTTCTGAGCCGAAATGAAGCAGGCCTCTACCATCGACAGCTACACAGCGCCAATATGCTGCAGGAAAATGACGTAATCCACTCAGGCCAGCTTGGTGCTCTTATTGGTGGCCTGGTTGGGCTGATAGCCGCCACGCTGCTGGAATGGTGGAACCCTTTCGGGGTAGATATCCCGCTGCCGGCCCTGATCATTGTCGCAGGGGTTTTTACTATGTTTGGCGCCTGGAGTGGCGGACTGGCAGGCGTCACCCGGGAAAACTATAAAACCACACGGTTTCATGACGATTTGGTCAATGGCAAACACCTGATTATGGTGGATGTTTCCCGGGGGCAGGAACAACGAGTACGCCACCACCTCAGTCGGTATCATCCACAAGCGTGTCTTGCCGGCGAAGACACAACGTTAATTCTCCCATTCAGCCCGAACTTCTGGCACTACCCCCGGCATAACTGAGCGCGCACCCACACTCGATGGCAAAACCAGTAATCAGGGACTGGCGTTTGCCATCGCCAATGAATCCACAGTTTGCTCAATACTCCATAAACAAATGAGATTATTGCGCGAAAAAGTAAGACAGAAAAATGGCAGTAGTGTCTGACAGGAAGGTCGGTTGGCTAGCATGAAGTAATGAATTCATATTGGGGGATTACAATGAACGTCTCAAGCGGCCTTACCAACCTGAACATCAAAACGCCCGAACTTTTAGAGTTCGATGGCATTCAAAATGGTAAAATGACAAAAATCTTCGGTACAGATGCCAAACTCTCAAAATCACCTGATTTTAAACGCACACGGGCTGAAAGAGTTGCCGGAAAATTTATTGACAACTACAACAAACTGCGTTACAGCCATAATTTCAGAAAAAGTTTGGCCAACAGACGGGTCAAGATTCTCCTTCAAAACAACGACAATAGTGTAAACACTGAAACTCAGCTATTAAATTTGGTTGACGAATGCTCAAACGTTCAGAAAGAAAAGAGCATCGTAGATGTCAATCCCCTGCTGAAACAAATCCGCAAAGATATATGCATCCACCTGACCAATGAAATCAGAAAGTGCACATCACCAGATAAACTTAAGCAGCTTCACGAAAGAATCAGTTCGCTGACACCCACATCAAAAGTTGACAGATCCATCAAAAAAAAACTCGATGATCAAAGCATTATCAGCTTAAAAAAAGAGCTAGACAACCAATGCAACCGCATTGTAGATCAACTCAAATCCGACTTTAACTCCAAACACAACAGCACCTCTGATAAAGCCAACCTCAACCTGAAAGAATCCAGCACCTACTCAGCAGCAGAAACATTATCCCAAGAGTGTAATGGCATAATTAACTGGACAGAAGCCATTCGAGACATTTCTCCAAAAATATTTAAAGATAACCGCAATGGTTTATGTCAATTATTAAGCAATACATACCAGTCAGGCATAAAGTTAGTAACACCCCACCCAACAGACTTACGTGAGACTAAAAAGACCCTCTTCGCAATTAATGAGTTATCAGAAAAAATAACAAAAACCATTTCCAGCTCTACTGATAACAGCCAAAAAATATTAACCAAAATCAACAACGCAACATCAAAATGTAAAAATTCACTTCAGGCAAATCTAGAGGAAATCCCCCTGGCAGCAGATAAATATCAGACACTCCTCAACGAAACAAAGAAAGTCAACCAGAACCTTCTACAAATCAAACAAGAGCTGGAAAATTTAAATTCCAGAATTACTGAAGCACGTGGCAAAAAAAAGCAACTTACAGAAAAAATCAATTCCGGAAGCTTTATTAAAAGACTTCTCCCATGGCTCCTTGACCGAAAAAACCACAATACGTTGAGTGAGATTGAAAAAACCATACCTAAATTAGAAAAAGAACAAGACAAGTTAGATTTACGGTTAAGTCAAACACAGGAAATATTGAAAAACACACAATTCAATACCGACTCGGCCTACAATGCAGTTCGTCAGCTTGTGGATCGATATGGGAGTTCGGTAACATACCTGGACGGCCTGAAGCATGTACAGGTGGACGAGAAAGGCATCCCTTCAGTGGATGATGTTTTAGCCGCTCTACAGAACCCGACAAGGGAAAACACCAAAACAATACCGACAACCACTCCAACCGTTGCAATAAAATTATCTGATCAATTCAAGAACAACAGATCAATATCCGAAAACCCCGAGCACATGCAAGCAATATCTTCATTCATTGATGAAAAGCTCACAAAAAATCCTGAAACGCGTGACACACTCCCAGATTTTTTAGCTATTTATTGTGAGTTACTGCAACCAGATTCCGATGGCAGAGAATGGAGTTTCGAGCAGACATTTCAAGCATTCATTGATAGCTGTGAAAAACTGTCCGCCCAGCAAGACTCTGTGGAAGAGGCACAACAATATCTGTACGACACACTGATTATTAAGCATAGCCAAAGCAGTACAACACAGAACAAAGGAAGAATTATCGATGAAGCAAACAATTCAGATCAAGAAAATCTGGAAGCAAACATAAGAGGTTTACTTGATGATGTAAGCGAAGAAGATCACGAAGATGGCTTTGATACAGACGATAAGATCCCTGAAATCAAAGAGTTAATATCCAGACAACAAGAATTTCAACACCTTTCTGATCAGGAAAGGGAAAACGCAGCAACTGAAATCTTTAATAAAAACCCAAACAATGAGGAAATAAGAAATATTCTTTACCAGCTCAGAGGAATGTAGTTCTAAAACCACACCCAGCTTGAGAACCGTATGTTTTCGGTTCTCTCGCTTCAGTGCAATACACCCCCAGTGATAGACAAAAATTTATCCGGAAAATAGCATATTTCGGTTGATTCTCTTTTGTGCCTTGGCTGAGAATGCGACAAGCGCCTAACGCAATTCACCATTGCTTTGCTGATGATCCAGAAAACGTTCTGCCCTCTTGTGCAAATTCCTGAACAAAACCCATAAGTATTCGCAGCAAATGTCTTTCGGAATAAAGCTTCGAGGTCCCTCTTGTCGATGTTATTGATCTAACAGAGAATGGCACACTGATTCAATCGGAGTTTACTTCAGGTACTGTCCGTTTGCTGCAAAGCCACGGATTACTGACCTGTCCCGCAACACACAATGCGCCTGGTGAAAGATTACCGCTGTGTCAATCAGCGCTGTTCTTCACTGGGGAAAACTGAGAGGGTTGAATGATGAAACGTAGCGTTTTTCTGGCCGGCACAGGTGTACTGACGCTTATGCTCTCTGTGGCAAGCATGGGCATGAGTGAAAAACCGGCTTGCAAGAGCAGCAATCAACCAATGACACTGAAAAGTCAGCAGGTTACCAATGGACAGTCCTTCCGGCGCCAACAGCTATTCAATTCCTGGGGCTGCACCGGGAAAAATATCTCCCCACAGTTGCAATGGTCAAACGTCCCACCGGGCACCAAAAGCTTTGCCGTCACCCAGTATGACCCCGATGCCCCTACCGGTAGCGGCTGGTGGCATTGGGTGGTGATCAATATTCCAGGCAATGTCCAACAGTTGCCGCTTAATTCCGGAGCTGACGGAGGCCAAAATCTACCCGCTGGTGCCAGCATGATACGCAATGATTTTGGCTACAAAGGCTACGGCGGCGCCTGCCCACCACCCAACTCACAGCCCCATGATTACCACATCACAGTCTATGCACTGGATGTCCCCAATCTCGATATTGGCCCTGATTCATCTGCAGCCATGGCCGGTTTCTTTATCATGCAGCACACGCTTGGCAAAGCGGTGATCACGGCACCAACCAATGCCCGTTGACGATTAAACCTGCATCAATGCCAATCGTTTTGTTGCTGATTGGCATTGATTATATACCCAAAGGATTTCAAGTTGATTCGAGGCGGCAAATGAGCGAAGCCTTTATGCCCTCGGGTGCCGGGAGCGTAGAAATACTATGTGACCGGGTTGACGACTGCATGGATGCAGGAGGTAGAGCAACGCATGGAGCAGTTGCCGGGCGAATGCAACCAACAAAGTAGCAACTTGAAAGGCAACGGGTATAATTGAGGCGCAAACTCGCGCCCCTCAGCACCTGCTGGTGCATAAAAGTCGGGCAAGCCGAGATCAACTTCTTGTGATAAATGCCTGTTATCTGTCGTTCAAATCCCACAGACCATTCAATGAGTCCAGGTCCTTGTATACCCAAGTGAAATCAAGATGCAGGCTTTAACATCTGAAATTTGTCGTTAATCTTGCTGCTCAAAGAAACACCAATTTCGGGTAAGGTTTCATAAAGAAAATGATTTATTTTTTGTCG
>Ga0126343_10000499_pt1 | contig 15287 bp, 12 predicted proteins | sample Cyp2metagenome_FD_92531 | JGI IMG/M metagenome (GOLD analysis project Ga0126343, IMG submission 92531) | Coral microbial communities from Lord Howe Island, Old Settlement Bay, Australia - Cyphastrea 2 metagenome | ecosystem: Host-associated > Invertebrates > Cnidaria > Coral ... | reverse complement strand
ATTCACTCGTTTTTAATACCATATCGCTCACTCGCTCGAAGACTCGCTCGTTCGCGATAAGGTATTAAAAACTCGTGAATAAAAACGATATCAGGCTCTTAACATGTAATAATCTATATTTACATAAGCCTTAAATATTTGATTGCAGATACACAAGATGCACTACAAAACATACCCCATCCCTCTAGCTACATACTCTCTCTGGTAGAGTCAAAGACCTTAACCTTTAGTCACCACTCTCTCACACCACTCCCATTCTTGAAGTCCAAGACATATCTGATTATAATAGGGTTTAATGGAAGGCGCCCACTTGGTCATATTAACTCACTTCTTTTTGAGCGTTAAATATCTCCTTGTCCTCGTAACATTTCTTCTCCTCGTTGGCTTCAGTGGCTTGGTCTCGATTGATCTAGAGTAGAATGAAAACGATAACGTTATAAGTTCCCGCAGTACGGTTGGTCTAATCCTGGAACCAATTAAGTTTCAAGATGAGGGCTAAACAATTTTTTGTTCTTTATTGACTGGGAATTTTTTTATATTTAGAACCCAACACAGCCTACTTGGGACACATCTAGTCATTGAAAATCATATATCTTCATGTTTAACTGTCAGGTTTGATAGATTCGCAAGAGCCACAAGTAATTAGCACAAACTGTCTCGTGAATGACTTAATAACACCACTGCCTTGCCTTCATTTAAATTCATAACTTCAAAACACATGGTGCTACATCAAATTATTCAAATATTCCTTTGGGAAAGGTCTTACCAATCGCCTCCTGCTTCGTAACCACTGCAACAGATCACCAAATGGAAAATACTCTATCACCAGGAACTTGTGCTCTTGCAAAGTACAACAACCAACCAGGGATACAATATTCTGGTGTGCACCCAACAGCTTCATTTGCTCTATCTCTTGCAAGAACTCTTCTTTTTGTTCTTCACTTGGATCATCTAAGCACAAATGATGTAGTTAAATTCCTATTTGCTGCGAATGTAACATTTTAAAACCAGATTCAAAAATCAACAAGCCATCTATTTGGCTTTGCTTCGGTCACGGTCTGAATACATTCCGACAAGAAATTCAATTGTGCCTCATGCTTAGTACTAATTGCTGTCCAATTTAGGGATAATGGGACATGACAAAAAAAAGGCGACAGATGATTAGTTTAAATTATATCCTCACTATAAAGGGAAATTGTTCCGTTGTGTCGTTCATAATGTCACCTTAAGCTTAAAGGGGCTGGGTCACGCAATTTTAGGCAATTTCAACACTAATCAAATGGTCATAGGATTAAGTAAAATGTCAAAAAAGACAACTCGAACCTGTAGAAGAACTCAAACAAGACAGAGGAGAGCCATTAAAAGAGACATGGATGGACAAAACTGGATAATCATTCTCAATTGTTATGTGGCCGTGATTTTGTAAATAAAAGCCAGTTTGACGTTTAGAGCTCAAAATTAGCAAAAGTAAACAAAATTGCACAAAATAGCATGACCTAGCCCCTATACGATGTGACGTGACCGCTCTGAAACGGTTAATTAGGTATTTGCATATCATCAAGAATTTAAGCGTCTTTCAGGTGTGTTTTAAAGACACTGGACCTACATAATTAGCAAGTTGTGTAACTATTTGCCCTTTTATACATGATTTTCCCTGATGAGTGCAATTACCTTGTAGTTCTTTGACAGCAACCACCTGGCCTGGCTCCTTAGTCTTCAGTGTTTTTTCAGTATCAAACACTTCTACTCCAACTAGTTTCTTTAGAGTTGCTTTGTAAACCACACCAAATGCTCCTCGACCCAGCTCTTCCTTTTGTTCTATTTGCTCGGGAAGAAGTTCCCACTTGTCAAGCGGGGTAGTTTTGCGAGCTGAACGAGCTGATCTGTGGGCATAGAACGATTCGAAAATAGTTTAAGAACAAAAAGAATTGTTACTAATTACGTAGTATAGCGCAGTAGACTATTATTATTTAACTAAAACTTTGGCAGGTAAAAAAACACAGGTCACTGGTCATTGTTTTGCCAATACTGGAACTACCTTAAACATTTACTGATACTAACCTTAATCCTCAACATTGTCTTAGTGTAATATTTGTATAGGTAATCAAATGATTTCGAGTGCAATTTGGAATCAATAAGCACAAGTAAAATTTTCAAAGACTACAAAAAACTGCACGAGCCTGTAGGGCGAGTGCAATTTGTAGTCTTTGAAAAATTGAAGAGTGCTTATTAATTCCAAATTGCATCAGAGAAATCATTTGATTACTTGTTAATAATATACAAGTGACAATTTCTGTCACGCTTCAGTATTTTTTCGCGAGAAATCAAGAGTAAGGCTATTTCAACTTTATTGGATGAAAATTTGACATGTAAATTCAAGCGTAAAAATTCATTCACTCGCTCCAAGTCATGTATGAAAACTGAGCAGTTTCATTATTGCCTGTGAAAAGCAGTCTTTATTCACATTTGAATTCAAGAACCTGATCAGAAAGCAAAAGAAAACTTCCCTGTGGTTTTGATGCGGCCTTCTTTAAAACTGTTTTTCGAGTGGTTAAAAAAGCACTTCAACTAGCACAAGTTGCTTTAACCAAAATGCCGAGAAACGAAGCTAAAATCTACTAAAAAACGGATTTCTTAGTTCTGAAGGACATTTATTAACTTCATCTGGATGCTTCCTGATTTTAACTTCTTCACTGGACGATGTACAGGTTAGATTTGCGGTGTTTTGTTTGTGAACTATCTAATCTCTAAGCTTTGTTCTTTTGCAAACGTACAATGGTTTGACCTTTTGACTTCAAATTACGACATGGCAGGCTCTTAGGACGTCTTGTTGGGTCCCACTTTGCTTCATATTACTGACGGACTTTTAAACTTGACTTTTTCAAGTGGGATGTTGTCATGCCGTCGCGATTTGCTCCGGCATTTCAAATCAGTCAACTCAAGTCTGACTTATGTTTTTCACCTCGCGGATTTTGTGGATATTCCTTATCTGACATATTCTGAGAGAACTAGTTTGGTAACTTTTGCTTAGCTTTGTACTTTCCTTTGTCGTGTAATATTAAAATTTAATTAGGTAAAGAGTTTCAATCTTCTTCTCATTTTTGTCCGCCATTTTGTTTGTCCTTGGCTCAATTTTGTCGGAGCTGTCAGTCATTTTTAATTTCACCAGTTTGCACTCAATTTCACTGTTTTGCACTCAGTTTCACTTTTTTTTTTTGCACTGTTCACTAATTTGGGATTAATTGACATGTTCTCAGCCAATCAGACTGCAGAAATTGTTGCTTGTATAGTATTAGTATAGGTAATCATGCGCTTTCGACTTCAATTTGGAATTAATTTGCACGAGTGAGTTATTCAAAGAGCTGAAATTGCACGAGCCGCTTCTGCGAGTGCAATTTCAGCTTTTTGAATAACTCACTAGAGCAAATTAATTCCAAATTGAACGAGAAAAAGCGTATGATTAGTTATTAATAATATAAAAATTTGCGCGGAGGATATTTCGAATTTACGGACTCTGAACTCTTTTCTCTGTTTTGTGCGCGCGTTTAATCTCAGGTGACTTTAATGAGCCAATCTTGGCATAGCATGTGCTCACGCCTACATTTGAACTCTCCAGATTTTCATCTCTGTTGTATTTCCTTGCCGTGTTTGAGATTTTAGGCCAACCTTGTTGCTGTTTTTGGAGTTTTGAGTCTAGTTTCTTTACCGTTTTTAGCCATTGTGATTTTCCGTTTATTGTGTGTTCCGGATTACGAGATTAGTTCGTTAAATAATTCGTAAATTTGGAGTCTGAGCCTACAATTTGCTGAATACAATTCCCAACGGACGAAGTGTCGGAAGATCTTTCTTGAAGCCATTTTTTTCTCATTCGAAGCTTCTCCACAAAATTTTCGTCATCATTCTACGTGATAGCTTTGTCTTAGAAAATTTCCGTTTAGTTTTCAGTCAATCATGACCCAGAATTACGATGTGTAATTTACACTGGTGTTACACTTTTTGCACTGATGTTACTCTTTTTGCATTGGTGTTACACTTGAACTGCACTGCTCTCAGCCAATCAGACTGCAGAAATTGCTGCTTGTATATTATTAAGGCCTAAAACATTGTCTTAGTGTAGTACTAAGGCCTAAGGTTAGCATTACGAAGGGGTTCGGGCTGTCCAAGTATTGATGAAACAATGATCTGTGTCCTGTGTCTTAGACCCGTCACTTAAAACTTGCTGTTTAAAAGATGATTGTCTTAGAGCTTGGCGACCAAACTCAGCCATTATGCATTCTGCTTATGGCTGTGAGTTCCAAATTGGATACCAAGTTCTGCAATGGTAAAGACTGTAGTTAAGCATATACCATCAAAGGCATCCCAGCTTATGAGCGACAGATATAGTTATTTCCTCTAGTCGATAACCTGCAAGTCCATTGCAGGCTACCTTGCCCATTTCCTCAGGTTGACCTGGCACTTTGGTGTCATCCATTTTAAACTGATATCCCGAGCTGGAGAGATTCCCAAACAAATTGCTTACTCAGGAACATAACACAACGACCCCAACAAACGTACCAACATGGAACGCTAGCAGATCCCGAGATTAACACGCTTAGGTAGTTAGTTGGAGTGCAGCACAAAAAGTGGCGAGCAAAGGAAGGAGAGAGGGGTATGGTGCAAGGATTGAACGATTGTTCTCTGGTTTTCCCATACCACACTGCTCTCTCATTTTTTTTCTCTCTGTTTCTCTCCCACCCTCTGCTCCCCAACTAACCAGAGGATCACTGCGCCTCCCATCATTTTGCCAAATCATTTCACATTTGATTTCTTGTCTGAACATCACATTTCAAGGTTAAACTATGTTTGTCTTGTGGTACGGATACGTTAAATGTAGGGTCATTTTATAATAGTGAGGTTTTTTCTTTGCTGGGATGGTAAAATTTCTTCGCTAGTAGGTGAATAAATTTGAGCAACAAAGAGGCAAGGTCACCATTACGTCTCAAAACAGCGCTTGCTAAGAATGAAATTAAACCGGCTGTAATAATTGTTAAGTTATAGATACAGCTTTATTAGCAGTAAAATGCTAAAACATACGCAGTGTTAATTGTCCCAGTTTTGCAATAACCAACGAATTTATCACGTGATCATCTCAAATACGTAGTAGCAACAACAGTGAATAACCTTTTGATTTGCTTGAGATGAGACCGTCTGTAGCACCACAAGCCTAGAATGAAACAGAGCACCAGCAACAGAATGAAGGCGATACCAGATACGATGTAAATCATCCTTTCATTGGAGATCGCAGGTTTTTGTGTTGGTTGACCAGCACTTTCTTTTGTTGGTTGACCAGCAGTTTCTTTTGTTGGTTCACCAGAAGTCGTTTGCACTGGCACTGAAAAAGAATAATAAATTTCTATCTTAAGAAGGCTGGGAGTAATGCTTGAGGAGTACATTAAAAATATCTAGATGATCAACAGTCGGAAGGCTGCCAAAATCGGATGAAGTCATAACTCCAATTTGTAAAATTAATTTTTTTTTGCTACATGAAAAAGCTTATCATCCTGTTTTGCTTTAATTATATCGTGCTTGCAGTTGTCTACAGTTCATGATAATTGAGACTACTAGAACTGTTCAGATGAACGAGATGGAAAGAGATAGACTGAAAAAAAGAAAGAGAAAATGGTGCGAGCAAACTTTTGCAAATTTCTAGTGTTTTGTAAAAATTCATGAAATCCAAGATGGCAGATTCATTATATGACAAGAACCTTGTAGAAGAAAGTTTGGGATGTTATAAAACGTACAAGATTTATGGTCAGTAATGACTTAATTCAGTACTCCAAGAGTGACGGGATTTTGGCCTCAAAAGTCCTGCCCCTTTCCCCCGATTCCCCATCGGTGAAAAAAGACCTCACAAAGTCCTCTAACCTGGTCTGAATAGGGCCAAAATGTTTCTGCGAGCCTGTGACTTCAGACGCCGACAAGTTCATGATCTCTTACACGTTCCTTTAAACGTTATCATTTCATTAAAGAAATTTATTAAAGTTGAGTAAATCGGCGCATTGGTGGCGAATTTTACACGTATTGATCAATAAATGAGCATTTTCTATGAACATTTAAATTATCTACCTTACTGCATTTGGGATGATCTTTGATTTCGTTTTTAAACGAAATAAATGATTAAAAGGCATTGTCTCATACCACACTATTGCTCTGAGTAGAAATCTCCTAATCCAAATTTTCTCGTAGAAATGAAATGCTAGAGATTATTTAAGTGGGAATGAATAAACTTGATGTACGTACTCTTCAAGTTTATTCAGCTCCTTTATGGTCCCACTTACCGTTTGAAACCAGAGAGAAATTTAGCATATATCCTCTTCGCTCAATCTCTCCGTCGGAGTGAAATAATATATCCACTTTGTCTCCAGCCACAAGGAGAGTTTTACCGATGGTCTTGTTACCACAGTACATATCAAGTAGTTTGCCCGTCCCGTCGTAAATTGTCAAATAGTCTTTGCTACAAAGAAAGGTAAATGATGCTTCGCACTAAACCACTAAAACTGAGTAAGTTGTGATTCTCGTGAGCGATCCAAAAATATATGTAAATAAAAACTACATACTAGCATGGCTCCTGATACTATCTGGCTAAAAGAATTGACATGCTCTACCGTGCATTATCAAATGAATTATGATGCATGCGGAAGCAATCCGCGGCAAACAGCACAACAGCAACTTACAATGGATTTATTTGATAATAGAATAACATGACATGAAGCGCGGTTGAGTGGTTTAGGGTGCTGCTCACGTGTAATCTGGAGGTCCCGCGTTCAAGGCCTCCACCCTGCCACTAGCAGGATTTGTTTCTCGGTATTCCTGAGTTCAAATACTCGGTCACGCTACTGATCTGTCTCCCGCCAGTTGAGATTTTTAACGACGTAACGTTTATTTGAAATATTTGTAAGATTTGCATTCTTACGTTACATCTATTTTCCCCTCTAAGCAAACAAGAAAAACATTGTCTGAGGCAATTGGAATATGCCTTTGATTGAAGCCTGATATCTGTAGTATGTCTATGAGATCTGGGAACAACCGCGATCGAAGTGGTTAAATCAGGATTTGCCAAAGCGAAAGGCGCTTTCGCCATTTTATGATTTTGGAGGCATAACAGTTTTATAGCTAATCAATTACGGACTGTTTCCCTGTTTTCGAATCGAGATTCTAAGGTCGCAAAGCTTATAACACCTTTGTCGTCCTCATCTTTCTCTGTCATGCCTTGTTCTTCTACGTTGGCAATGCAGATGGGCGACTTGATGGGGCTGAACGATTGAATTAAATGAGCCCTCCCCTTCTCTCTCTCACTGACTGCAGCAACTCAACATCAGACCAAGATGATATATCACTGGATACTTCATCGTCTGAGGACATTTTCCAGCGAATAAAATAGCAAAAAAAAAGCGTAACGAGTGGTAACTTTGAAGGAAATACACCAAAGCGAAGTGGCGCCATCAAATGTTACACACCTTACGACGTCACTAGCTACGACACTTTCATTTTCTGGTTGGAGGGATGAAAAAATTGTTTTAGTGCCGGATCAGATCTTAAACTGGAAAATTATGAATCAGTGCAACAAAGACTTCAATTTTCAAGAATTGCAACATGCAAGAAACTTAGCTTGAAAAATTAAAAATATGTAATCCCTCAACGTGAGACTGATAGCCTAAGATAGCCATAGAATCTATGGATAATAATAAATGTATCCGCATATTTTCATCAACAGGAGATGGAATAGATAAGAATACAGCATCATGTTTGCATTCTCTCCAACATGCGAGATCAAACTCATAAGGGAGCCAACGGCATCGGGGTTTTAGCGGGAGCTAGGTAAATACGCGACCCCTGGGCAGGAACAGACGGATATCGATATTTTACCTGAGGAATAACACCATCACATTGTCGCCATACTACTATATATGCTAATACGCTCAATAACCAAAGCTGACCTGCAAAATTGACTTTCTTGCACATCAAAGTCCTGAAAGTAAATGCTCAACGACCAGCCTTCTGGTATAGCACATGTAGCTTTACTGTCCAGGTTACTTGGGTAGCTGACAGGATATCCTTCACTGATCAGAAAGCCGACCTCTGAGTCAAGCGCTGTTAATACCAGTTCATTCATTTTAGTAAAATGGCTGTTCAATAACAAAGGCCTAATTAAAACCTCTCCCAGCTTAAACCGAACTTGCGTGACTTGAAGGATGACAATTCGTGGTTACTTTATCGGGCTGTTGCTGGTTTCATGGACGTCTTCAAAATTAGGACAACGAGCTTAAGATTTAGCGATGAGTTTCTTTTTTCCGTGTTTAACTAGCCTCGCGATTTGAACACGTGAGGGGTTGGGAGAATTCGAGATAGTTATTTAAACCCGAGACGCAGGTCAAGGGTTTGACTCGGAACTTTTGAGAATTCTTTCAACTCCTCAAGTATTTAAATAAAGCTTAGTGAGCTCGAAAAAAGTACCCTATTGCTCTATTAAATATTTCTCAGAAATACGTACGAATCTAAAACTGCGCAACCGTGTTTATACACTCTCATCTAGACATGCCTATCGACCAATTAATGGGAGTGCGTGTATTATCTCAGTCATTTTATTAATTGACTCCTAGCTGAAACCTAGCATTGTCCAGAGGTAGAGGGGAGTAAACTGAGACTTTTCTACAAAGCCTGAGGGGCACAGACAACATCCTTCAGCTGTCAGTCTGAGAATGATATGTATTGCATTTCTTGTCGTCGCTGCAATTGCATATACATCGGAAGAAATACGAATTGAAACCGCATGAAATCAATTTAATGGGAGGCCTTTCAAGTTTGTGGAGAGAAGCAAAGTTTTTGATAATTGTTGCTTACGTTTTTGAGATAAGAAGTCCTTCGGCCACTCAGAAATTCATTTGTCTAAAAGGAGGCTATCATGATGCAAACCCAAAGAGACGTCCACTTCAGTCATCGACAACTACTTGCGTTAGGCTACTCACACGTGACTGAAACATGACACACCGGATTTGGGTCCGTAATACGTGCAAAACGGTAGCTACAGGAACCAAGACTAGGTTTGAGAAAGAAGCCAAAGATAACTCAACTCTCCATTAACTCAAAAGGCCTTCAAGCATACAAGTCTTCATTAATTATCATTTCGTAAAGAGTCGAGTTGCAAAACAACTGTGAGATTCAATTGTCACCGACAAGTTCCATGACAATGTCAGGGGCCTTAGTGACAATGATTTAAAAAAATTGTTTTGGCGCATTGGAAATAGGAAACTTGTGATTCAGTTCGGAATTGAACTTTTGGGAATAAATTAATTAAGAGGGATATAAACTTGGTATTAAAACTTGATAAGCTTAATCAGCTTCTTTATGGTCCCCCTTACCTTGTGGTGAAACCAGAGTGAAGACTAAGAAATATCCCCTATGTTCAACCGTGTCATCTGATTTAAATATTATTTTCACTTGGTCTCCTGTCACTAGGAGGTTTTTGCCGGTCATGTTACCGCAGTAGAAGCCAAGCATTATTCCCATCCCGTTGGTAATTCTCAAAGAGTCTTTGCTACAAAGAAAGATAAATGATGTTTTAGACCAAACCACTAAACTGAGTAACTTTTGACACTTGTGAGACATTCCAAAATATATAATTCAAATTAGTAAATACATGTTCCCTTTCAATAAGAAGTGTCTCATAGCATTAACAATCGATTCATGCCTTACCGTGGATCATCTAATCACGATGCACACAATGAGTTTAGAGAGCAAGAAAGAAGCGTAAAAGTTGCTCAGGGTGAGAGCAGCTCTAGTTTCTTGAGTGCATTCCAAACAAAATGATGTGTCCGAGGATGGGAAGCGATCGGGGGAGGGGGTACTTCCTTCCTTCGCTCCGCCTGAAAGGGGTATCTCTTCACGTACATAAAGGATAAGAATTTCACTAGGTGAGGTATATGAAAAGGAAGGGAAATATGTCATTTAGTTATTAAAAAAGGGCCTTTAATTAAAATATTTTTATCAGACACACTTCATGGCTGTATTGTTATTTTATCTAGCACCAGCAGCAGCCCATGATGGGCTCCCGGCATTACGTGAAAATAACACGATTTTCTCTTCGGCAACTTATTCACAGTGCTGTGCAGTTATGAAAGCTTATGAAAGGGGTACCTTTTTTCATGTACGGCGGATTATAGCTCAGTTGTACTTCAACACTTGATAAAACCGAGACATGGAAAGACTATCTTCCTGGTTTGTTTCAAATTATATCAGTACAGGCCAACGAGGACAAGACCCAAGAGATGGTCCTTGAGAACTCATCGTATCGATATGACCTGGAGTTTTTAGGCACTCACGTTGATATTAAAGAGAAGAGAAAGAAAGAGAAAGACTTGTTTATTATTAAATCACATCGCAGTAAAATACTGAATTGAGTATTTATTTACAAGCTACAAACTATACAAATATAAATATGATGGCTTAAAGTTCTATTAAAAGGTTCTCATTCATCTCAAACTTGAGTTGGCTCCAGCCGCACACTTCACGAAAAACGAATTAGCGAAACGCTTTGTCTTGGCTGCCGGTACATTATACTTTGTTTGGCGCCTAAAGTTATAGTGAAGGCTGTAGGCTTCAGGAATTAGATGATTTAATTTACTGTTCTGATTTTCGCTGATTGATCCAAATAACTACCTCGTAATGTCTTCGTGGAGTTCCTTGTTAGAGGTCAAACAGGCACGCTCTAAGGCTTCCCTGTACGGCATCCTAGTAAAAATACACGCCAGAGCTCTTTTCTGAACATTTTCTAACTCCGACTGTAAATACTGAGGTAGAGAATAAGTGTAATGAAAAACTGAACAAGTGTAGTCAAGGGAAGATCTAATACATGCGCAGTAGTAAGCGACAAGACCTTCGGCTGGAACACGCGCTCGTTTAAGTTGCACGAGGAGATAAATTTTCCTAGCTGCTTTCTTAATTAAACTATCAACGTGATCGTTCCATGTTAGTGTGTTGTTAATGATAAGGCCGAGAAGCTTGCTAGAAGTCGTTGCTTGGATCTGTGTCCCATTAACTGTGACTGGGTCTTTAGTCCTCTCAAGGTTTAGCAGGAATAAATTTTCTGCTGACCAGTTGGAGACGTGGTCTACTGCTTCTTGTGCTCTACTTTGTTGCCCCTTCGGGACTTTTTCTAACAAGGTGGTATCGTCCACATACTTCCACACTCCAAAGAGCGCACTGGGGCTTACAAGGTCATTGATCATGAGCAAAAAGAACCAAGGCCCCAAATTAGTCCCTTGGGGGACACCTGCTGATACCGCGCCCTAAGAGGTAACGGAACCTGTTTGACAGGAAATCCAGGATCCAGTTAACGATACTGTGAGGGACCTCGACTTCCTTCAATTTTGCCGCCAGAATTCCATGATCAATGAAATCAAAAGCCTTGCGGTAATCGAAGAAGAAAACACGCACAGATGCGCTGTTTCCGTCTGTTGCGAGGAGCCAATCGTGGATGATACTTAAATGAGCGAGGACAGTGGATGAACCTGATACGGTACCAAACTGGTTTGAGTTGGCTATCCTCTCTAAGGCTGGTGTTATGTAATCTGATACCACGAAGTCCTCTGTGACCTTGGAAAGCGAAGCGGTTAGCGAGATCGGTCGGGGTTCTTTCTTGGGATGTACGACTTGTTTTACTTTCGGGAGTGGGGTAACACCCGCGTGCTTCCAAACAGATCGTAATTTCTGTTCTTTGTATGATGAATTAAGAATGTCAGCTATTGGTTGGTATAGCAGTTCCGCGTACTCCTTTAAGCACCAGCTAGACTGGCCGTCAGGGCCTGGGGCCTTGTGTTTGTTCAAATGTGACAAATCTCCGTAGACTCGCTCCGGGGTGATTTCTAGAAACACCGGGATGTCCTCTAATGGTAACGGGTAAACACCCGGCACTCGATTTCATGTTTTTGTTTTTGTTTTTGTTTTTTTAGCAGCATTATTGACCATTACACATGTTACATACAACAAAATAAATAACCGAGAAGAGACGAAATATATATATGCAAAGTTATATAAAGTGATAAGGTCAAAAGGGCAGGTGCGAACGGGACACGAGTACCCATGGGAGGAACCACCCATGAAATTAAAAAAAAGTTAAGATACAAATAATAATTAAGGCACGGTTAAATGTAAAAGACGCTAAAAACTAGGGATAACAGGGGCAGGATCGTACAATTGAGCAGGCACAGGGATAGTATATGTCAAAGTGATTGAGCAGAAGGTGAGGTATTTGCTCAGTAATGAAGTTGCAGAAGGAAGCAGTAGTTGAAAAACTGGTAGGGGGTTAAAATTTACAGATATAGTTCCAGAGCTTAGCAATACGATTAAAGTAAGAGGCCTGAAAAGTGCTAGTTTTAAATACAGGAGTTTTAAGGTCATAAGAATTACTTAGCCTGGTTCGGCCGTGAGAAACAAGAGAAACAAAATCAGAAACATTAAGATCAGTAAAACCATTCAGACAACTTCAGTAACTTGTCCAAGCAACTTGTAACAAGTAACACGTCAAAGTAACTTGTTGGCCTTAACAGTAATGGCGTACTTATGTGTGTTCCAAGTAAGGGAGTTGGTGATGTTAACTTCAACGTCTTTCTCCGTGGACACACGCTCGAGCTCTACATTATCAGGCTTGTAAATGAAGTTTAGCGGGCTCTTTTTTCAAGTGATAGTGAGCGCCTTGCATTTAGAAGCATTGATCCGGGTATTGTTGTGCCGAGTCCACGTGTCCATGTTGGTCAGGGTTTTCTGCATAGACTTGCAGTCTTCGATGGTATTGATGCTGCGATATACTTTGGTATCGTCGGCATAAAGGGAAGTGAAAATATCACCTATGGTTACATCTAAATATTATGAATAGCAGTGGCCCCAAAAGGCTACCTTGGGGGACCCCAGAAGTGACAGGGGCCCATTGCGAGGTTGCGCCATCGATAACAACTCGTTGGAGTCGCCCAGATAAGTAGTTAGCGAGCCAGCATTAGAAGCCGACCTGACACCCCGTGGGCTTTTAACTTAGAGAGGAGGACGTTATGATCTAAAGTGTCAAACGCCTCGGCGAAGTCAAAATAAATTACGTCCATCTGGATGTTTTTATCCAGGTTTCGGCCGATAGTATAAAGAACGGATAGTAGCTGGGTGACACATAAGCGATTCCTTAGGAACCCGTGTTGTAAAGGAGTAATTATGTAAGTTATTAACATGATCATACAGACAATTAAAAACACAGCGTTCCAGGACTTTGCTGACAATCGGAAGAAGTGATATGGGTCAGTAGTTTTGGGCAGGCTCATTTGAGTCTTTCTTGTGAATGGGTGTTATGTCCGCGGATTTCCACTCCATAGGAATTTGACCGCTACAGTGAACCACGATTTAAAGAACCTCTATTTAACGAGGTCCTGGATATAACGAACAATATCCTATGTCCCAGCCAAAGTTATAGTGAAATGTATGGAATAGAACCTCGATATAACGAACCTCGATATAATGAATTATTCGATATAGCGAACATACTCCGGAAGCCCAAACATAAAATCTACCTCGATATAACGAATTACAATGTCAACACGCGACAGAAGGTAATTGCTAAGCAGATGAACAGTGGACAAATCCTTTAATCCTTATGGTGAAGAGACAGCAGCCTTCCAGACAAAGGCTTATTATGTCTTGCATCTAACATTTAGTTTAAGTTTTGTTATACGCCGAACGCAACTCGCGTGTTGAGAAACTGAGGAAATTCTAGAATATCATTGTTATGTTATGTTTGGACTGTAAATGATTTTGGCAAAGATAAGATTAAAGGCAAAAAATTTAAATCTTTGAAATCCGGAAATATTGGGTAGTGCTGGAACATAGCAACACTAAAAATTTTCTGCAGACAGTAATCTCTATGTTGTAACGCAATTCGCTGCTCTGAAAGTGTCGTTTTTTGGAACCGTAAAGAAAAGCTGAGCGTCAGCTCAAAAGTGAAAATAATTGTCACTGAAAGTCACCATGCTTAATAAATGAATTGCATCTCAAAACACGGCACTTCGGGGTGACGAAAATTGCATTGAATTGCGTGAGAGAAGTCACCTGTGTTACAAATCAATCATTAACTATGAGCTCGATATAACGAGCTTTTTGGTCATTTCCCCTCAAATTTGTTATATCGAGCTTTTCGATATAACGAACCCTCCATTTAACGAACAAATTTGGTCGGTCCCCAGCGACTTCGTTAAATCGAGGTTCCACTGTACTGAGAGACTAATTAAAAATCCCACAGAGACTTGGAACAGTACACCGATTGCAAATATGGTGACGTAATCTAACCTGGTACTGACTGGCACGAAGTACTTGAAAAGAGACGCAGCTAGCCCTTAGCAACGGCTTTGTAGCTATCGTCGCCATATTTGCAATCGGTGTATTTGTTGGCTACATTCTTTCAGTAGGCGCGCTGAGATGCGTCAGGTCCACAAGCTTTTGAGGTGTCAAGCCCAGTCAGGAGCTTTGTCACATCAACAACTGACACCTGTATTTGAGAAATTTCCATATCTGTTCTAAGTGAATTGTTCGTTGGGTCTATGTTTACATCCGGAGTAGCCGATAGAAAACAGAACAGAAATATTTATTTAAGAGTTCAGCTTTCTGCGCCGGTTTTGTAGCCACTTCACCATCGTGACAAATCGCCGAGTTAGCGCATGAGCGTCCGTCTAAGAACACTTTGTGGTAGCTCCAGAACTCTTTTGGGTTGTCTTTGAAAGACGCTTCGAATTTTGCTAGGTATTGCCGATGTTTTGACTGCACATGGAATTTGATGTTTTGACCTAGTTTACGGAGCTTCAGCTTCCGTTCAGGCGATTTGTTCAAGCGAAATTTCTTTGAGGCTGCATACTTTTTACGAATCAGATGTCGAACTTCATCGTCAATCCAAAGTGGAGAATTCTTGTCGCCAACTGTTTTGATAGGGATATGTTCTTTTACAGCAGTTAAATACAGGTCCTTCCAGTTCAACCGGTGTTCATTCACATCGGTCGAGGCAGCAACTTCAAACGGGAGATGGGTGAGAGAATGCCGTGAGCTATCACCGTTACCATTCTTGAAGTCGTAGAACTGGCGAGTCACCCTAGTAGTAGATGATGTTGTTTTTAGTCCCCGTGTTGGATTAGGTGGAATAGGTGCCTATGGATTAGGTGGATTAGGTGCCTAGTCCATGACGTCACAACATACCTTTCTGCATACTAATTTGGATTAGGTTTACT
>Ga0126343_10000498_pt1 | contig 15322 bp, 11 predicted proteins | sample Cyp2metagenome_FD_92531 | JGI IMG/M metagenome (GOLD analysis project Ga0126343, IMG submission 92531) | Coral microbial communities from Lord Howe Island, Old Settlement Bay, Australia - Cyphastrea 2 metagenome | ecosystem: Host-associated > Invertebrates > Cnidaria > Coral ... | reverse complement strand
GGAAGGAAAACGTAATATAGTACTGTGTTGTAAGTAGTGTGAGTAGTGTAAGTAATGTAGTGTATTGTATATCTTTGTAAGTAGTATTGCAATAAAAAAAATTAAAAAAAAAAACATTTCTTTATTTTAATTCAATCGGGAATTTGAGGGCCATGGGTTTGTCAGTCAAAAGACTGTTATGTCTTACCCTCCTTGAACAAAGTTGATTGATTGATTGATTGATTGGTTAATGCAGGAGATGGGGCCTACGGTTTATAGTCCTTGTCCGAGAAGACTTGAACGTCTAACCATTTGCAGGTGTCATTACAAAGGCAGCACATTCTCCTCAGTTATTTTAACACCCTTAGTGTTGGTCTGGCCGAGGTTTGAACCCATGACTGCACAACAGCCCGGTGCTCCACCAACTGAGCTAACCAGTCGGCAGTTGATTAATTGATTGATTAATTACTGACTTACTGCTAACATGTCAGATGCTGTAACATTATCTTATCAACATAGGAGTGGTAGACTTGCCACAAGTCGACCTCATGAATTTCAGGGTAGAATTTGTTTTCAAGATAGAATGATTTTACAAGACGGAACAAGATGAAGGACTTTTCAGAAAGTCTATAGATAGAGGTGGCAGAGGATTGACAAGTTAAAGGAGTAGGGAATGTTCACCAGAAAAATTGAAATTAAACAACCAAAAGCAGACTAATCTAGGAATGAACCAAGTTTTCTTTGACCACTGCAAGATGCCAGTCTACAGCAAAAAGACAAAAAAAGCCATACTGACAAGAACTTTAAAGGGGCTAGGTCATGGAATTTTAGGCAATACTTTTCAGCACTGATCAAAATAATGTTCATAGAATGAACTAAAATATCACAATAACAGCTCAACACTATAAAAGAACTCAAACAAAAAACTGGAAGGGCAAGAAAGGAGATGGATGAGCAAAACTGGAGAGTACTGGAATGGATTGCACTTGGCTAAATTTGAAAAATGTCAGCCCACCTTTTTTCACATTTACATCAGTTTATAGCAGAATGTCATTTGCACAGCTGGAAAATCATTCTCAGTTGTTATGTGGCCGTGATTTTGCAAATGAAAGACTGCCAATTTGATGTTTAGAGTTCATAATTAGCAAAATTAAACATCTTAACTAAATTAGGGTAACCTAGCCCCTTTACATTGTGATAGAAATATCTTCATCAAATGCTTTTGTCTACTAAGACATGTTAAAGGTTTCAAGCCAGGTCAGTCTAATAACCCTAAAAGACACCTTCACAGATACCTTGGTATTCCCTCCTTAACACCCCAAGGGATAAAAAATCACCAGTTTGCACGCCTATGACAGACCACAAGTACCCCTACAATCTACTACAATGGAAGCCAGTATTGTTTAGTGTTAAATTGGTTAAAGTCGAAATCCTGTAGAAAATCGAGCAATTTCAGGTTTTAGTGGACAAAACCTGTACCAGAAAAATGTTAATTATTACACAGTCAATAAGTTTTTTGAAACGGATTTCACTATAAAAGTTAACGTTAGAAAAAAACGTTTCAACCGTTCGACGGTCATTCTCAAGTTGAAAAGTGAAAAATTTTTGAACGCGCGAGTAAAATATATACAAACGATTATAAAAATGCTAATAAGATACTGACTAAAACTCTAAAATATTTACATAGAAACAATGTAAACGCGCAAAAAAAATTGCGGCATGAATAATAAAGAAACGCTAAGTAAATAACTTTGCGCAGATCGAGTCACTCTGTTTGTTCAGTTTTGGTTTAAGTTTGCGAATAAAAAAAACAGAGTGACTCGATCTGTGCGAAGTTATTTACTTAGCCTTTATTATTCATGCCGCAATTTTTTTGTGCGTTTGCTTTGTTTCTGTGTAAATATTTTAGAGTTTTAGTCAGTATCTTATTAGCATTTTTATAATCATTTGTATATATTTTAGCGCATTCAAAAATTTTCACTTTTCAACTTGAGAATGACCGTCGAACGGTCGAAGCGTCGTTGTTTTTTAACGTTAACTTTTATAGTGAAATCTATTACCCAGTAATTTTTACACTTTCTTAAAGCTAAATACATAAATAATTGCCTGAAGTAACACCGAAAACAAAGTTCCCATGGGAACCAGAGAAAACAAATTTGAAAACAAATACACAGACAAAATTTAATCATCAGTTTCATTTCACCAGTACTTTTAAGTGTTTCACACAAAGTTCAACTTTCATTTTCAACGATTGGTGTTGCTAGAAACTATTTTTTTTTTAGATATTTAAGTTTGCAATATAATATGAATTATCTTGGTACTAGGTTTTTGCCCACTTGCTACTCAAATTTCTGGTGAATTCTATCTTAAAGGCTTGTATGGCAATTTTTCACCCCTCTAAACATTTATTGCAAAATCAAGTGAGCAGAGAAATTTGTGTCAAATAATGGATTTTTCCTGCAACTATCAACCATATCAGTGGATTAATCTTGATCTTTCAGGAAACAGAAGGTAACTTCAAAGGCTGAACCCATTGTAGATTTCAGGGTAAATTATTTATTTTTTTAAGGCTTCTTCCTGTAATGATTACAAAATGATTATTATAAAGAAATCTGAATGACAGCAGTCAACTAATGGAAGTGCATGAAAAAAAATAAAACGGTTTTAAAATCGTGTTTAAATTCAAGAGAAAAATATTTTTACGCTACAATGTTATATATTTGCATATAGGAGATTACTGACCAGTTGTCCCACAGTTTTCCTTGTTCACACAACTCATCTGCTTGGCATAAAGCATTGAATTACCAAACTGAACCAGATCTTCCACATTGGACATGAATCCTCCTCCACCCCACTTGAGTGAGTTGTCAACATATGGTGCATTTACAAGACGTCCCTTGTTGTTACGCTGATAATATCTGACAAACAAGAGAAGATTTCACATCAGAACCTCCCATTCCAGTATCTAATGGTCTCTAAAGTCAGCAAATATATTCCAGACCTGACAATGATTGTCATCATCGTTGTCATCATCATTATCATCACCATGGTCACCAAGTTGGTGTCAGGACACCAGTAGTAGGAGATGACAGTGATCAGCAGATATTAATTTAATCTCAAATGTCACTCAATACATGTACAGACTCAAGTGCATGACTATGTACCATCAGACATGATGAGAAAATCCTGTCCTTATTAATAAACCAATGGCATTACCACAACTAAAATGTTGTGAATTTAGCACACAACATCATCAACTGGTGAATTGCAGAATATTAATGATGAAGATATTCAGCAAGTAAGATCAGCATGAGTGTTAGCACAGACTGAACAATGCAGACCAAGGGTAAAATGCAGACTGAATTATTGAAGGCCAAATAAAAAGAGCCTATCTGATTATAATTCAGGCTAATCATAGTGTAAGTAAGTCCCTATTCCCGTTAGCCTGAATTAAGTATTCTTGCTACAACCAGTTGCAAGAATGTTGAGACCAAATATGGCTTTACTTACTTCTACGGTTCGCACATTTTTGTCACAGAAGAACAATTAGCCTCCCTTTCCCCGTTTCAATGTTGTCCATCTAAGTTTTGTACATCATATTGCATAGCTAGCAACATTGGGAAGGGGAGAAAGATTAAGCGAAATAGCGCAGTGAAGAGTTTTCTCTCGTTAAGGTAGGATGTCTCAAATACTTTTGCAGCTGGTTGTAGTCCCAGTATCATTCAGCTTAGGCTGAAGAATGCCCAGGTTAGCCTGCTAATGGTTAACTCTCGAAAATTGTAAGCACCAAACTAAAGACAATTTAAAATAGTTCCATTCAATGCTTACAGCTTGATCAAATTGAAATTAAGAGGTAATCTGAATGCATTATGATGAACATGAAGGTCAATGATGAGAAACAATGGCTTGACTGAAAGGAAATAAATTACAATATTTCTAAGAGACTGATGCAGTAATTGAAAATCACTGCATAACGTAAACTTACAAAATATATTCTCTGATCTGGCGAAGCAATGAAGTAAACGAAGAAACTTGAATAAAACAGTAGAAAGGTGGAGCAGAACACTAGCGAGTGAAAGCACATGGCAATTGAGAAACTTGATTGAAAACTGATCCGAATACACAATTGCATATGATGTAACGCAATGTCACACGCGCTTAAATAAAGTAACCATCATGTGTGGAAAACAAATGTACATATCGAGAAGTTTGAATCTAACAAAAATAGCATGTTGGCATGACTTACACTTGACTTACACAAAATCTGCAGTCAGTATTTTTCCCCTGGTCTGCACTCTTTTTTTTACCTTCAGTCAGAATTTTCCCCCCGAGTCTGCAGTTTAGTACACAGTGTGAACTGACATAGTTATTACAAATTAATGCCTGAGTAGCACATGGAGGTTGGGTACCCAGGAACCCAGGGGTTGGAGCTGCCAACCCCAAACCCAGGTAGCAAGAACATCCCAAAAAACCTGCCCTACCCACAACTCAGTCAAGAGCTCCGCTCGCCAAATTCAGTCCCAACCCAAGCAATTGCCACACAGAGCCAGGAGCTCAGTGGAATACCAATAATAAACAATAATAATATAACAACAATAAGAAGAAGAAATAACAACGAAAAAAATACTGACAAATCAATAATAATGATAATAAAGGGAGAGGAGGGTGGGAGAAAACACTAAAAACTCCAAAATTGAAGATGTCCCAACCACTACAAACAGTACAACTACAACCACATGTTAAGGTGCACAAAAAAATTGCAACACTGAATAAACTACTGACCCAAGGGCACAGGAAACTGCTATGCCCCAGGCCTATAGAGTAATGCAAACCCTAGCAACAAAACAAATGCCACAGCATGCCTAAAGTGCTAATAAACGCCAATGCCACACCACGCCAACTAATGAGCAACACTCTTCATCACTATGTTAAATAAGTATAGTTAACTTCATTTAATGATAGATGACACAAATGAAATAAAATCACCAAAATCAAATTTTATACTTCATCAATTTTGAATGATGATGGAAAATACAATTGAAAAGTCAACATAACCTTGCCCTGTTATAAATTATCCTATCATTGAATTCGGCACATGTGTTTTCCATGCCAAGTTCCTTAAACAGTTTGTTCATGAAGGAAAGGAAGTCCTGGCTAGATGCACCCTCTATGACAGCACTCAGTAATGTCCAGCCAAAAGTGGTGTATAAATAGCTTGTACCAGGATCTGACAGTAGTGGGTCATCTTTGAAAATTGAAAGAGCTTCTGTTACTGTGTCATAATGATCCTGGGAGAAGACAAAAGACAACTTCCATTGACTGAGCTTGTTTGAGGTCTAAAAACCCAGTCAAACACAGCCAAGGTTGACAAACTGGCCACAAAAATGATGATTCATTAGTTAGATCAATATTCCCAATATAAAGCAAATAAACAAACAAGTCTTTGTGATCCATTCTAATCTTCAGTTGGTAAATTCATTCCCCAAAGTTAAAGACATTTGAACTTATTTTCATTTTCGGGTCACCTTTAAAATTTGTTAACCAAACATGAAAAAACATTCCTCTTTGTCAGAAATAACTTATAGCAGTGGATAGCTACACTACACTTAGGTATATACACATTTTAGTACAGTTGAACCCCAATATTTCAAATTCTCAGAAGAAATACTTTTGGAATAGTAAGAGATCACAAGAGCTGATAGTAAATGACTGAAGGGCAAATCCAAGGGAAATACCGTAGCTCTGAGCTCAAAATAAAGGATTATTTGAAATAGCAAGTTCAGATGCACAGGGTTCAACTGTAATTTTATTTCAGTTTGGGATGGGAGATTGATTGCTTGGGTGCTTCCAGGAAACATCCATTCTCACTCAGAGGCATAGCTGTTCCTGGGGTGCTGGTGACATCCCCTTTTGTGTGCTTTTTCAAGCAACAAACCTTCAACAGGTGGCAAAAATGATCTGGCCATCTGTTGCGTTTTGAGAGTGGAAGAACACACGTGTGCACTCAAGATGGTGGCCATGAGAGAACACTTTAACGAGCATACACATGTGGCAATAACCACTGTATACAATGTACTACATATCACCTCCTTCCTTAAATTCTGCACGGGCTGAACAACAAAGGTGAATTCTCAATAACAAGGAGAACAACAACAACAAAAGGGGAAACTAAACAGGAGTTAGGCATGTCCTACCGGTAAGCAATGATGTCTCTAATAAGTCTCTAAACTCTGTTAAGAGTCATGAGCAATGTACTGTTAAAATCTTAGTGAGCAGTCCACAATCAAGATACAGTTCCTTAAATTTCCGTAATCAGTCTCTTTGGAGTTGCAATGACACGAGACGAACAGCGTAGAACTGGAAGGCTTGCCGGAGGTGTCAAGTTGACTTTTGGAGCTGGCTGAGGTCCAGAAGCACACGTTTGCATGGCAGTGTGCTCTTGAAACCACAGGTTGAAGTTCTCTGTTTGCCTCTTGGGAGGAGTTTAAGGATTCTGTAGAGGCAGTGACTTGGGGGCCTACCATTCTGCGGAGGTCTGAGGACACTACCGGTGTTGATGGCTCTTGGGTAATAGGTGGAGCCCTAATAGGAGTGGGCACTTGCAGAGCTGCAGTCTAGTTCTGAAGGGGGCCTTCCAGTAGGTCATCAATATGATGGCACCACAGTCGGCCATCATCCAGTTGGATGCCGTATGATGTCTGAGCGTGTTGTGTAACAATGATGCCTGTGCGCCACTTTTCTTTGGAGAGGTGGTCCCTTGCAAGAACTCTGTCTCCAGGTGAGAGTGTCCTGAATTTGGTGTGTCGGTCATAATAGGTCTTCCTCTTGGTTTGGTTGTTAGTGACATGCAAAATGATGTCGGGATGGACCTAGGATAGTCTTGTGCGGAGTTCCCTCTGCAGAAATAGTTTGGTGGGTGTGGTGCCAGTTTTAGCGTGCTGAGTGCTACGATAAGAGAGAAGAAAGTTTTGGATAAGCAGATGTAAAGTTCCATCTCTTTCTGATGCTTGCAGAAATTTCTTGAATGTTTGAAGGAAACGCTCTGCTTGGCCATTGACGGCGGGATGGTATGGTGACACCAATACGCGCTGTATGCCATTGAGCTTCAGGAAGTCCCTATATCCTTTTGATTGAAAGAGGGGTCTGTTGTCACTGACAACTTGCTCTGGGAATCCATATTGGGTGAAGAGGTTGAAAAGGACACTGATAGTAGCTGCCACATCAGTGCTTCTCATAGGTCCTGCCACCTCAGGCCATTTGAAGTACGCATCTACCAGGATAAGGTAGTGTTTCCCTTCAGAAGTGGCAAAATCAACATGGACTCTCTTCCAAGGGCCAGAGGACCATGTCCATGGGCAGAGGGGTGCTGCAGGTGGTGCCTTCTGTGTTTTGAAATGCTTCTGGCATGCACAGGTAATCTGCTCAAGATTGGCATCTACCTTGGGCCACTACACATGGTTCTGAGTCATGGACTTCATTCTGGCCACTCCAGGATGAGACCAGTGGAGCTCCTTCAGAATTGGTTCTCTCAGGTTTGGAGAGATAATAACTCTCAATCCCCAAATAAGGCAACTCTGTTCAATTGAGTGTTCATGACTTCGTATGAAGTAAGGCTTGATATCTGGATCACGGCATTCCTGTATAAAAGCCAACACCTTTGAGAGAGTCTTGTCATGAGCCGTATGTCGAGCAATCTGATGGGCCTTGACGGGGTGTCGTTTGACTTGCTGGGCTGCAACATGGAAAAGTGGGCTCTCAGCGCTTACATCACGTTTGAACTCAAGTGGAAGCCAGGATAAAGCATCAGCATTGGCAATGTCGCTGGAAGATTTGTACGTAATGTCATAATGGTAGGATGACAGCAGAATTGCCCAACGCTGGAGGCGAGATGCCGCAAGGACTGGCATAGCACCTTGAGGTGAAAATATCCTCAGTAAGGGCTTGTGGTCAGTGTGGAGAGTGAATTTCCTTCCATGGCTGTAATTCCTTTCTGCTGGGCTGAGGGATCTGGAGGCATAAGCGATGGGTCTTTCCACGCCATCTGGGAAACGATGAGAGATTACTGCTCCGATACCATACTGACTCGCATCACACTCTAAAACAATGGGCAGGTCAGGATCGAAGTGGACCAACACCTTCGAGGATGTGAGAGACTCCTTGGCAGGTTGGAAGGACTGGTCGCATGCTGCTCTCCACTGGAATTCCTTGTCCTTCTGCAACAGCTGGTTGAGAGGATGAACAATGGTGCTTAAGTTTGGAATGAACTCGCCATGATAGTTTAGTAGCCCAAGGAATGCCCTTACTTGGGTGGCATTTTCTGGTGTGGGGGCACACTTGATAACTTTAACTTTCTCTTCTGTTGGAGAGATTCCATCAGCAGAGAGTTTGTAACCCATATTATATCAGAGTCCTTTGCATAAATTTGCATTTGCTCAATTTAAGCCTCAGTCCATCATCTCTCCCAGTGAGGAGAATGTCATCCTGGATACAAGCAACTTGGTCTAACCCTTGCAAAATGACGTCCATGGTGTGCTGGAAGACCGCGGGCGATGACGCAATGCCAAATGGTAAACGGGTATAAAGGTAGAGGCCATGCTGGGTGTTTATGGTGACAAACTTCTGACTCTCTTCATCAGGGCCGGGTTGTTCGAAAGCCGGTTAAAGTTAACCCATGATTAAACCTTAAGTGAAGTATTATTTTTTCTTGTTTAAGAATGTTTTTCACCGCTTTTATCTGGTGTATTTTGATATTACTACAGCTCAAAACTGAAGGACAAACAATATAAACAGAACCTCTCTCCAAAGAGTTACAAAACTGAAATCAAAATTCTCGCTAATCTTGGGTTAGCTTAATCGGGCTTTGAACAACCCGGCCCAGGGGTAAGCTGCTGATATGCATTCTTCAAATCCAGCTTTGTGTATTTTTGTCCACCCCTGAGCTTGTGAAAGACATCCTCTGGTAGTGGAATTGAGTAACTTGGAACATTTAAATGAGAGTTAACTGTGATGGCATAGTTTCCACAGGACCGAATACTCCCATCAGATTTGGGAACATGCACCATGGGTGTGGCCCAATCGCTGAATTCAACTTTAAGAATTATACCATCTTGCTCAAGGCGATTGTATTCATCTTCAACTGCTTGCTGGAGTGCAGAAGGCACAGTTCTGGCTCCGAAGAATTTTGGTGAAACCCCCTCTTTCAGTTCAAGTTTGGCAGACAGTCCTTTAATAGTTCCGAGTTCATCCTTGAATAAATCTGAGTGGTGTTGAATGACAACATGCAGCTTTTGAGTGACTTCGGATGAAAATGAAGTCCCCGTAACATGTATGTGGAAGATTTCATTCCAATCCAAATGAATTTCAGTGAGCCAATTTCTTCCCAGAAGTGAGGGTCCAGCCAGCACCAGTAACAACAGTGAGGGCAAAGGGTTGCAGACTGAGACTTGCATCTGGCACTGACATTGAACTGACCAAGAACATGAATGGGGTCACCAGTGTAAGCATGCAACTTTGATGTACTGCGCTCAAGGGGTACGCCCTTGAAATACTTCGCATGAATCTCCTCAGAAATAATATTGAAATACCAGCCCCTGTGTCAAGTTCCATTAACACAGACTGATTGTTCAGTTCAATTGGCACCTCGATTCCATGTTGACCAGCAGAAATGGTATAAAGAGACATGGAGAAGGGGTCAGCTGAGTGATCATATTCTGTTGTTTCATCCACTGCATTCACTCTGGCTGATTTACTCATGCAGGCTTCAGCAACGTGACCCACTGGTTTACATTTATGGCAAGTAGAATTTCTGTACTTATCGTTGGATTGTGGATGTCCCAGCTTACCACAACTTAAACGGGTGGAATTCTGTTGATTGCCTGAAGCAGGCCTGGCCTGATTGCCTGGTACTTAGGTGGTTGTTTGTTTCCTTCTTTGTTACAAGGCCTGCCTGTAGATCGTAAACCTTGTGCACTTCGTCAGCACTGGGAAGTTGGAGATTAAGTTGAGCAACATTATTCTCTGCAGTTTCTTGACCCTGAGCTATTTGTAGAGCTCGCTCAAAATTGACATCTTCTGTTAGCAGTTGTTTTTGAATAGCTCTGCTTCAAGGACCACACACAAACCGATCTCGTAAAGCCTCGGCCAAATGGGTGCCAAAGTATGTAGAAGCCAAGCGCTGAAGTTGAGCGGCAAATTCGGAAACCCTGGAGCTTTCTGCTTGTACGAAGGTGTGAAAACAATATCTTTCAGAGATAACTAATCTCTATGGGGCAAACTGCTTCTTTAAAAGAAATGGCTTTTAATTCAGCGTAACTCTTAGAGAAAGGAGAAGCCGGTGAGCACAGGTCTGTTATAACCTAGTATATTTTCCAGCCAATGACTGAAATCAAAATGGCTCTGCATCAATGCGAAGTAGAAGAACCGGCTTCGACTTGGTTGGCCACGAAATATTGCTCTAGTCGATCCAAGTAGTGGTCAGTATTTGTATTTTTAGGGTCAAGCTCTTCAATCTTCCTTATGCTGGCCATATTTCAGCATCCTTGTCGCCAGAAATCTTATGTTTTGAGAGTAGAAGAACACGTGTGCACTCAAGATGGTGGGCACGAGAGAACACTTTAATGAGCGTGCGCATGTGGCAATAACCACTGTACACAATGTACTACATATCAGAACCCTCACTTCAGGAGCAGGGTTGGCACAGTGTTGAGAGCGCTCGCCTCCCACCAATGTGTCTCATGTTCGATTCCCAGACCCGGCGTCATATGTGGGTTGAGTTTGTTGTTGGTTCTCTACTCTGCTCCAAGAGGTTCTTCTCCGGGTACTCCGGTTTTCCCCTCTCCTCAAAAACCAACATTTCTAAATTCCAATTCGATCTGGACGTCAGGCACTTAATCATGAGCCTCTGGCTCGGGTGATTGCACAAGCACTCCCTGTGTTTGACGTTAAATTTACACACACACACACACACACACGCACATTTGACACAGTGTGACCCACCTTTGAAAAATCCCGGCTACGCCCCTGTCACTCCAGGGAAGGTATTGGAGAAACCATTGGTGAGTAGGTTTCTAAAAGCTAAAGTTTTTAGAGAAAAGTATGAAGGAGAACTGAGGGGTGTGGAGAGGGTTTTAAGGATTACTGTATACCCTCAGATCAGCAATTTTCGTCAAATTTCAATTTAATTTTCAGTTTAAGTAATGATCTAAATGAAATCTCTAATGTAAAAAAGAAATCATTGAAAAAGATTAAATATTGACAGAGAAATGGCAGTTCTACGTTTTGACTGGGAGTGAAATTTACCCATCTGATTGACATATTTAGCGCTGTTTTCTTGAATCTATTTTTCACTTGATGCGGACACTGTGAAGAGCTAAAACTCAAAGGGAATTCGTCCGATTGCCACCAAATTTTGACAGTGGGTAGATTAACACATAAACAACAAAAACATGTTTGCGAATTTTTTTTCTTTCGAAATATGTTTTCCACAAGAGCAATTTTTGTACAAACACTTCACATTTTTTGACACTATTTTGAAAATGTTTCATAACTTTTCACTGTAACTGAGAATGGCAAAATTCAGACACCTTTTTAAGTGCTTTGGGTCCGTAAACTGAGGAAGAAATTAAATTAGCAAGAGACAAAATTCGCTTTGACTTGTCCCTTTGAAAAGGTGATTCGGTCGCTCATATTTAGAAGTCCTGAAAAATTCGACACTTCTTTCCATTTTAAAATTATGGTATAGTTGGATAGCCAGCTCTGTGAGCTTTAATTTGATATGGTGGTTTAGGTATCTACAGTTTAAACTGGACGTGCTACATGGAAGCAAGACACCCCTGAAGGTTTACAGTAACCGTAATGCAATAATCCTTCCATGGGAGGGGTGTGGATATGTTCCCTAGAACAACATATTACTGCTTATGGGTTTGTAAAAGCTTTATAGTTGGCTCAGGGCATTTTGTTCCAACCTTAATGTAGAATTCTTCAGGTGAATCGCTCTGTTCTGTGCGGGGGCAGCTCTTTCTAATTGTACCTGCAGAAACATAAAACTTTATTTTTGGCAACATACCTTTAAAGAACGCACACTGACATCATGGTTAGTGTGCTTGTCTCTAGATGGAGATGTCTGGGTTTGAGCCCTAGCCAAGAACACTGTGTTATGTTCTTAGGCAAGACCCTTTCTCGCTGTGCCTCTCTCCAACCAGGTGTTTAAATGGGACTGGCGAACGTAATGCCCAGAGGTAGCCCTGCGATGGACAAGCATCCCTTTCAAGGGGGGAGTAGAATAGTCACTTCATGCTACAGAAATTGAGAGAAGTTCTGATCCAATGAACCACTTGGCTTGTATACAAGCTTATCTGGAAAAAAACCTGTCGGTGTAATATTGACTGGCAAACCAAGGAGTTGAAGTGATCTACCATGAAACAAGTCCAGTCTGTGGCCAGGAATGGACATGATTCTATGTCTGGCACTCTAACCACTTGACTATACTGCCTCCGTGAGCCTCACACCCAAGATGGAATTTAAATTAATAGTGGTATATATTGAATCATGCCATTTTTTAGTACGCGTTGTCAGACTGTTTGTACAAGGTATTCACACAAGCCAAGTGGCTCATTAGGCCAGGGCTTATCTCGGTTTCAGTAGCATGAAGTGACTAGGAATATTTCCACTCCCCCTGGATGGGATGCTGGTCCATTGACTGTTTGTATGAGTGTCATTCAAATTCTTGGCAGACTTTTACCCCACACAGTTAGTTGACAGTCTCGCGCTGAACAAAACTACATAGTCAGTTGTTCACCTGTGTACTATTACTTCATGTGAGATATAAGATAAAAAATCGGGAGTAACAAGAAGTTACACAGAGTTAAATGCAACCAACGACAAACTCACCTGACTGCCTTGTGTCGGTAGAAGCCATGGCTTGTTCTTTGGGGGCATTGCTATTTTTACTCTGTCGAACAAAGAAAGTAAGAATAATACATACAGTCATACACTTTATTTAACCTCGAATTTAGAGTAGCAAAAGATAAGCTAGTATCTTCGAATTACAAGTATGATTCTAAATACATACTTACATACTTTATTGCATAGCTCCCCCGAGGGAGCTCTTCCGCCATACATGACTATAAAATATTAAGTTACTAAATACCACTAATATGTAAAATTATAACATTCGAAATAATGCAAGCAATCACTTAGAGATGTAACAAATAATTTATTACTTCATTCTTTCAAAAGAAGGCAGACATCGTCATGTTACTGTACAAAGAACACTTAAAAACATTTAATGACTTGTTTTCTTAAAATGTACCCTTGTTTTGTTTTGATGCTAGCCACACAAAGAACTTAGTTTTCTTTACATCATCAAAGTATATTAGGTCTTTTTCCATGCGACCATCTTAGTTTTAAGGAGTTGTCCCTGAAGTAAATAGGAGTTTAATACATGTAGGAGTCTTCCAGAGTTTTTTTCACAACTTGGAGTTTTCTCACCCCAGGAGTCAAGATCAGAAGTCACGATCGTTACATTTCTACATTTCTATCATTTTTCGTTGCACTTTCTGTCATCAGATTTATAATTTAGTTCATTCTTTGGCTAAGACAATAAAAAGTTCAGCTAATTTGAAGCAAAAAAACAACCAAAATTGTCTCTTATCCCCTTTTATGACTAACTTCTTCAATTGTGCTTTTCTTTTTAGTTTTCAATGCAACTGTTATAACAAGTCAGCTAGCCTGATCCCCAATTAAACCCAATAAAAGTACTTAAGAGTATGTTGTCTGTCTTTTACTGTGTTGAGGTTGACCTGCCGAACCCAACTACGCTGCACCCCATGTCTGCCGTGCTGGGAACACCACAGACATGGCCTACCCTGTCAATAATTGCAGGGATTTCTTTAATGCTTTCAGCAGGAGTACAACTGATTTTCATAGCCCAGCAATACGATTTGATCTTGACTTTATTATAAGAAAAACTTTCCTCTAGATGGTTAAATTGTGTGGGCAAAATCGTTCTCACAATCAGTCAATTTGCCCAGTGCTGGGCCCTTATGAAACCCTTGTAATTACAAAAAGCTCTGGTTAATCAATATTTAATGTCACTATTCCTTTATTGAAACTAAGAGTAGATGTAACGCAACCAGGTAAAAGGTAACACAACAAAATATGCAAACAACAATACGGCGTAAATAGAGTGGGGACACAGCCCTGTGGCAGGTTTTACGCGACTTCAAGACAGGTGCACCAACAAAAGGCCTCACTTATTCCCCCACTAACGTGGGAATATAACAAGAGTATTGGCAGAGCCTTTCTTATTTCCCCAGCACAGCACAGGCTGGATCGGACAAGATAAAGGCTAGGATATAAGATGGTAAGACACAAGCAATGCCAAAGCTTGGGGGAAGTCGCTACGCAGACTTAACCGAACCACAAGGAGTGACCCCAGTTTATTGGCAAATAACAAATAAAAGCTCTTCTCCAAGGGAGGGAGGGTGGGAAATTTTAAAGCTAAATTGTTACAAACTGTGTACTCTCGTGCAAGCTGCCAGGATTATGCCCTCTGACAGTGTATTGAGATTAAAAAAGCAAGACAGTGTCTCAAAGTTCGACCAACAGGAACAGCTGTACTATAAACTAAATAGACGCAACGTGGCGAGCCTGTTAGCAATGAATGGAGCTGACAAATATATGAGCCAATCCAGGAGAAGCTAAGATATTTTGTTAGATTATACCACGAGATAGAAGCTAAAATACAGACATGAATAGTGTTTGTTCTAACTGCTAGAATAAGGAAACGTTCAATCATGAATTGAGCTTTCTGTATTGTACTATTGTTTATCTTACTGGATTGCGTGACGAACGTAAACAGCCTAACCCTCAAGTGGTGTCATGTTCCATTAACTGTGTTTTACCGACCGGTAAAAGCGGTATTATTTAATCAAGTATGTCAGATTAATCAAGTCTTCCTTGAGGGTGAAAAATAAAACAATTGAGTCATTTGGAAATATCAGAAAGGTTGTACCAGCACATGTCTAAATTGCTGCCTCTTACTTGCAGTTGAAATAATGATATAAATAATTGGTAACCTGAAGGCAGATGCATATTCACAGGCTTACACACAGTTAACCCATTGATGCCTGTGCCGCCCGTAACTGCCCGTGACGAGCCTTGGCCTTTCTTCTACTTCTGACGTCATCACCTTTGACCAAATTTGGCATCATCTATACTGAACTTCTGCAGGAGAAAAAGATCTTTCCAGTGATGCCTAGTTCACAGTGATTGGCTTATTGGAACCTCAAATATGCCCAAAAATGCTCAAAAAGTTGAGCGAAAAACTCGGAGCCAAATTTCC
>Ga0126343_10000497_pt1 | contig 15330 bp, 9 predicted proteins | sample Cyp2metagenome_FD_92531 | JGI IMG/M metagenome (GOLD analysis project Ga0126343, IMG submission 92531) | Coral microbial communities from Lord Howe Island, Old Settlement Bay, Australia - Cyphastrea 2 metagenome | ecosystem: Host-associated > Invertebrates > Cnidaria > Coral ... | reverse complement strand
TGCAAAAATGGCTGCCATTAAATTACTCTTTTGTTCGTATTCAAAATAGCCTCACTAACCTCGTTTGGGATAACAAATTCTTTACAATTTCTGTCTCAAAAACGAGGTTAGTGAGGCTAATTTCAAATACGAACAAAAGAATATAATATAAAGGCAGTCATATTTGCATAGGGTCTATGAACCATTTTGTGTTTCTAAACTTCTATTTTGGCGCCAAAAATGCTCGGCATGGCAACTCGCTCGTAGTTCGACGAGTATCGCAAGCTAGGATAATAATTGTGCTCCTTTGAACAAAATATGCTGTTCCTCGACAAAATAAACCTGGAATACTCAAGTTAACTACTAGTAGAGGCCAAAGGATGTTGTTGGGTGTTGTTGGCTTAAATTTGACCATTTTCAAACTTGAACCATTGAACAACACCCATCATATTGCAACACATCGCAACATGGTGGCCAAACGCACGCATACGATAAAAGCCTGAGCATAAGATAAAAGCCTGCGCGAATTGGCAGTCCTTTACCTGAGTTGTCTCCTGTCTTCTCTCTTTCACTACTCTTGGTCACATGTACACAGACATTCAACAAGACATTCAGCAAGGTTGCAGCAGTCATCATCCGAAGGTGCTGAAGGCTCGCAGTTATCACAAATGTTCAGCAAACAACAGATACATGCACCAATCACATTGCCTGCAGAAAGGACAAGAAGAACACTACAACAATACTTTGGATTGCTGATGTGAGTACTCGTCTTCTAAACTACCAGCTAATGAATAAAGCATGTGAATTTTCAATATTTTCTTGGGATTTTGAAGATTTGCAAATACATTTGCCGTCAACTTTGAGTTGAGTTGAGCGCTCTCTGTGTTAAACACGATTGCCGCCGACTTTCAGCTTCTTTCAGGTGTTGCTTGTGTTTCGACTTCTGGTCAATGAAAGCGACAGTAAGAGTATGAGATTTGCTGCGTTTCCCGTCAACAGCAGAGTTCTGACTTAAAACATTTTGTGCTAGCGTGATCAGGATTGAAATGGTGGCTAGTAAATGTTTACTTACAGACGCCCTCGCAGGCTGAGTACCAGGCTAAACAGCAGTTCCGCAGCTCAATGCGCCAGTTAAAGCTCTCTTGCCGTGCAAGACGTCGCGCAGGTCGATCTACAACACCAATCGACTGGATGTCCTGGAGACTTACTGGCTGGTCTCCTGCCGGGGAGCACCCTACCTGGGGTGGTGGATCAACTAGCTCAGCTGGGAGGTATTCTGGTTGCGGGAGTCCGTAAGGCTGGAGAGTTGCTACACTGGGACCCTCTTGTGTTGGCGTAGAAGTTTTGGAAGGTTCCTCAGACATGTCACCGGGATCATCTGTCTTCGCCACGTTTGAACGAACTGGTGAGGGTAACAAGAAGACTGAATTCAATTTACCACTTCAGTTCCAACTGATTTGTTGGAAATATGTATGTTGAGTTTGTTACAACGAATACGAACTAACTTCAGACGAGCAGTCCCTCTTTCACCGCTTAGGGCTGAGGTCCAGATTTCGCGCGGCCAGCCATTTTTTCTCGCTCGGCGAACGTATAAGCGAAAAAGGGAGTGCTCCTAGTCTAACGTCCACATAAGGATATGCATCACTTTTTTATATGTCCTTCAAAGTAAGATAAATAAGGATAATTTCTTTTCGTCGTGGTTAAACTCAGGTAAGAAAGGAGAAAGAGTGAAAGCCTACTCATGCACTCTAATATCTGTTAATTTATGCGCATTAATTAAAATATTATTGGCTTTCTGAAAGGGGATTTTTTTTGGAAAGTTCATCTACTACCCATCCAAATCAAGGACAGCTTCCCACCGCAATTGAAACATATTATGAGAAACGAGACAGAAATGAGTTGACATAAATAGACCTGACTGACAGTCACTGACTTCTGTGTCACCACAGGCGGCCCAGACGTTGTTTGTGATTTACATATGTGACAGTATTGCGTTACGTTTTGAGCCATCTAAGAGAATGTATGAAAATGGTTCGAAAATCGCTCTAAATTCAACCTGCAGTAAAGGATTTAAATAAAAGAAACTTACTAGTCTTTGTGGCAGCTGAGGCGTTCTAAAGTCGCTCTAAAGCCATTTTGACAATTTTAACTTTCCAGGTTTGCTTTCCATTAAACTTTAATGGAAAGCAAACCTGGAAAGTTTAAATCGTCAAAATGGCTTTGGAACAACTTTAGAACGCCTCAGCTGAAAATAACACAAGCGCAGACTAAGGTAAGTTTCTTTTATTTAAATCCTTTACTACAGGTATGTAAATCACAAACAACGTCTGGGCCGCCTGTGGTGTCACTGATGAATTCTGTCAGTAGATCGATGCCAAGAGTTCTTTTATATCTTTGTAGTCCAACCAAAAATAGCCTGTTCCAGGCTCTCTGTCAGTGCGGACGATTGAAACAGCGGCCGGGCGATTAGCCTGGAACAGGCTAAACCAAAGATGTCTCCATTACACATTATTTTAACCCTTTAATTTTGTGATTTCAATTTTGAGCTCGTCATGGACCATTTCGCGAGATTTTCAACTATCTAATTATTAGGCTAACTCCATGTGGAATATTGCTGAACAGTGAAACTAACTCTTCATGCAATACAAGTAGTGTTACGCGACTGCTGTCTTGAAACTCAAAATTCGCTTACGAGAGACTCCAAAGGGAGACTTCGACTGAAGTCAGAACCCAAGTCGAGGATTTGATGAAGAGCGGCTCTCTATTCGATGGAAAGATGACCATCTGGCCATGATAGCACGTTTCAGAGGCGAGCATGCTTCAAAGCACAGATTTCCGGGTCTCTGATCTCGCAAAGGCGATGGGAACTGTTGCATCAAAATGCGACACCAAACTGGACTACAGTACCTTTTTCTTTGTGTTTCAGTCTTCGGCTGCCGCCTCAATCCGACCCCTGATGTCCAAGAGGATATATAAGTTGGAATTTCTTATTCCTTAGTTTGTTCAGCGATAACAATCCCTAACAGCCGCAAGCCGAAGTCACACTATGGTGCGTGACTTCGACCAAGACTAACATGGAGTCACGCAAGAAATCCGCTCGCATGTCTGACTGAAGATTTGTCACTTTTTAACGGCTTTGATGAAAGAAAGAGGGAATGCTTCATGGTCGGGAATTAAGATCATACATTTTCATTCAAGACAATTTCTTCATCGTAGTTCCAAAGAAGTCGAGAGGAGAGTTATTTTCATTACAACTTAACTTTTCAACTTGCACTGACTGATACAAATCAGTGGGCGTTTTACATGTCATTTAGACACCCGTTCTTTATCCTCTCGATATTTGCCGATGCGTTGGCCCAATAAGAGACTCGCCCTTAAGTGCTAGGAAAATAACCGTGCTGCCTTTGAAGTTATATCTCGGTTAAGGACAATAAGCCGTAGGCCTCGTCTCCTACATCTTAAGTGTTACATGGTTAGCAGCCATTAAAAAAAAACCCACTCAATGGTCGAAAAGAGTAGGGGAAGTAGTTACCGGTGCATGTTTAGTGGCCCATCTCTATCTCTGGTTTCGTCTAACATTTCATGCATGGACGGGTGTTAAATATGGACTGATATTGGCAGCCAGAGGCGCCTTTTCAAGAATTAAAAGATAAAAGGATTGAAATCCGCTAGGATATTATTTGATATGTAGGGTATAGAAATACATAAATATAGAAATATAGAAATTTAAAAAAATGCGAGGACGGTCAAGAGATTAAGCATGACTTTAAGTCAAACGGTAAACGGCAAAGATTATCTTTGATTTTTTAGAGTTTTGGAGGGGCTTATCATTAGAGTTAGTTTTGCACCTAATATTCTAGAAGGGACTGTGCTTCGTAAAATGGAAAGTGACTGTTAACTCAAGCCTATCAGACCTTAGTACAAATCTACTAGCGTTCTATTACAAACGCTGTTCTTTGGTTGGCTACGCCACACTATCTAGTCGGTGATAGATAGTGAGTAGCGTAGTCCTGTGCGCTTTTTAACAAAATTACGGCCATTTACTGGCATTTTTGAACTGCCTTTCCAGAGGGTTTGTTTAAGTTTTGAACGACTAGTAGAGTTATACTAAAACAATTAGATTATTCGCCCTCGATTTCTATCGCGCGATAGCTGACTCGGGCTGCGCCCCCGCCAACTATCACGCGCCATAGAAATCTCGAGCTCATAATCTAATTGTTAAATAGCAAAATGAAACTGTGATCAAGAACTGTCATGAAATGAAGTTAGCAAGAATATATGTAAACGGGGACTTTATTCGCGAATCAATGTGAAAAATTGTGAAAGTTTTTCATTTAAAACATAAATTATTCAAAAAGTGAAGAAAAACGAAATCTTTCAATGAACTTAGCTTGTTGCTTGCAGGAAGAAATCGATTTACTACAGTGGTGATTTTTATCTGACGACACCGATACGTTCATGTTTAGAGGCATTGCTTTCAATAGTTTGGTTCCTTCCTCATTGTATGTTAAGAGCAGAACATAGGCTAGAACGAGGGATATTGACATCATGCATGTTACCCATCACCATGATGTTTTTGATGTTTTGCTGGACTACATGCCTTTATTGCCGGGTTGTGAATCAGTTAGTGCCTTTTCCAGAAAAGGTTAAATACATGCATTGAGATTGGGAAAATGAAGTGTGGACGGTTAAAAGGCAAGACAATTGAAATTTTATTCTGGAAGTATTTTGAAAGTGAAGCCTTGAAGCCAAGACTGGCTCATGTTGCTAGAGCTTATCCCGGTTTCCGTACGGATGCTAGCCGATCGCAGAACACTTCCCCGCACTTTGTTAGGTTTCCCCAACAATTCGCCGCGGTACCAGGGCTCGAAACCGGACCGCTCGCTCCGGGAACGAACGCACTGACCATTAGGCCACTGCGCCTCCCTAAAGATGTACAAAATAAAACCGTGCAATACAGAAACAATATTAATGACGCCAAAACGTACCAGGAACTTAAGCTTACATGTACCTTGCATGCATACGGACTCCACAAAGAGATAACGCGCGTTGAAAACCATCAAAATTTCCCGCCAGGTAAGAAAAGCTGCGAGCTGCTGAGCATTACGATCATCTTCGCGACCCTCTTGTAGGAATTCTTTCACCTCGCCGATCTTGCTGTTGTAACGGATACATGATCACGATCAAAAATAACTCTCCCAGCTTTCATCTACGTGTGAGCAACAGCAACAAATTTGCAAAACCAAAAACTGGCCGAATTCAAGCTTCGAGGTGTTTGACAAACCCTTTCCAGGCTCTCTAGTAATTATAAACCACTTGACAAGCGCTCTGTTCCGGTATAAATTCTTGAGTGGTATACCCCTCGTGTAAAGCACACAAAAAATCAAGGAAAAAAATATGGAAACTTTTTAAGAAATGAAGCTTGGATGCCATAGGAACCAAACAGGAATGCCTTTTAAAAGATATCTACCTATTCCACGCGTTCAGTTAGTTGGGCCGCATTTAAAAGAAAAGCGCGCGAAAAAATTGAAAAAAAAACCCGTTTTTTTATTTATTCGTGCGCTATTTTCCGCGCTGCGCCCCAACAACTGAACGGCTGAAAAAGGCTGAAAGATATCTCACTTAAGCACGACATCAATGGTAATGTGCAGTGAACCTTGTAAAATATAATTAAATCCTTTAAGACTCATGTATACAATTCGTTTACAGCACATTTTGAAACAGGCCTCATTACTGGATGACGAAAATATAAAAAAATCTCTCTGACTACCCACTAGCTACATCATACGTGATAAACAATGATTCCATGAACTTCACCCAAGAACCTTAGTGGACTCTATCAATAGGGAGCTTAATTAAGCAATTACGACGGCGACACCACAGACGACGCCTAAAAAAAATAGATCTAGAACCCTACTCAAAGACCAGTTCCAGTACAGAATACTAAAAATTAGCCATCTACCTCACGCTCTTCAAACTACACAAAGCTTGGCCAGTCCTTCATGCTTTTATGCAGAGGATGGAAACAAAGTATACAAAGATTAACAACGCATGTGCATAGCCATTAGTTTGCTCATTAAACCTTTAGTTTGGTGACGTTCTCGTTGCCGCTGTCGTCGTAGTTTGCTTGAGCTCCCTATATTACAGATTAAAGACGCCTGCGTTTTATCCAAGTTCTCACAAACTTTACTTTCTATTCTGTTGCTCGCTTGCTGCTTCCTTCGCGTGTCTGATTGCGGGCCAACGGCAATACGAATAACAACAAAATGCCACATTAAATTTCAAGCCCAAGGCCGAAAAATATACACTGATAAATAATGATTAAATAGATTTGCAAGTACCTGTAGGGCAAAAAAATTCCGACCATTAAATTTATTCCTTCCAAAGAATTCCACGATATATCTTTTTTGTAAGTAGACCGAAAGTTATTGCCCATTAAAATATATAAATTCTCCCTAATCGGCAACTAATATTGTTTGAAGTAAAAGTTTCGTTCGAATTCTCTTTACTTTGTTGAGAGAGTAAGTAGTAATATCGAAAATGGTGTTTCTTAATTCCGGTTTTTAAGACCGCTCGCATACAAGCCCCGCGGTTGATACGCCCATCGTAAAGCCCTTACGAATACAACAAGTTGTATTTAAAAGCGGCAGATAACAGTATACAAATACCACAAATTTACGAGTGTTCCTAAAACCACAAAAGTTCTCTAAATTGTCTTGCGAACGAGATTATAAAACATTGTTTATCTTTACAAATACTTGTATCCCTCTTGGAAACACTTTGCAACGTCACGCAGGATTTTGGGACGACCATATGCCGTGCACAAATCCAGTGCGGGAATTTCCACCCACATGGATAAATCTACCAATGTCCGCCGAAATAAAGTTGTCCCCAGGAACACGCGACCATAGAAGCACTTCAATCAATTGAACAGCGTAATCTTCTTTTCAATCGGTTTCCTGCACATGGGACAAACTTCCAATGACGTGGCGCATTCCACGCATGTGCCGTGTCCGCACATGAAGGCGACATTGCGCGCTTTTTCGAGGCAAATAGCGCACATGTTAGCGTCTTCTATCTCTCTGACATGCGCCTGGAGTGACAGCAATGAGTGAAGCGTCTCGAGGTATTTCTCGTCCGTTTCGCTTAATTCCGCCGCTGGTTGGGTTGATGATTCTTCTACAAACAACAACAAAGATAAAATTCATCTCGTTAGCATTACGGAACTGAAAATTAAACTATATCAATGCTGATCGTGTTTAAATAAAGGTTTTTACTTGCTTTACGTAAAAGAAGTTGACAGTGTTTTAAAATTCCGAAAATGCACCCCTTTCTACCACGAAACAATTTCTCCTATTCTTTAAGCCATAGACGTTGCAATTTATACCATAATAACAATCTCAGGGATTTGAAAAGGTTATTTCCGAGTTATACTTTTGCCTCTGCGTCAAAAAGAGTCTTCTTTCGAAACCATTTGTGCCACCCCCCCCCCCACAAGTTCTTTCTTGTGCAAATAAAACTTACTTTCATATGAAAGGTTTTGCTCAAGGACTAGTTTGCAACAGGGCCACAGGGTAACAAGGAATTGTCCTATTATTTTATCATAAGGACTAGACGAAAAATCTCTTTCAAAACAATGTTAATATTTCCTACCATTTTTGAAACACAAAAATGCCCTCCCCAGACCAAACACACCGATCGGCGACTACGATTAAGTGAAACAAAGCTCGAGTCAAGGATTACTCACCACTCGCTATTTTTCTTTCAATAACATTCTTGCACTTCAAACACTTCTTCATTCGCGTGGCACAGTCTAGTAACAGAGAAATAACGCCGGGGGTGAAAAACAATAGTAATCATTACGTTATAACATTAAACTCATACGGTGTTCTTGTGGATTAACAGTTGCACCAAAAAAGAGTGCCTTTTACGTGTGGTACCTGATATTCTTCATACGCTTGAAATAAGAAGTTTTAAAGAAATAAGTGTAAACGTAAGTATCTTGGTTAGCAAAATAGGCTGAATGGAAACTGTATCCTTCGATAATTTTCCATTTGGGTCTAACTGACCGACTCGTGATGAAAGCGCTCCGTATAAAGGCTGGTGATTCAAAACGACTGATAAACTGCTTTTCCAATCATTTCAGGAACAATAAGTGAATTAGATTATCCCAAAAATCATTCCTGTGAATGGTTCCATCAGATTTTCAACCGGAAAAACCAGTTAAATATACAAGTCGACCGAAGGCGGCGAAAATTCGCGTTCATTAGGATTTACTAGGATTCATTAGTCCGCAAATGCAGACGGATTTCCATCTAGCGAACACAACAAGGGAAAATTCCTCCGATCACTGACAAATAATTTCGAAAGGAGAACACATTAACAGCGATGTTATCATAATTACGTAACTCAGCATACCTTTACAAGCTATCACGTGACCACAAGGCTCAAACTTTACGGAGGGTGGCTCATCCGAACACACTATACACTGTACTTCCTCAGTCTCCCCTCCCTGATGAACTTTGTTAAAGGAGTGAACTACACTCTGATCGGGAAAAGGATTAAGAGGAAAATAAATATTACATTCCGTGCAAGACAGAGTTCTACTAAATTAATCTCAATCGGAAACGACAGAAAAAAAAACCCCCAGAGAGACTGCTCAAGCGATGATCTTGCTAACGCCAAAATAAGTATTGCATGTCACTGTACAGACCAATCGTGCCAGTGGGTGCAGTTATTTCATGGCCGTTGTTTTTTTCAACCGTCAAAATATTTACTGACGTTGGCAAGCGCGAGTAAAACGACTGAGAAATATCGGGAATTTTGTTGCATAACTGAGTAACTCTATTAAGCGAGTGGCTGTAGAAAGCGTTTGGCGGCCGGTGACCGCTTTTAGTAAATGGCCAACTGGTTAGCCTCCCATCAGTTGGGATTCTTAATAGTTTATGTTCTATTTGCAATATTTGGCTATTTATTGACACACTTCATTATTTTTACCTTACAACGGAAACACCTCTTCAACATTGTAGCACATTCCATGCAAGCAACCACGTGACCACACGGATCAAAGATGGCGTCTGCAGGTAAACCGCAAACACGACATTTAACGTCAGTTTCTAAGGCAACTTCAGCACTCGGAGAAGCCTGGGTCGACAGCGTTACATAATCTGGAGAGGCACCATTTTGAGTTTCAGCGGTCGTCTTCGGTGTAGAAGACCTGGAAAAAAGATTAGAGTGCTCTTTCTAACGGCGTCCAATAAAACAACCTTTGAAAGATCTAGTTTAATGACTACCATGAATTAGCTTACTACTTTTTGTTCAGTTTGATTCCATAGAGTAATCAATATTTAATTCTCCTTACAATATTAATTTACTGCTAAGCAGACAGATGATGAAACTGTAAAAATTCGTCAACTAGGTCACCCTCTCCCCCCTCCCGCTACCCAGGGGACTACCACACGAAAAGGTCGGGACACCCGTCGGAAAATGTGAATTGAACCCCTAAAGGAGACCAATCAGGGCGTAGACTATCTTTATTTGACCCCAACAAGATAACACTAAGTAGTAACTTTGGACAAGTCAGTTTTTTTTGTTGGGGGGGGGGGGGGCACTCACTGCTCTGATGTTGTAGTACTGCTACTGCCAGACAGCATCATTTCTCTGAGCCTGGGGTCCCTGCACAGCTGTAATGGCGTCTTTTCATGTTTGTTCTGAAGTGAGATATCAGCGCCGTGATCCATCAGTAGCTTGGTGATTACAAATGTAGGTTCGCTTTCAGACACCTACATGGACAAAATGATTACATCAGACAAACCGTGAGAAGCGATGAAGGCAAACCTGAATCACAAGAAACTTTCTTCTTCGAAGTTTGTAAACGGTATCCAAACTTGCCACAGAAAAATGTTTGAATTTGACTGGCAGACTGTCGAACAGACAGACACATATACAGACACAGAGACTGACTGACTGGCCGGCTGGCCAGCCGACTGGCTGACTGACTGGCTGACTGACTGACTGACTGACTGACCGAGTGACTGACTGACTGACTGACTGACTGGCTGACTGACCGAGTGACTGACAGACAGGTGGATGAACATACAGATGCACGGAAAAAAACTACGAGATGATAAAAGTAACGAGCGATCACTCTTTCACCTGACTTTTCAACTGACAAACACCCCAAAACTCAAACCTGTTTTCCGATCTCAACCCACCTGTTTCTTTGGAGTATTACTTCCACCAAACTTCAAGGAATGATACATGACCACTACATGAAGTGGTGAGTCACCAACATCGTCTTGCGCATTGACTTGAGCTCCATTATCTAACAACAGCTTGGCTATAGTCACGTGTCGTTTATCCACTGCTAGCAAGAGAGGGGTCTGCTGACGACTGTTACGAAGGTTGACGTCAGAATGAGGGCGAACCTGCAATCAAGATGTTTGGGTTATTGACTGAGCGAGGATGGTTAGATCGATCAAGTTCTTATTTTGCGTGTTTATGGACCAAGACAGGATCGTGAACCTTTGCGTGAGTTACAGCCAAAACCTTAAGTGAGTTACAGTCTCGCTTGAAAGAACGAGGCCATTTAGCCATCTTGATCGAACGAACTTGATTAATAACGGATTAATTGTATTGCCCACGGGGAATTGTTATGGTGGGACACAGCTGGTAGTCCCGAGCACGCCAGATAGCGCCATCTCGCCCTCTCAGGTAGCCAATCACAGCGCAGGATTTGGTTTATCTTGCCCGCTCATCAAGCTAGTTAGAAAATAAGAAGTATGTATGATAGCCTGCGTGGCTGGCGGGATTTCGCGCGCGAGTGCTTTTGTTTTGGTAGAGAAGCTGTGAACACGAGTGGCCAAGCCGTGAGAGGATTGGTGAAGAGTCGAGAAATTCCCTCGCGGCTTCGCCGCTCGTGAATTCCCTCGCGGGCTTCGCGAGGGAGTAGTATGGCGGCTCCGCCGCTCGCTCGCCCGCTCCCGAATCCCGCCAGCTACGCAGGCTATATGTATGAGTAAAACAGCAATTGGGGTCGGATAACGAAGTGTAGTAAGCCCTGCCTACCCCCGAAACAAAATTCCTTCCAACAACAGCTGCCTGGAAAATGCTTTTGCAGAACGAGATCAATCATGTCAATTAAATCGTCTGTTAAACAATGGAACTCGCGCTGTACCTTAATGAGGCATTCAACAACATTGTGATGTCCATTTAGTGAAGCTAAGTGAAGTGCAGCGAATCCATCATCTTTGACAACATTCAGTAAGTCTGGAGACTTCTGTACAATCAACGATGCAGCCCTGCGTGTTAAAAGAAAAAGAAAAAACGATGTAGAAGTCATTAACATATCCTCTTTACCTATATTCATACTTTCCAAATAAAAGTAGTTGAGAGAATTCAGTTTTAACATCTCAGCCAAACAAAGAACTACTGTACCAACCTTACATGGCAAGATCACCCTTTTATAACAAAGAGTGGTGGCCGTCGCCTTCGGTTCACCTTCCACCTTCCTCCTCCCCTGCAGTACCTCTCCCCCACCCCCCTCCCCCTCCGACACGCACAAAGATTGAAAAAACCAACATAACCATGTCGTAAGGAATGAAAACAAACCGGAGGAGCGAAAGAAAGACGACGGATATGATTGTTAAAGGAAAACTTCCAGACAAAGGGGACCTTTTAAGGGTCAATGGGTACATGCCCCTATTATTTCCTCCAAAATAAAATTTTCCACCAATAACAGAAACAAAATAATTAGCGTTCGCTTGGAGCTCATAAAAGGCGTATGGCCGACAGAGAAAAGCAGGACAGTTGGAACCCTGAGAGACTCGGCGAGAGAAGAGAAAAGAAAGAGAATCTCTGAGTGCCTTGCAAGGTAGATACATGTACAGTGTAGTTGATTACTGTGTCATGAATCTATACAGACCTTGCATTTCCTTTTAAGGCAGCGTGATGGAGGCAGTTGAATCCTCGCTTGTTCTTGATAGACAAGTCTACTCCACGGAAGTTTATAAGAAGTTCGACAATCTCAGCGAAATCCTTAGCGATGGCATCATGGAGAACAGTGTCGCCATACGAATCCTGTGAACAAACCATTTTGATGAGAACACACAACAAAAGCAGTGAGAGACGTAACTTTAGAAATGGTGGTTAGGTCTCTAGAAACATTACGAGATCTACAATTGTTCTTAATTCACTTTATACAGCTTCTACATTGTTTCAACATCAGACATGTAGAGTGCGTGTACAGACCTGTGCATTGACATTACAAGAAGAGCTGAGGAAGGTTTTTACAACTTCCGTGTAGCCTTTGTTGACAGCAACATGTAGCGGGGAACACTTGTTCTTGTTGAGTCGATTGCCATCAGCTCCCCCCTTCAGCAGAGCTGCAGCTGTTAGAGGTTGATTTCTGGGTAAAATAACATTTCAACAAAAATCATTTTAACATAGACAACATCAAGTTTATTTTCTCTCGCTTTGACTAGTTACATGTAAATACATTTCTTAGAAAACCGCTTAACGAGCATTATTTGTCAACATGTGGTTATTTCTAAATATTAGAGCACAAGATAATCAACTAAAAAGTATCCGTCGAACATCATGCAACGATCCTCGAAAGCGATGCGTGATGCCCTCGAAAAGCGTTACGTGACAATGCAAATAACAACTGTGAGATTGCTCAAACACAAGATCCAAATGCGCGAAATCCAATAGAAAAACCAAGCCAAACAGGTTTGCAATCTTGTTTGGAAACAACTAAAAGCCTGGTGGTTTTGCCATACATTGTAATAATTTCTACATTAGGTAAACAAGGCAAATAAACAGAGTGAATCAATAAGGAGATATATGTAACTCTGGCTTGTTGGTGGTGTTACCTTGGTACTACACTCACCCAAACGCTGCGTAATGAAGAGCAGTGTCACCTTCAGTGTCCTGTACATAGAAAGCAACTTGATCAACATTTTGATAGCGGCAGAACACGTACATCTATACTTGTGAGAGCTGTGAAAGACAGGGTTTTTTTTGACATTTTCCCTCACTTGATGAAACTATTCATGTATATGGTTTGAGCCCTTGAGTAGAGTACTGGGATTTCTATAGTGTGGTCATCCAGGGTAGTTCTCTACCCAAGCGAAGCCATCTTCAAGGTCACTTTTCTTTCATTTTTCAGTCCGGTTGGTTGCAGATGATTGTCAGGATTTGGTCAGGCTTACCTGTAGATTGACATTTGCACGCAACTGAAGAAGAAACTCCACAACCCTGGTAAATCCTTGGTGGCTGGCGATCTGCAGAGCAGTCTTATCTGATCGTACAATGTTCACCTTAAAAGGCATTGAATGTCAACACATTAATATCATTTTTATAACACATAGAATACATGCTAGTGTTCATTTTTTACAGGGATTAAAACCCGTTTTCTGATTCACATGTTACTTTTTCAACCTCTGATCTTTTTGCCTTTTTATCGTCAGAAAGTTTAATTGCTTTTACATGATTCGATTACCCACACTTCAGTTTCATGACTTCCTAGGCCTGGCAAATGTAATTAAAAAATTCCATGACTTTCCAGGTTTTCCACAACCCATACGAACAGTGCAATAATCGCAACTTGTCTTATACCTTATCTGAATGAATTTGCAACAGTTCTTTTAGTTTGTCCAAGTTTCCTCGTCCTGCTTCGCTGATTATCATTGATCCAATGTCAGTTGAGCTGTTAATACGCAAGTGATCTAACAAGGAACTGAGTGATTGGTCTACAAGGAAAACATGCATGAAAATAAAAAATGTGAACTCATTACTGAAACTCAAAAGTGAAGCTTTATGACAAAGATAGAGATTGAATGGGATGACAGTTGTATAAGAGAGTACAGACTGTGATTGGTCAATTTGGTTATTAAAAGGTATAAAGTTCTACCTATTTCCCTTTGTGATCGTTGAGATTGTGTTTGTTCTTCCGCTGTTGAATATGGATGCTGCTGCCGGTGCGTGGAAGACGATGTAGATGAAGAGGATGGTTGAAGGATCCCTTGGAGCTCCCCACGCTTTGGTGTGGATTGTCGTGGCTGTTGATCTGTAGACGTGGCAGCAGATGCCTCCTTTACAAGTACTGCTGGATTGAAAGTCCATGCATGGTCTGCTATGGCTACTCTAACATCGCCATCTGAGTAAATCTTTAAGACCCTCCCAACTTTGTCTAGGGCCTATTGAGGCATACTTTAGATTAGCTACAATATCAATACAACATTCCCGACCAACCAAGTCATCTACATTGCCAAGGTAACAAACAGTAGAATACCATTAGTGTGGCTGTGTGCTTTAGACACTGGAGTTACAAGACCTGGTAAGCCCCCCAAGGCTAAATCTAACAGACTTCAAACAATTAAAAATACACTTCTTTCAATAAGAAGTCCATCCAAAGGGAAACGCAATACACTTTACTCTTAAATTGCCTCTCTCCGCCCAGGTGTATAAATGGGTATCAGTGAATTTAATGCTGGGGATAAGCCTGCGATGGCCCACATCTCATCAAGTGCGAAGTAGAAATACTCCTTGTTGCATCAAGCTACAGAAACCAGGATAAGCTCCACCTGTATGGCCCACTTGGCCCAGCCCTGACTTTATCTTTACCACACCCTAACACCTGGCATAATTTTCCAGTACAGAAATCACATTACTTACCACAATCATTTCATTGGCCCACTCTCCATGCCCAGCCTGCAGTTTCTTGACTAGTTCTTTATCTTTCATTACACGCACTTTGTCATTAACATGAAACTCATCAACCTAAGTGTTCAGTGTAATGTATTACAGACATAAATAATAAATACTACATTACAGGTATATTATTTTCTGTTTGGTGTAATTTTTGGTAGGTTTTGATCAATAATTTTCTTTTGAGTCTCACACCTTTCTATGTAACCAAATATATTCAGGAAAATTTGATTCCCTCAGGAGTGATGAATAAAAGAAAATTACAGTCACTGGAGTGGAAGGCATGGTGGTCTCATGGTTAGTGTGCTGTATTGACTCCAGATTGAGCACTTCTGGTGCAAGCCCTGGCTGGGGACATTGAGTTGTGTTCTTGGACAAGACACTTTACCCCTCTCCACTCAGGTGTAGAAATGACTACTGGCAAATTTAATATATGGAGGTAACCCTGCAATAGACTAGCACCCTGGGGAGCAGGGTTGGCGCAGTGGTGAGAGCGCTCGCCTCCCACCAATGTGTCCTGGGTTCGATTCTCAGACCCGGCGTCATATGTGGGTTGAGTTTGTTGTTGGTTCTCTACTCTGCTCCGAGAGGTTTTTCTCCGTGTACTCCGGTTTTCCCCTCTCCTCAAAAACCAACATTTCC
>Ga0126343_10000496_pt1 | contig 15335 bp, 5 predicted proteins | sample Cyp2metagenome_FD_92531 | JGI IMG/M metagenome (GOLD analysis project Ga0126343, IMG submission 92531) | Coral microbial communities from Lord Howe Island, Old Settlement Bay, Australia - Cyphastrea 2 metagenome | ecosystem: Host-associated > Invertebrates > Cnidaria > Coral ... | reverse complement strand
AGTAAATGATATAATCTTCGACCTTAATGTTGCGAGGGTGAGATCTATGCCATCAGTTTGGCGATCAAAATGGGCCTTTTTCCCTCTTTTTGTTCCGGCGAAAAAGAGTTCGAGCCATCTGTCTAGTAAGTTTCCTTACGTGCGTGCCGTTTAGTGTGGCTAAGTACGTTTTGATTTAAGATTTAAAACGTTTCTGTTAAGTTTCCAAAATACTTCCGATGTACATAAATTTCCTATCTTGTCGAAGATGATATTATCACTGGCACGTAGCACGCGGTATGGTTTTAGAGATACTGTTGCCTTTTAAGACAGCTTTCATGTTCGGGTTAAACTCGCGATTATTCTGAGAATTGCCATTTAGTCCATGGAACAAGAGAGAAATAAAAATGAAGATTGATCATTTGAATTTGTTTTTATAGAATGTTTACTTAATAAGGATCCGTCTAACCAGGATTCACTCCGTGAAATAACTGCGAAAACTACTAAAGGCAGGGTTTTATTCCGCCACACACTATCTGTCTTTACAAAGATTTGTGTTGTTCTTCGGTCACTTGTCCATCATGAGGGATAAAAGAAATCAGTCTGCCTTGGTAAGTTGGTCGCTCCTCGACGGCTAATGTGCAAGTTGTAATTTCGCTTATTTTTGAAGCTTCCTTCTGCATTGATTACCCGGCTCCCTAAGGGCACATATCTTTCACTAAGCACCGCAAAGTGACCCTTGGCAATTAAGAATGTATTTAAATTTACTTTGCACCACGAACCATAATAAGCAATCACTGATTACCACAAAGCTAAACAAAGGAAAAATAAAAATTGCTGATAACCGTTAAGATAGGAAACGAGAACCGCTGGAGCTGGCGGCTAATGAACAAGATCTTTGTAATTGACATTCCTGGCTGAGAATCGCCCACTGAGCTCCCTTCATGTTACTTGCTTTACAGAAAAACAACCAGGCCGATCGCTTAACGTTTTGCTGAGAAACAGAAAGCAAGTTGAATCTCCGGTGTCTCATGTACTGCACATGCACATTTTGTAGAATATACTCTCCGCATGTTGTCCTCCTAGGGAACCACACACAAGCCCCTAAAATGGGCAGACCTCAAACAAAACACTCATCGCATCTCCGAGGCTACGCTCTTGCCTGTGCCCCTGAGATAGCAAATAAATCAGAGCAGGGTCGGCTTCCATGACTCGGCCTAAACCCTTTTGCTTAAGTTTCTATAGAAGGCACCTGCTGATTGGAACTTTTCCCTAACCAGTGGCCTACATGGAGGGGCGAAAAACTTCACATGGGATAAGCTCTTTGAAGGCAATTTAATACTTTAATAATTGATCATATATTGTTCGCAGGCGATTTGTTTGCTATTAAGTCTATTTTTTGCAGCACGTGTATTCGGAAACAAAGTGTTGGTGGCCTATCTGGCGCGTGCCTTCCTGAAAAGGCTTAATAAACTTATCTCGCTTTCTTCATTGTAGAGCTCGGCGAGTGAACTGCTTTATTTGCAACCGGGGCTACTTAGTTGAAAGGAGTATAACTCCTCACTCATTAAACTTTCAAACAACAACAAATCTCGGTAAATTACACATTATTTCAACTAGAGTGTTCACTTGTATAAATTTTCTCCTTCCTTAGTTTACCCCGAAGATTTTAATTTGCTATTCTGGGGATTAGCTGTAAATTGGGTGTTTTCCGGTGATTATAGTATTAAAGTAAAAATTAAAAAATGAAATCCCCCGCTCTTGGTGTTTGAGGCATTCAAACGGAAAGGAAATAAGGCATGTTTTTGGTTACGTGTTGCTCTTACACTAGTAATATCTATTATCTTACCATGAACTGCCGAGTGAGTAATTTCCTTCAGCCAAGTTTCTATACAACACTGTCACAATAACCCTTTTTCCACCGGGGAATTAAAATTAACCTCGGCGTCAATTGGCTCATTGAGCCAACGAAAGCGCTTTCTTTAGCTTGAGTAAACATTGGACCAAGCACGAAACAAAACTTCAAAAAACTGGCCACCATTTATTGATCTTCGGAATAAAGTCTGGCTGTTTTTCACCCCTTAAGTTATTTTCTGTCTCATTTACTTTAATTCATTATTAATGAGGCCCGCATATTTACTCTCAGTAATGAAAGAAACGAAAGTTATACCATTTAAGAGATAGTTTAAATAAAAGAGTAGTTATTGTAAAGGGTGAAATGTACCGTATTTTTAGTTTAGAAGTCCATTACCAAAGCTAGTGCTGTGATTGTACGAAAAATAATGAGTTTTCAGAAGTAATGAACTTTCCCCTATTCTGATGCAAATTTAATTTCCTTCACCTCTATTTAAGTGTCGAAAAATTTCCGCACCATTTTATCCACTTTTTAAAACCAAGTACAAAGATAAAATGTTTTCTTTAATTCAATTTGCGATATCATTTGAAAGGAATCGAGAACCTTCTTAAAAGTTTCTAAACAAAGTGAAGAAAGCAGAAGTAATTTCCGCGTTTAGAATAAAACGGTCCACACCCTGGAAAGGTAACACGAAGACTAAACGGTTTGCATATTAAGCAAACGCTCCGGTGTTCCACCGTCAGTTTGTTTTCTTTAGCTTCATCTCAGTGTGCAACAATCTAGCTGATCATGCCTAGATTAAAACACGACCTTCTAATTATAAAAGAAAGGTTGCGAGTTCGAGCAAATATGTTTAAGCACCTTTGTTCTTGACACGCGCCTGCCACGCGCCTATCAGCAGGTGCCGAGGGAATGCCCCGCCTATGCAAAAAAACCTAGATTTGATCCTAGATTTGTTCGTTTCCTACTCTGTAGATGAGACGCGGTTCAGTTGTGTATTTTACTTTTGAGATTAACAAACGTGGAACTGCACGCCGGCACGAGGTTATATCTTACAGAGCACATCAACAGTTAACTAGATAACAGACTAATGCGAAACCAAATTCAAAACCTGAAAAATAACACATATTTGTTTTTTTATTACCATTTACTGCATGCTCTCTTAATAAAGAGTTGGTGGTCTTAATAAGGCTCGTTCCTATTGGAAAATGTTAGAATACTACTAATTAAATAAACCTATCTAATCACTGATGATTGATTTGGGCGCTAACTTCTTTGTGTTCATTAATTCGTAATTGGGACCGAGCGTGTTTACATCTTTCTATTTCTGCAATGTTAATTCGAAGGATCTTTATCTAAAGGAGTAAATTTAGGAAAATCTGCCTTCGGGTCGCGGCATGAGCTAAATCAATGAAAAAAATGATAATATTCCTGAAAGCGACAAGCATAAAACAATTGATTTTTTCAGCAGAACCGTTTGACAATTCCTCAGCATTAATATATCAGAACAGTAGGTTGGGTGTTTAAAATTAAGTATTGAGGAGAAATTGTGTTTGGAGAAGTTGCGTGGTTTAAGTGACCGTCAACCTCGAGCGAAACGAGGCAACAAATCAAGTCAAATTTGATACAAGCGCAGAGTATGCACCTGTGTCATTGATTTATTATTTGAAACTAAATTTCCTTCTTCTTCCATCGCTAGATTTGACCATCCGGATGTCGGTTAAAGGGAAAAAAATGTAGATTTAATCTCTGCTAATTTTGCACTTTGCTACAAATCTCGTTGTCGCGGCGCCTATCAATCGAAATAGCTCGTTCCTATTTCCTCGTGCGACAAAACGTTTTCCTTCAATTCTGAGTCAGAAAAGAAAATACATTTAGCCTCATAGGAAATGCAAGGTTTCGTTTATTTTTTTTTCTTTCGCGAAACCCTGTTGATCAGTTGCTAAAGTCTCCGTAAGGGGTAACATCAGGCGCATGCTTGATAGCTACCTTAGGCAGGTGCTCCTAGCGCTGGCAGCTCATTATAAGCGAGTAGCGCAGCGCTCAATGAGGTGTGAAGGGCATGATGAAAAATATTTGATTTATTACAAAGACTTATTTAGTTTTCCTTAGCCATTGTTCACATCTTGATCATTGTCAACGGCAAACATAGGCCAGCATATAAAGCGCTGACGTTTTATTAAAATCTCATAAACCAAAAGTAAGTGAATACGTAAAGATTGAAAATCGCCACGATTGACCGACCCGGCGGTGTGTATCCGTACCGAGATGTCCGTTTGGGTAGCGCCGTCACTCATAGAGAAACCAACCGGTCCTCTGAACATAAGTCAGGAGGTTTTAAGAAGCGTTTTGTACGGCAAGTGGTGTAACGTATTTGGTGGCCAAAAAGAACTCACTTTTAAATCTGGCGTTCTGGAGAAAGTGGACTACAACTCCGATGAAGGTAAATGCCAAAGTTCCTATTATTACTATGAATAATATTCAGTTTCAATAACAAACTATGAAGTGGGAAACCCGGAGTGATTTAAACTCCGGTGCGTGCTTTGACACTCGTCGAGTTTTGAGCAATGCGAAATTATGTAATTACTCGTCTTTAAGCGGTGTGTTTAGTTACTGGAAGTTTACATCGCCATGTCATTTTCTCTAGCTTTGCGCACAGAAAAACGGTAAAGGGGTTGTAAATTGCTTCATGTTAAGTATTCTCTCGGAATTTAACTAAGGAATGCCATTAAATTTTAACGACTTAGGAAAGTTTAAAATCTCTGGTTTATTTTAATGAGAAGAATTTGGGTTTATTAAACATATATCATTCTTCCCTCTCGTTTTACATGTAAAATTTCCAAAGCAACACGCTCCGCTAACTATTTTTTTGTCTTGAATTCTTAGAAGTTAGACATTCAAGATCAATCGGAGCTGTGCCACAAATTTCAAAATCGCGTGAGATTACTCTCGCCCTCGGTTTTTTGCGTAGCTTTAGAAAACATCGCTCCAGGCTGTGCCGAAAAGAAAATTAAACAGCGATTGCTCTGATTTCTTTTCTGGTTTTGTCATGAAATTTGTGTACTTGCTTTCAAGGTCACTTAACAACATCTGTGATGGTGTGTGAGTCATAGTAGTGCGGTAAAGCGCGCCTGTTCTTATCCTTTGCTTCGTCTTTTACTCAAATGTTTTCGGAACGCCTTGTGAAGTTTCCGGCTGTCTGGTGAAACGGTCATTAGTGTGTGATCTACCAGCAAACAACATTTCAAAAATGGAGGCAAAAGCGCTTCCTCATTTCAATTGTAATTTCGGAACGATAATAAGGTTTAAATACCCAATTTGCTCTAGGCAGGTGGATTCACTCTGAATGAATATGCATGCGAACCTCCGAAATTTAACTGAAAGCACTTAATTCCACCCAGTTTTGTAAACGGGCAGTATTTCGTGGACTTTTAAGCTCTTTGAGCAAAGTTCATGTCTTATCAATTGATGTTTTCTTGATCGCATCGAGGTCAGATATTCGCCCTTACTTCTTGCTTGCGAAGTGATTCCAGTGCCATCGAAAACTATGTACCAGCATTGAAAATCTCGAGTGTCGGCGTGACAGAAAATATAAAAGAATATAGTCAAGCAAAAGAAATATGTTTAATCTGGTCTAATTTCGAATTTGCTTTTCGAGAGAAATTAGCATGTTTGGACATTTTTTATCATGTAATTAATGTCCACTAGTTGGCATTAAACAAAGATTAGCATATCAAAGAACAGTAACATGATGGAGTAACAATGAACCTAAAACAGTCAAACTCAAAGTAAAATCAATGAATACAGACAAGCGCGTCTTCTAAAACAACTTGGAAAGCCTTGCCCACGTGACAATCCGTCTCGCCCACATCAAAGATCACAGCTTCTTGGCAAATTACAAAAAAAATTATAGTAATAAAAAAATAACAGGCATTGAAAGAAAGTCGGTGGACCTGCTTGTTTTCATAAAACAAGCTTCCGTGCTCTGTTAATTCAAATACGTGTGCCGTATTGTTCCACACTCTTTACTTTCGCATTGTTTATGAAATTTTACCAATACCCAAATAAAAACCTATTATGAGAGAAGTGTCCAGTAATGAAAATTCGCGAACCATATCCTTCCTCGTCATATCTTAACTTCCGCAATCATCTCCAAATTTACTTCTTTGGTTTGTGTTTCATACTGTGTGCTCCATCAAAGGCGATTGTTTCTACCCGATAAGCCCCCGTAGCATAACAATTCGTTAGAGATTAATGCGTCGCGTAAACCATCCTTTTTTATCTGCTTATCACAGTGTATTTAGCACGTTCCTTGGGTTTACTTTAATTCAAGATCATAAAGATTAGCAGAAACCCTACAGCAGGTGCTAGAAGGTAGCCTCGCATGAATAAACCTCGACGAATCTAAATTCATTACTGACATAGGATAAAAGAAAATTCGTTTCGCCGTAATTTTAACACGTTATGCTTTCTTGTGTTTTTCCGTTTCATTACAGTTTTAGCTAATTTTACAAACTACCATTTCGGATTTTTCCTCAGTGGTGGAATAAAACGTTATAAATAATTGATTATAAACGACTTCTGTTTGCTGCGATTGAAAACTATATTAGAGAACAGCATTTGGGTTTTCATCCGTTCGGTAAAAAGACGGTTTTTAACTTTTTTCATTTAACGATTTTTGCAAGTTCTTTAACTTTGTTATAGTTCAAATCGTCTTCTCGTTGGCGCTTGGTGCGTCTGTTGTCTCACAACGGTTACTATTTCCCGTATTTTACTCATTTATAAAGAAAACGAACTGTCTAGACTACAATTCAGTTATCTTAACTGCAAAAATCAGTTTTTACACAGTCGAGGAAAAGATGGCGCCGTTGAACTTTTTACATTTGGCAAGAATCCAAGCCATTTTTCTCATCATCTTGTCTTTTTTTCTCTCCCTAATTTCAAGAACACGACGTTGGCTACATGAGCAACATTAAACGCGTCGGATCGACAGCTTTAGTCCCGGTTCTAAGCAACGACACTACGAAAACTAAGCAACTCTGCCTGGAGAATGACTCTTTCTTCATGGCATTTGTCTCTCTTCCGGAGCAAGTTACTATAGCGCCTTCGTCAATTCCGGGTGTTCAACTTGGCGTGTTTAGTACCTGCTGGATCAAAGAGGGCACGCAGATGGGGCCGTATACAGGTCGCATTGTTAAAGTGGAAGAACTGAGCTCTGATGTTGATAACAGTCTCATGTGGGAGGTGAGTAGCTATTCGACGTTGGCAAATAACGTTATGATGCTCGAGTGTTATCGTCCTTAATAATGCGTTATGATGCGGGTTCAACGTTATCGTGTTTAAGATCAGAAAGCTCTGTGTGAAATTCGACCTTAGCACTACAGGCAGTTGACGATGGAATCAGTTAAGGAATAATGTATTTGTATTTTAATCATTGTTTTTCTTTGATCAGAAGCTTCACCATTATTTTTCTAACGAAAAACTGTTCTAAAAAAATATATGCTAATTCTATTTTTGATTCTGCTTCACTGATCACTTTAGATTAACGTGTCTTCACATAATGTAAGATCTTTAATTTCGTGTTCGTTTATTGATCACCGAGGTAAAAAAGACCTGTGTTTTAAATCTAATGCCCATTTTACAAAGAAAATCGCATGGTGATTGAAACCGATGTTGCTCGATAGCCTCGGGTTCAAAATTATATTCCCCATTTTTATTACCATTTTGCAGAGTAATATAGCACTGAAAACAAAACAAAAATGTAAAGAAAATAAAAAAACCTAGTTATTTGTCTCCAGCACCTGAGAAAATCTTGCCTTCATAAGCGATCTTTCACATAAGAATTTCAAACTCCAAATAAACGAGGTTAAACTGAAAAAAAGCGATAAATTCGGAAATGTTGTTTGGTAATCTATCTGTGATTTAGCCTTTGTTTGTACAGTACACAAGACAGTCGAGAGCCTCTTTGACTTAGAACACACTAAGATCTTTGTATATATAATTCTCAGAGCTAACTCTACAACGCACATACAGCGTTTTCTTTATGATCCTACTAAGTGAGTCATCTTATAACGTATTCAGTGAACAGAACATAGGGACCGAAGGCTGTTTCGTCGTTTTTCCAGATAGAAAATGAATCGGGGATGAGTGTCTTTCACCGGCGCTTTAAATTCAAACATTTCCTTGTAACAGGTTCTCAACGAGGACGGGACAGTCAGCCACTTTCTCGACGCTAAAGACGAAAACCCACGCAATTGGATGGGCTTTGTTAACTGTGCTAGGAACGAACAAGAGCAGAACTTGGACGTGTTCCAGTACGGAGGCAACATTTACTACCGCGCCGTGAAGGACATCCCACCCGATCAGGAGCTGCTGGTTTGGTACGGTGGCACGTACGTGCAGTTTCTCGGGATACCAGGAATTGCACCCGTGAACGACTTCACCCGGAGAAAGCGAAGAGGACCCGAAGAAGAAGACGAAGAACCTGAGCCCACTATCCCCGGTTAGTATCACAGCAAGTACGCTTGACGATATCAAGTTAAACTGAGTACTAAGTTATTGAAACCAATGCTGTCCGTTATACGGGAGCTGTTTATAAGACCTGAAAATGATTCCACTCTTAGGCAAGTAATCAGACCGAAAGCGTAGAATTAAAAAAATAACATGACTTTGTACTGGCGTACAATATACATGGTACAGTGCAAATTAAATAACTGTTGCATTCGCTTTGTAAGCATGTAGAGCTGTCGCTTTAAACAACAGGCTATGTAGTTTAAAAAATAGAACGCTAACAAAACGACTGAGGACCCGCAACACGAATCAGACCATGAAACACACACAAAGCGTTTGGATAAAAAGTAGATTGGAAAGCTAGCACTACTATTTAAACCTTCGATATGTACAAATGAATGACAAACACCGGGTTGAAAGCTTCATGCATGCTTTAGAATCATATTTGTTCTGCTTTTTCGAAATTGCAAGGTAAAATATCATACAACAATATGAATAAGTATAACGAACGCCTCAGTGACTTATCGCAGACTTGGTTTTGTACGCAAAATCCGGACTTCAATCGAAAATTTTGAAGAGTTTGGAAATCATAATTCTGACATATTGATCACACATACCGGCGAGTCGTTGCGTTCTCAGTAAATGTTTTCTCGACAGCGAAAGTAAAATATTCATATTCTTAGTATCAGAGCATTTGTTAAATTTACAAGCTAACTTAACTCAGTACAGGAACTACAAAAACAAATCTTTTTATTTCCAGTTGTTTCAATAGTTCTAGGAGTAATCTCATGCATCGAATAGAGGGGTTTTGATCATTAAAAATGAAATGCGTTGCTACTGAAACACGCTGTCAGATATACTTTGAATATCTGAGAAATACAATAACATGGTCTTGCCCATTCGGTATTGATGTTTATACGAACAGGCAAAAGCCTTGCTGTGCCATCGAATTTGTTATTTTTTCCACCGGAACTGAATTCAATTCTTCATTTTTTTGATGCAAGTTTATCATATCCATTAGTATGCCGCTTTTATTAAAATGTTTCTTCTGAGTGTTGTGTGGTCATATTACTAACAACCAAATAATCTTATGACAGCCAGAGGGCAAAACATATCCGCTCACCAGTGCCGCAACGACTGGACATTCGCTTTACAAACTAGAAAACTCGGCGACTAAAACAAACCGCGCTCGAATTTAACTGCTTTCTTTTATAATTATCAAAGGGGGTAAGTCTCGACAAATTTGCATTTTCAAAAGCGTGGATCCGGAGTTAATCAAACCAATAAATATTAAAACTTGGCGGGGCGACTTGGCGTTAGAGCTTGGATTGGTGTGAAGCATTCAACCTTTCTCAAGACAGATATTATCATTTACAAATTACGAAGTAAGGTCGTTGGCGCCCAGTGTTTTTCATAATGAGTCTGTCTGTGGGGTGCAGCAACTTCGAGCACGCGCAATTAAGAAACCCACGAAGCAGAAGTGCAGAGAACAATGCTAAGACTTGTTTAAGTCTGCTGAAGATATCTGAAAGTATGAAACTATTTCTTGAAAGCGTTAGAGTGCGCTTTTTAATTTGACTGTTTACGAGCAAATCTCGGTTTCCCGCATACGTTGAATTGCGTTAGATGGCTTTCCAGCCACAAAACTGATTATTCGCACAGATAAATACAGTAATTATTAGGTAGTTAAGCCTCGAGCTACCATCATCTCCCTGATGTTCTCTGATGTACATCTAATGGAAATGCGCAAATTATAGCTTTCTTTTTTCATTCCGCAATTGTTTATACTACACCCACTTGTGCCCTTGCAACGACGCAAGAGTTTGGTTCCGGAAACAAAACTTTGAAACTTCCAGCTTGTAAACACTGATAGGAAAAAATTTTGGCCAGTTATTGTCTTCCATTTCCCCAACAACTAGTTTTAAAAGAGGTCAGAAAGAAAGGGAATGATCTATCCAGAGTATCGACTGTCATTAGAGAAATATGAATTTCCCCGATAGCCAAAGTAAATTTACTCATGAGGTTTATTTTAAAGAGAATCGAAAATGGATTGTGTTACTGTTGATGCTGAAAACAGTACACTATGAGTCAGGACAGCTGGATTTCGATTAATTTAGTAGGCTTTCAAGAAAAATCAATTAGGACGCTGGGGTATAAAATTAATAATGGATTAACTATAATGATTTGTAAACGGTTCAAATTCGGCATGTTTAAAAGTGTTCAATTAAAGGGAAGTTTATTTAAACGAAGTGGTTTAATAAAAAGGGCTTTAGCAAACAGAGAGGAGGAGCATATTTGGTATTAAAAACGATCTTTCGCCTGGCCGTCGCCGAGCCTTGTGCATTTTGGCAAAAGACTTTTTTCTTCTCGAATTCACCCCCATTTAACAATTGGAAAAAGATCTCAAGATACACAAACAAATTTATCAGGTTAGGGGAAGGGTGAAACAGCGAGCCGAAAACACTGACAAGCATTGTTAATTACGGTTCACTCGACTGGTCTACGTTTTCTTTTTCTTTTCTTGTCTCTGGCGCTAATGAAAGAGCCCGAACAGGTGATTTTTGTTATATCTGTAAATCGGCTCCTTTGTGTTCCGATAACATCACACTAGTTTTGTTGAAATTCTATCTTGCTTGAATGGCTTACTACTCGAAAAAGTGAACGTGATGGAATAGGCATTGTTAAGCCAGTATTTTCATTTTCAGTCCTTGCACCTTACTTGTTTTTTTTTTAAATCGTACGACGACTGTGCATTCATTTCGTTTTACACAAGTACTGAAACACTCGCCAAATCACACAAAATGCGTCAGGATTTTGTAAATCGGGATCTTCTTAATTTCATGGCGTGTTTTTTTCTGTTTAATTTGGTTTTAATTTAGTAGTACTTTTCGAAAACCTTTACTGGGTCCAACAATAGTACAATGCTTTGGCAACTTTTACTTATTTCATTTAACTCAAGATTTAGCGACTCTCACTTAAAAGAGTGTCTTCTAATTATTATTTTTTTGCTGTGTATGTGCGTTCTAATTACATCAGCATTTCTTGAATTTCGGAATAAATGCGGTGGGTCGGAGCCACAGTTAATTAGGAGTTTTAAATTGGTTTTATTGAGTTCGTCACCTGGTTTTTGAAGACAGCTTTTTTCTTTTTATTTTCTGCTCGCATAATTGTAAAGAAGCGTTTGTCATGAAAGCACGTATCACATATCATGAATCAACAATGTCATCTCTTTCTCGGTGAGGCTTTTGCGTTAATCAAAACTCATTCACTTGGCCCCCCAGGTCATATGATAAATGTAAGTTTACTTGCAGTAATACCCTTTCGGCTGCAAGTAAAAAACTGAACCACGCCCAGCATTAACGAAGAAGAAACTTCTCGCTTCGGGGCGATAGCAAGTCTGTCACCAAAACATAGTATATTAACAACCAATGCTTGAAGCTGAGAGAATACAATGGACAAAAATTGAAGGCGCGAAGCCAGAAACATGACAATTTGCATGTTTTTCAGTCCAAAAAAGAGTGAAATCAGTGAGCGCATTTACACATACTCAGTTTTAATATAAAATCAATTAAGAAAATTATTCTCGAGTGCTGTTTCGTGCAAGCTGAGTCACTCTGACAAGATTTTGTTTCTCTCGCTCAAGCTTGCTTTGCCCGGTTGAGAAATGTATAGCAAGTTTTTTTTCTCATTTCCTGGTGGACATTTTTGGGATGCACTCTACTCTGATCTGTTCAATTCTTACCACAATAAACACGTGCCAACCATTTTCTGCCTTCTCACTCTGCAGGGTTGTTTTCCATATGGAGTAAGGTTACATTACTTAGCTAATGCTGCAGATGGCGGGTTCTTTATTACATTGAACGAGGCTAACAACATGTTAAAAACATCCAATGTAACAAGATTCCGACCTCGCACAGTCGTCTTATTAAAAGCTTTCATTTACCCTCCGCGGCTCCTACCAAGTATTGATTTGTTTAACCAGCCTAAAAGCCTAGCATCTAGCTGCGATTTTCTAATTTCAATGCTCTATAATCATTTCTTTTCTTACTTATGAAGACGGTTTAAATTAGGAGTATTTCGCCTTCTCAAAACATAAAATCGTACATAAACCTTCAGTGATCGATGAAATGCAACATTTTGGCGTCCTTATGACACTCTAAATTTCACCTATGATTTACTAAAACTACGCCCGAAGAGACGACAATTTAACGGTTGTTAGAATATAATTGAGACATCTTTTTCGCCAGTAACAAAACCTCATAATAATTTCAGTAATGTTTGTCCAAAGAGCTAGAATCGTCTTAAGTTAAGGCTCGAAGTTCATGTGCCTTAATTATCTTCCAAAATTTCAAATGACGTATTTATGATTATGAAGAATTATTGTTTTGGCTTTGCTATATGAAAAAACTTTTTGTTTCTCGTTTTGATTTCAAGCTGTTCGTGAAGCACTTCGTATAATTTGCAGCGCAGCGTGATATGTTTATCTTGGAATTGAACCACCTCAACCACTTTCCACATTTCCTACACGCTATTGTAAACTTCCAAACAGGAAATCGCACCCAACTGGGCGTTAAATTGCAGGAGATCTCTTTTGAATATTGATTTTAGAAAAATAGATCTTTGTTTACAGTTGAGAGAATTATGGACTGACAGGTCTTTTCTCTTTCTTTTTTGTTGTCAGAAGACCCTATTTACAAATTCAGCCACGAGCGAGTCAAAAGCAATGTTGTACCAGGGAGACTCAAGTGCACGCTTTGCAGACGAGGATTTAACTCCAGGAGCAACTTGCGCTCGCACATGCGCATTCACACGTTGGAAAAACCTTTCCAGTGCAAATACTGCAAGAAGTCCTTTTCTCAGTCTTCAACGCTTCGGAACCACACTAGACTTCACACCGGAGAGAAACCTTACAAGTGCAATGTATGTCACTTCGCGTACTCCCAGCTTGCAGGACTGAGGGCTCATCAGAAATCCGCTCGACATCGGCCATTACATGAAGCTGCTAAAGCAGCGGCTCAAAAATCGAAAGGTCTTCACGACGAGACAAATCACAGCGAACATTCACCAGACTCTCCTAAACTAGAAAGCGCGCCTCAATAGCCGACAGATTTTTGGAAGTGAGTTCTTAATTAGGAAGAAACTAGAGAAAGGCGCCAGATTTTGATTAAGTGGTATTCCTGCAAAATATGAAAGTAAACACACTCAGCCGCGATCGCCAACAGTAAATAGAGTAGCGTCCGGAAAGCTAAGGCTTGAAGACAATCTCTAAGAATACAAAAAATCTCATTTTCAATAATAATGAAAATATAGTTAAAAGAACAACTTTAAACGAACTTTAAATATAGATTATATTTGATACTAGAGATGACTATAGAAAGTACGTACATTTTAAAAACTTGGTCTACTTTAAGCTGCCGCTTTGAAATGTTAATTTTTCTGTGTAGCTAGAAGGTCGACAGATCAGCGATGAAGACAAATCAATGAAAAAAAATGATAATCAGAAAGTTCTTCTGCACCTTTCAGTTGTATATTGTGTAAATATTTTGTAAAACATTTTGCTAGAAAGCTTTAATGAGCGTTGTATAAAAGTGTTAGTAGCACGCTTCCATTTAAGCCGTCAATGTGATTGACATGAGTGCCAGTATAAGATATATGGGTCGGTTCTCGTTTACTCAAGTACCGTTTTATAGGAAATAAACAGACATTCACAGGGAATGTAGGTGTCGTGTTTATAATTCGCCTTTTAAAAGCTTCACCTGCGACACGAATGCAGTTGTTTTGCCATGTAATTTCTTCCACGTTCAAGTGAGGACATGATGTCAACTCTCGAAGCAAACATGAAAATGAAAAGATGCATTTACTTCAAGAACTCAATAAATGGGGTATAAAGAAACACCTAACTCCTTCCTTCAGACCTCAATTTTCCACTTAACCAGGACGTCATTTTCTTTGTTTTAGCTCAAGCTCGGAAGCTATTTGTTCTTGAGAGGAAGAAAAAAGAGTAATAAAATCTTATCATATTGGTTTAAAAAAATTGGGCGATGGAAAAGTATTTACTGAAGTTTCGGCATTTTTCGATGTCACACTTTTTTTGCTAAGTCTAAAAACTAAAGCTTTAAACTTAAGCATCTAATCGGCGTTCATTACTTAGGCTAAGCAGGAGACATTTCGCAAAAAACTTCCTCTAAAGGTGTGAGGTTGGGTGTTTGGGGTTTCACGATTTGGAATTATATTCAGTAAACCTTCAACATTTGCTTGCTTAAAGAAAGAGCGTTTCAATTGCCTTTAATTTACTCGGCAAAGCCATCTTTCAAGATACCAACAATAAATTGATTTTCTAATTTAAACCGGCCTCCTTTGATTAGGACTTTGCCATATTCTATGAAGACCTACAAAAATATTTGGCCGGTCTAAGGTTTATTCCAAAGAGTTATCTGAACTTAAAGTTTCCTCCGAACGTTTTGCTTTGTAAATGAGCGTTTATTTGTCAATTTGTCGAATAAAAAACAATATGGTCACCTTTGTTTTGAAACGTCGATGATAGTTATCAAGGTCTCGATCTCATCAAATTTTGACCCTAAGTGATCGTCAAAGATGCACAAGTAATGTAACAGATTAACCCAAGCAGAGATTAGTGGACATGAGATAAGCAAAACATTTTTAATCCGGATCTGAGGACTCCGATACGATCAAGGAGAAGATCAAGTGGGACCGCTCTTACTTCAGTTCGAAATATCATCAAAACTAGAGAACTGCCTTCGGGAGGTTTTTGTGGCCCACAGTCGAACCTGGCCTTACCAGATTATCTCAAAAGTTCAGCTTTCAATAGACCATCAAAAAGTATGTGTAGTTTAGTTTGGTTTAGCATTTACTATAATCTAATGTTCGCACAAGAAACATGCCTTTTGCTTTTTAAAACCAATCAGAGCAAACGGTTTTTTCTTCTTTTTTCAATCAACCAAGAGCAAAGTCACTTTATGGATTACGTCTT
>Ga0126343_10000495_pt1 | contig 15338 bp, 3 predicted proteins | sample Cyp2metagenome_FD_92531 | JGI IMG/M metagenome (GOLD analysis project Ga0126343, IMG submission 92531) | Coral microbial communities from Lord Howe Island, Old Settlement Bay, Australia - Cyphastrea 2 metagenome | ecosystem: Host-associated > Invertebrates > Cnidaria > Coral ... | reverse complement strand
TTTCTCTCGGTAATGTTTGCAGCATCACAAGAGAACGAAATACCCATCACGCTGTATTAATAAACCCCTTATTATACCACAAAATATTTGCTCGTTGGCACTCTATCGATAGGTATACCTAGTAAGTAACTTATTTGTGGTCTCCGTGTACACAATAGTGTTTGTTGATGGACGCACATAGTCGAAGCCTTTTACTACTTTACCAGTTACAAAAAGCACTTAACGCGGAACAGAGCCATGAAACTCTGTTTAGTACTGTCGTGTTCGAAGGATCCAAAGCTGTATGCGACGATTTTTAGATCGCCAGACAACCACCGTTGATTGAACTACTCAGGGGTACACAGCGCGAGATGATGGAGACTCGCCGCCCCGCTTCCTCAGGGGTGTTACTCTTTGCTTTTGCAAGATTGCGACTGCAGTCAGGGAGAGAAATTGGATGGAACTTGACTTATGTTTGAGTAGTGGGCTGCCGCTGGCCCCGACACTGTTTCGGTCAGAAAACTCCTACTATAAATATGACAACACCCTCTATTCGAAAGCACTTTAATGACAGGAAATTGGTTGGAACAGGCGCATATTCGTATTCTCGGTATTCAGCACTGGCCCCTATCCAAGACGTCATGCGGGGGAATATCATTCAAAGGAGATTACACGGGTAGTACCTCCTCCTTCAATTCTGGTGAAAAATCATGTCTCATCTTTTAGATCTTTGAAGCGGTCTTGCAGTCGCAACCCTTTTGCTCAAGTACATATCTCGCTCTTTTTGAATCAATAGTAATTATAGTTATGGATAGTATCTCAGTGGTCTATTCGCAGTAGCCAACCTAAGTTCAGTACAACTACGCAAAAGAAAATACATCTTATGACATGCTGATGGGAACTGCTTCTATTTTCAATCTCGTTATGGCAATGGCCTAAATTTAACATTTCCCACGGTGAAAGTGGAATTAGATTAATTAGCTAGACATGAGAAAATTGCAGGGTTATTTTGCTTTCAGAAGCAAAATTTCCGTGAGTTTAGTTCCCACGATTATTTGCGTTAAGAAGGAAATTCTATGTGTTTGTTTATTTCCCAGCACTCTAAAAATAAACGATCTTCCGGCTAATCCTTTGCATTCTATTTGTACAAACGAGCTAGACAAAAACATTAAGCGCTAACTGTTTCTCGAGGTAACCCAGGGCGAAATTTTTAAAAAGAGAATTGCTCATGGAAAAGTTATTAACAAACCAGTGCGAATATTTCGCTAGTAAGACAACTTTTTTGGCGTCCACAAGTTGGGTGTATAAGATTATTACAATAAGCGCTTCGACTGAAGGAACATGCACGCTGCTTTAATTTTATCTTTTTGTTAATAGAAAATTCTGGATCTGAGAAACGCCATCGAAAGTGTTTTTGTTTGGATTATTTAATGAGATCTACAATTGTATAAGGGTTCTCATCTTTACGTAAATGTACCGGTCAATTACGTAACTTTTTAAACTAGAGTTGTGAAGAGCCTTGTAATTTTGTGGTCCTGAATGTGTTTCTTTAAAACTAACAAGATAACCAAACTTACTAGTGGGCCAATATAATTTGCCAAATCAGACTTCACAACCATTCCCTGTTACTCCTTTTGAGGTGAGTGTTGCAACATGACCGTCTTTGGTTTTTTCTTCCCTTTGTGGTGTTCTTTCATTATTGTGATCATTGGTTACTTTTACTGTCATCCATTTTGCCACTCTTTTTTGCTTTTGGAATGTTGCGCTCGACTTGTCGTGCGAACGGTGGGTGGCAGCAAAGATGGGATTTGTGTATAGTCGCTTAAGTCGCTGTTTTGGACTTAGACATTCTTCATTTATAAGCAGGAGTTCCTGACCCGGAAATTCGCGTCAACTGGCCAGTTATCATGCTACCTTCCCACGCAGACTCTTCAAGGTGATAATTGCGACGAATGGTCTAAACATTCACTGCCAATTTAAATTGATGCCTCTCCTTCCTGACCCTTAAATGCTAGGTAATAGAAATTAGATGTTTACAAGGTTGACCCTATTTCTAATCCGGAAATACACGGAAGGTATCATGTCCGAATTTGACAAGTTTCCATTTCAGTTTAATCTTCAAACTAGACTTCCAGTTCATTAAGTTGATTTCAAATAAAGCTGGAAGATTTGACATTTCGGTCTATTTTTTATTTTTAAGACAAATTTTTGACCTGTTGACCAAGCCAATACACAGTATTGTTGTACAGTCACAAACTATAGAACCTTATTGTATACATATTTAACATATATACATAACTATTTGCATAGTTATTACTTTCTCTTATTTTAAATTTACACTTTACAGTCTAATATTTACGATAATAAAACTTGCGTTTATATAGTCTATCGAACCTTGTATTCCAGAGAGGATTATTTTCATTCTTATTTCAAAACTTCAATTTCACAGTTTTATTCTCCGGCCATTTACATTTGGTTGATTATATCAATACAAAGTGAATATCTGGAGGAATGTTTTATTGGGCATTCGGAGTAATCTTAGGTGGGTGAAGTGACAAATCAATTATAAATGAAAATGAAAATCTAGTCATTACCAATAACAAGAATATAATCTGGTGGTGTTCCAGTTAGCCATTAAGGATGATTCATTACTTCATTGAATCAGTCTAGATCGACACACATTTAATTCAAGACCAGTTATTGTAAATGGCTCTTTATATCAGAATTGTCGTAACATGCAGTGCACGACCAAGAACGTCTTGGATTATCGGAGTACGACGGCAGGCATGCGCACGGGCTTGAGGTATACAACGGAACTGCTGACCAGGAGTATTGTGCAAAATTGCTTTGAGGTGTCACAGCACTTCCTGGACTGAAAGGTATACTGTTGGTTGGGTAAAAGTGTTGAGGGCTCCAAGGTACTTCATGGCCACTGTAGTGATGCTCCAAAGCTTTATTTTCAATTTCACTTGTGGTTAGCTCTTCTCCGTCTTTCATTTGCTTTCTGTACTTGGCTCTTCGGTTTTTAAACCACACCTAAAAGGTAACATAATCCGAGTTATTTTTCACTGATTTGTATGTGATTCACTTTGTGCTTTGTCCGCGCAATTTGCTATTAGAGCGGAGCAAGTGTGTCACATGTACTTTATTCGGTCAGATATCGGTAAGCTGTCAGAGACGTTAAGGGCAATTGCATCAGTTGTTTGAAGAGTATGTGGCACATTTATGTTGATTGTTATGAACTTTTGGTTGAGTTGTCTGGGTAAGAGTCTGCCAAATTGCAGTCCCATGTTCAGTTTGACAATTCACTAATTCGGTGCTTCTCTTCCTTCACTCGCACAGATGTGTATATTGGTGTCAGTGATCGAATTGTTGTTGAAATCTGACATAATATTGGCTGACCTTCGATGACTAGTATTCTTTCTAGGGGGTAAACAGGGCGTGTAAAACGGATTTACACGCCCTCGGCACGAGGCTTGGCTCTTAATCTGAAGTTTGTCCTTTAATGCTTGTAAACCAGCTGTCTCACGCAGCTCACAATGATCCTGAAATTCATTTTTAAGACTACGTATTTCTTTTAACTCAATTGGTAGCAACATGCAGCCACTAACGGCGAAGTGAATTTCGCCACGATACTGGCGAAATATATGTAAGAGACTGGTCTCCTTCCCTGGACCTCCCTTGTACCTCCCACTGCTAAGTACAGCGGTAAGCCGAGAGAGAAAGAGTATTCAGGTGTCGCGATAAACCTGAACAGAGAAATCTTTCCTGATAATACTGTACAAATAATTCCATTACCACTATCTAAAGAATACTCCATTGAGAAACTTCCGACTTGCCTGGATTCTTGACTCTGGAATGTTAATATAGGCCGCCAGCTGCTCTCTCATCACAACATCTGGGTAATGTGTCTTTGAAAATGTGTTTTCCAATATCTGCAGCTGCTGGTGAGTGAAGGCAGTGCGTGTTCGCCGATGCTTGCCTCTCGATGATCCATAATGCACCTCCAGTATTATATCTGTGAAGACAAACGTGTTAATTTGTTTCCTAGGGAGGCTGGCAGGTTGTGGAAATTGCTGTGGAAATATTTAAGTTGAATTTCATGAAGGCAACGGTTTGAAAAACCTTTGTTCACCGCGAACAAAATCGGGATGCATTTCAAACATTCAAGACCTCTAATCTTTTCAGCGGTGTTATTGACAAGTCCACCTCCGCCCAAAGGCTGCCATATTCAGACCTGCCTTGTCAAAAAGTACATGTATTTGTTTGTATGTACTTGAATTCAATCCTCCATCGCTGTGCTTATAATAAGTTTGTTAAAAAAATACTCAGTCTATAATCACTTTGCTGATTACTCCAGTGAGAAAACAACTTAGCTACGAGCCAGCACAAAGCAGACTGGTCATCTTTAAGTTTTACAGGCTCAAACTCAAAACAAAAGTTCTTCACACTGATTACCATGCTGTTGTGGAAGTTGTAACTGCAATACATCAAGAACACAAACAAAGTGGTGTTCCAAGATCAAAACTCTTGATCGCCTTTGTAGGCATTATGGACGGCTACAAGGAGTTTGCTTTGCTGTGCAAGTAGATAGATTTATTCTTCTGGGATAAAAAAGGCGATTGTTCGTGGTATCATGCAGTCGATGCAGGCTAACTCGTATGTCATGTCAATTACTTGGCAAAAACGAGAAAGGACAATACGCTCTTTTCCTGCTATTTTAAGGCCATAAATGATCTTTTAAGAGATTTCGCTCGTTAGTTATGTTATCAATTCTATGACGCTGCCGTTGGCGAAGGTTACTGTGGGGGCTCCCTTGATAAAACATGCATTCATCATACGTCACTCACCAGCCAGGCGCTCAGCCAACGTTAGCGCCCGATCTGCAGAACGGGGTTCTTGACTTGAATCACATTTATCAGGCTTCAGTAGGTTGTCTATGGAGAATGACGAAGTACTCAGATCTGATTCCATCTTTGTTGTTGGTTACTAGGCGTTGACACACGATACCGTAGGCCGCACAAACCGTCAATGATCACTAGAGAAAGCCTTCCGTGGTTTGTTGTCTTGCTTTCTGCAGAAGACAGAAGTATGTTAGTGACCTACCGTCTTAGTAAAATAGCGGAACACTAGTGGACAGTAAGAAGATAGAGGGATATGTTCAGCCGCGCTGCTTTGCATCGTGACGTTTTGTTTCCTTAATAGTATTTCGGGACGCAAGTTACTTTAAGTCCGCCTTTCCTGCAACTAAATGCAATCGTGCAGATTACTCAGTAACTAATTTCTGAAACATTCTAAGCAGATTTACTTCTTTCTTTCCTTTCTCTTCGGGTAAAATGTCCAAACTAAAGACAAAAAGACAGACGCAAAATCCTATAACGAGTTCTTAACTGAATAACAATGAGAAGTGAAAACGAAACATTTTCCGACACAGTAGAAGTAACACTGAATGACGGAGGCTTTGTTAGGCCTAAGAACAGTTAATGCAATGGAACCAGATTGCGTAGCTTTGGCTGAAAGCATTGTAAGCAGATTTACTTCTTTCCTTCTTTCTCCACGACTAAAGTGATAAAGAGGAGTTGAGACAGACTTGAAATCCTATAACGAGTTCATAACTTCGTTACGATTGATAAACAGAGAAAGGGAAGAATGTATATGGCGAAAATAACACGGAATCCGATTGTACTTTTTTTATCATACCCTCTCTTCTCAAAATCTTTCTTCAAAGTGTCCGGTATCTTCCTTGGCAGAATTTGCGTTGCAAATTTACTTTGTCATGCGTCTAATGCTATACAGTACTTGTGTGAAACCGCAGATATTGTAACCCAGAAACTAGCGATTTCCTTCGATTGACCAGGCTATTCTGTACCACTATATACACCATGAAACCATGTGGATATTAAAAGGTAATCCGTGTGAGCTTTGGTATCAAAACAGCTATGCCGAAAGCCTTTATTTCATTTACTTTCCAAGCCTTGCTCATTTCCGAACATAAACTCGAGCAGTGGGGTTAAGCAAATCGTGCTTAAGAGAAACAGAATAAGGACTATATTGCCTAAACCAGGTTTATCACTATGTACACACCCCCATCGATTTCGCATGGCAATCGTTTGCTCAAGAAATTGGGCGGCTGACACTGATTGATAGACGCATGATTACAGCCTTGTGGACCTCCTTGAAGAGGCTTTCTGTTAATGTACAACGGAGAAAATGGTAATCAATTTCGTAGGAAACTATGATCATCCGAGATCATAACGTGTTTTCAGAACCATTTTAATTAAGGCTACGTGACTTGAATCTTTGAGATGTGTCACACAACTTGGCAACGCGCGGAATATTTCTGTTTAGAACTAGGTAGAAGATAGGCGAAATTGTCGCAGCCTTAATATTCCCTGCCCGCATGTTGTGAATGCGATGAAGGACCAAAAATAAAGGAAGTTGACTGATACGAATTTACGACCACTAAGTTAGTTATTACATCAATTTTCGGGAAATTGGTACCGTTATTGAAGAGATCTGGGAAGTCAGTACTGTCGGTCTGTGGTGGAAGACGGAAATTAACTCCCATTTCTTTGAATTCAGTGCCGTACTGTTTGATTTACGAGATCAATTAAGATGATTAACTTTATAACGTGGAATGACTTCGTAAAGATCGTTTACTGGAAATTATACATTCGTTTTCCTTCGTTTTATTAGTCGCTTTGCCCGGCTATATTTTGAATATCCCATCATTGATTAGTGAGCTCTTTTACCGTGATTTGATTTAAAATCAGGGCGAGTTAACGCCTACTTTCTCACTTCGGAAATTTACTTAAATAACGTGTTATCTTTCTGTAGACAAAACAGGAGAATTACGAGATTATGAGAAAAATGTCGAAACTGAATGTTGCCAGAACTATTCTACTGTATTTTGAAATGTTTTCTTTCACGAAAGGTAACTATGGTAATAGCAAGCTTCAAAAGAACAATTCCTTGAGTCGATTAATTATTTGGTGCTAATTTCATTTAGTTTTGGTCAAGTGAATGCATGACTTCAGTTGATTAAACTACACTTTATGGTACAAAACATTTTAGCGATACGTTGATGATTGTTAGTCGGAAGTCAGCTTTCGTTTCGTGCCGGAACAAGGAATACGTGCCAGAACAAGGAATACGTGCGTTGGGCATTATTTGCTCCTTGAAAACCCACCCAGCACACCAGAACGTACATAAACGTTTTTAGACTCTAACTAACGTTTAATTTGGATTCTTAATTTCTTGAAAAAAGAAAAAATAGGATACTTCCGCGTCTAAAGAGCGTCATCAGTGCATTGCGCATCGCAAGACAGAGTCACTGTGGTTCTGATTCAAAACTGACCGGAAACAGTTCAAGCGAGGAGGGTCGAGAAGAAAAATCCAAAGCAAGTCTCAGCCCAATTTCTTCATATGTAGCCCTTTAACGAGGTTCTTGCCGCGAGAAGGATTACAGAAGCACGGTTTCTATAGTACGCTAAGTATGTCCAGTTACGTCATTAACCACGAAATACAAATCTTTTTCCGTTCTCAGCCAAACACAACACTGGTGATCCCCGCTTAGCTTCACTGAGTTTTCAAAAACCGCTTAACTGTATTTTTGGACGTGCTCGTTTTAGTAATCCTATATTCATGTCACGCTATGTTCTTTACACGCCAATCTTACTGCACAAGCGAGTGAGTTAAAGTTTATCTTTTCCTTGGTCTTTCCTGTCGTCTTCAATCGAGGGGTGAAAAATTGAACAACACTTTTGCAGGGACTAAGAATGATCCGTTTTGTTTGTCTGATGTCTAGGACACTGTCTCAAAGTCCCGGCCAAACTTTTTTTTTTCTTTTAACGTCTTACAATTCTTTGTGGGACGTTCAAAAAAACAGTGACAGGAACAGGAAATAATCGCGTTCTGGCAAAAACTGCTGATGAAATATTCTTACTATTGGAGGTCGGTTATTTCAGTAGATTTAGTTTACTACATTAAATCGCTATTGTAATCATTTATGTTACTGCTTATTAAAAAGGCGTTTTCTTCCACTTTGCAAACTTTTGAGAAACACTATCGTTTAGGTGACAAGTTTTGAACGCAACTGGTATTGAGCACAGTGACTCTGTAGTTTATTCGCTTTGATGGCGGCAGAGCCGTTGTAGACTTTCAGAGTGTTTCGTCAGTTCATTAAGATAATGACAGTGGTGTCACTGAAATTCAAGTGGTCTGCATGTTGGTGACGACTCAAATTTGGGAGGTGTAAAAATAAAGCTTTACGTTAACAAGAGATGTTAGTTTACTGAAAGTTTTGGAAAGTACAAAAATGAAGTTTTGTGAAGTCTCCTTCACCACCCAATTATCCCGGCAACTATTGTTTTGCCAGTTACTTATCTGTGACATTCTGAAATCAAAATTCTTAATTCACTTGAAGAAGTTTATTTGACCTAGTTGTTTTGATCTTAATTTTAGTTACGCTTGGTCTTTGAGATTTCATATCCAAATAGGTTAAATCCAAGAAGAAAAAAAACAAGTCTACGCTCTATTCTTTAAAAAGGTAAAGTAAAAATTGAGGAGTAAAATGCAACGTTGTACCTGTTTTAGTTGGACACGGACTTTTTCTAGCTTGCTTTCCTTTATCCGTCTCCTGCCAAGGAACTGTTAGACTGTCCCCGTTTAGGCTTTGTACCGCACAGTTAAGCACGTCCGTCACTCGTCATTCTGCCGTGTTATATATGCGTGATGGGTTGTTTGTTTAGTATTGTAGAGGTAACTGCTCCGTGAGCTCATTTTGAAAGCCTAATTCTGTCACTCTGCAAGGCATTTTACTAATCCTGTCTAGCCTACTTTGTAGCTTTGAGACATCATTTTTTCCCAAAAAAAAGAAAATTCTCACCATTTGAAATTCACACGGACAACGGCAAGGCGAACAGCGAAAGGAATGTAGTTAAAGAAATAGAAAATTGCTTTTACAAGACTAGTGATTTCACGAAGAGAGGAAACGTGTTTTTGAAAGGATAATGCTTATAGAGTATTAGTATTATCGTTATATATTTATACGGACTGTCGGATGGAAATGACTTAAAGCGATTTTCTCTTAGCTGACTATAACTGGAGATTGACAGAGTTAGTGCTGCATGCGAGGCTTTCTCAAAGGAACGCGCAGCGTATCCCTGGAAGAAAACTGATCAAGGTGGAAGATAATCGGCAAAGTATGCTTTTGTTGATTTAAAACTGCGGGACAAACATTTTTTGGAGGCCGATAGGTTGACGGTTTCAGTGTTAAACAAATAATGGTGTAATAGGTACTTAGTCTGCAGATTAAAATTTAATAAAGCGATTAACGTATCGCATTTTTGCGGATATAGGCAAGAATACTGAGTTGAAATCTATCTGTTAATTTGCTTGTTCTTTAGTACTCAATGGTCATTCTGTACTGATTGTCCAGGCATTTTGGCCTGACATTTTCAGTGCACAGAACTTCCAACAAGAAATTCCACTAGTTTTCGTCGAAGCTCTATTGTTTTCGTCGAATCATAGTTTACACAGGGATTTAAAGAGATTATTTACTAATGAGCCTTCTTATGCGATTGATTATTACGGGCTGCTCATCGAACGAGGAGGGCTACGATAGGCTTGTGAACACGCGATGGAACCATTTATTGCGTGCTGTTTCAAACGCATCAAGTCCGCCTTGCCCGATATTACTTGCGCGAAAACATCGCTCGAAATTTATGCTTCCTAAAAAGTAGAACGTATGTAAGACCTCTCGTTATTCGCCCTTGCCGCAAAAACGTTTATGACGAATGGAGGTCATTCACTACGACAGAATGAGAAAATCACTTTATCGTGACATAACAAGTACAAATGAGATCAGCGTCACTAATGTGGGGACGCATGCCCACACACGACCTATTTAGGTCGTCGGCTGGTACTCTTTTGTTTGGTCTCTACGTGAAGACATTTTAAGCCTAAGGTATTTAACAAATTGTTAGTATCCGAAAAATTAAGTTATTCCAAAGAAAGATTTAACAGAGCATAAAACCAAACATGTAGAAAACTATTGAAAAATGAGCTTGACTTCATTCTTTTCTTGCTAATTTTTTTGTGCCATTCTTTTTATAAGCTGCAGTTACTCATGCATATAAAATTCTTGATATGCTTTCGCTTTTTTCGTTCTGTTTTGTCAAACGTTTTTGAAGTTGGTGTTTTTTTTTTAAAGTTGTGTTTGTTTTAAATTGTAACTTTCCTTGATCAAAGGAAGTCAGTGAATCTTTCTACTCCACTGACCGAGATCTGATTGAAAAGATTTTCAGAAGTTTCAACCAGCGCGAACATAAAGGAACTATTTATCAATACTGAGAATGTCATGAGACACAACTTATCGGAAAGATGGAATTATTTGTTTTTCATACAAACAGAGATATTAGAAGTTTTCCTTTTCCGAGATTATATCGTTTTATTACTGACGGCTTGAGAATATCTTAACCAGATTTCAGTGGAAAACTACGATTGGCTAAATAAGCTGATTACTAAAGCAATCAAACAGTCACGACATCACGTAATAACAAAGTTGCGTTTTGAAAATCGATGGAGTCCCAAGAGCATTTAACATCTTTTCACCCGTTGACTTTATCGTAATTTTTGGTTAGCTGATTTATATGGCAATATGTACATTTTAGTGCTGGTTCTTGTACCATAACTCATACCCAGGAAATGTTTAGTTAACGAATTACAGGAAGTGTTTACTGTGTTTATAGAGTGCTACATGCTTATACCAAACTGAAATATGACAAACCGTGGAGATTAGTCAGGAAAGTTACTGCACAGAACCTTCTCTTGGACTCTGTCTTTGTATTACCTCAGAATGAATTATAATAGTGTCTAATTGGGCCCTATGCAAGGAGAATTGCCATTGCTTTTTACCAGAGCAACGCCCATTTGATCAAAGAGTTTGCTCGCTATTTAATAAGCAGGACTCTTTTCAATGTGGAAATAATTTTGTCAATTTCGCTTCTCATTTTTAATGCGCACCAGTTCGTTTCGTTTGTTGGTGTTTCGCCGTTTGTACGATTATGAGGTTCCCCTTTTAAAAAGTATTTAACCACGAGATAGCGAAAACTCCGTTTGCTCCATAGTTAAACAAACTGCAATTCTAGTTCCAGGTAGTTAAAGTTAAATTCTAGTTACTTAAACAAACTTAATTTCGGTTCACTGGAGGCACAAACTAGATGAAGGTTAACGTTTCAGTTTTGAATTTTTATCAATTGAATTGCCCATAATTTTATATCGCATACAGCTGATCCCGCTGTACAGTTGAATAGTTCCATTTTTGTATCTCGTAGCTTTTGTAACACGAACCTCTGATCTGATCCGATCCGACTTTTCTTTGAACAATCTACACTCCGGCTGTGATAACAAAATTCTGAGGGAACGACGGTTCAGTTAGTTCTTGTAAGTACATTGTCACTGGCTATACTTGCTTAGACAGCGTACAAGAGAAAATTTCCTACGTTTTAGAAGACATCCTCAAATACATTGTGCTGTAGCCAAAAAACGTACCGCATGGACCTCTCATGACCTCCACGCAGCTAGGCCTAAGAATAAAGCTGGCTTGGGTGTTTAATACGGCATTATGATAATCTATCACGGAACACACACTACTGGTACTGCTCACTGTTTGCTAATTTATGGAAAAGTGGTCGGGTGACTCATAGCTGTTCCCAGCACAGATGTTTTTTTCTAAAAAAAACTATCAATTTTCTTACAATTTTCTCCTGTAAATGTGTGGGTAGCTCAACGGAGGATAGGACTAAGATTCATAAGGGGATCACTGCACTTGCTCTAAAGATAAGTGTCGTGATACTCAAGACTATTTTCATAGTTTTGTGAGCCACAAGCCAAAGCTTGGCTCACCTTCAACCGGCGGCAGATGGAAACCTTCAGATCGTCGTCTTGGGGGGAGTGTCCGTTTTACACGCAAATCCGATTTCAGAGATCTCTCAAGGTGGATTTCACGATTTTTAAAATGTTTCGACACGTTGACACGAACCGAAAACGCACACTCCCTGTTGGTAGCTAGAACCGTAGTTATTCACGAGAAAACATGTAGAAGAATTTTATTCTATTTGTCATATTCACGACAGAATATTTCATTTTCTACCACAGATGATGGAGAATTTGTAAATAAACATGTATGAGAATCAAATGGGAGGCAATGAGTATTTAACCTTTTTGGCCCCAAAGTAGCCAGCATTGAATTTCTTTTCGCAACGTCAACACAGAGTACACGAGAGTCACGGGAGAAAAGCAATTAGCTCCCCCCTACGTGTGCTATAGCATTCGTAGAGAGATCAGTATAGAGAATTTGAAGGAGGAGTTAGGAATTAAAAACCGATCACCTGTTTCATCAGGAAACTCCCTTTTCATCCTTTTTTGTCTCAATTTCTACATTGCTGAGCATGAAAGTCATAAACCTGAACTTTTCAATTCATTAATCAATGATGGGGTTTCTTCGTCCAAATGTAAATATTACTCAATACTTTGGCTGTTACTAATAAAACGTCTGCTGCTCTGCTCTTAACTTCGTTGCAGTCTTTAGACATGCTTATTCATGATGCACGGCAATGTAGTTGGTGGGAACGTTCATATAAAAATAAAGTCAAGACAAGGTAAAAGACCAAGTATTAGACCTTGCTGTACGAGGAGAAAGTATAACATTGCAATCAAGGTGTTGAGACAAGAGAACTGACTTTACTGCTATGTTGCATGGATTCAGTTTGCTCACACAAATCAGAGGCAAGTACTTCTTCGCAAGTTTCGAACCCGAAGAGCGTGCTTTAGATATATTCGTGGCTCGGTATTTGATCAGTATTTCGAGATACCTTTTTCAGAGTTGGAAAGTATACGTATTTCCACTGGTGTTTTGAAAAATTCACAGTATTTTATCAGGTGCACTCTAAATAACGCTCAAGCACCCTTGCAAACATGTCAAGTTACCTTCTTAGATCAAGTTTTATGGAAAATGATTTGGAACGTATTTTGTATTTGCGAGAAAGACACATGAAAGCGAGATATAATGATGCCAAAAACGGCGAGTATTATACTGTAGATTTAAGTAGCCCCCAGGGAAATCGCATATTAGTTCCGAGAAATCAGGAGCGCGGAATCGCCAAGAAAGCTTCGCAGAAAGCTTAATTATTAAGGTACTTTTTTGTCACTACTAATTTAAGCAGGCACATCTGTATTTGTGAAATTTTTTCAAAGCGTCCATTCTCAGACAAAACTTATTGATGCAGGTCTTGAAGGACTGATGGCATTTCAGGTCATGAAAAGCACTGCTGTTAATACCAATTACAACTGTGGATAATCTCTTAGAGTTTGTTTGACCAAGAAACCCTTCCCTTCAATGTCTGAAATATTTCAAGAACAATTAAAGTAGACTCATTTATTTTCGTGAAATGCTGTGAAAGCCTGTTTGTTTTAGACGAAGGTCTTCATTCTCATGCAAAACGTATTACCAAAGAAGGGGGCCAAATCATTAGAACAGAATGCTAAGGATGCAAGTGGTAAATCCACGCAACTCTCAACAGCATTTCAATGCACATAAAAACAAAATGTATTTTGTACATACATGAAAACAATGAGCTCTCAATTTAATTAAATAGTGGGAATGGATATGTCCTTGCTTCTTTTCAACCAGGACCTCTTCTTTGCAAGGATATGACAGAAATTAAAGCAGACACATTAATGTTTGTGGAATACTATTGAAGCCTGTTTGCTGTGGATACCGATCTTCAGCCAATTCGGCAGATAAAAATCCAGAGAATACGGGCGATAAAGCGACCCAACTCTCGACTGTATTCAAGTCCATTGTGCATGCCTTGAACCCAAAAACTCTTTTCTTGAGAGAGAACACAGCCTCAAGATCAACAGGTACTGATGTGGGTGCCAAATTTTGGAAGGTTCGAGTTATCGATGGTCGATTTTTACCACGGGAAAGTTTTTTCGAGTTATTGACGGTTTGAGAAATCACAGTTGAAACAGTATTGGATTGAGGCAACTCCAACGGAAACGACTGTTCACTTCAGCTATCGAGCCGGATATGACAAATTTTAGCTCGCGAAATCGAGATTCCATAGTCGCGAGAATTCTAGTAAAATTTTACCGTGTTAAATTGAAATAACAATGCCAAATTTGATCACAATGCAACACGAGAATACGAATGATAGAAAAGGACTGCTTATTAATAAACTGCAAAATTCGCTATATATATATATATATATATATAGTGATAACTTGTGAAGGCGATAATGTAGTTAGCCATCAACCGTCGCGCCAAATAAGAGTAAATTGTTAGGTCAAACGTCATGGAGAATAGTTCTTATCAGTCGTCAAGTACTCTCAGATTTATTATTTTAGCAGGTCCTACTTAAAGGTCTCCTGTTAATTGTTCAATTACACAGAAGCAACCCAATGGTATTTTAAAGAAGTAATCTTCCAAATGTTTGCATGATATAACTTCGTAATAGAATTCACTTCCGTTTTGAATTTACCTTAGCTTCTCTGGGTGTGAAAAACAAGTTTAAAATACTTTATACGTCTCCCAAGAAGAATTTGACGTTCATACTAACAAATTTTATAATACACTCAAAATTTAAAAAAACAAACCAGCTTTGTCAAGCCCAGATATTTTGTGTTAATGGCATCGGGCGCAAGTTATGTTTTTAAGATCAGCAGTCAACTGTAAAATGGCCTTCGTGTAAAGTTGTTTATCAGTTCTAATACCGGCGTCAGTGGAAAAGGAAGTCTGCTCTGGATGTCAATTTTCAACTTGGACTGTTCAGGGGAGTTTTAAGGGTTAAAGTTCTTCATAAATTGGATATAAAATTCTTTATCGGCTACGGCTGAGAAGATTAGTTTAGTCGGAAACGAAAAAGAAGGCGTCTAACGGTTGCTTTCGCTGATAATTTTTCCAACGGATAGGGGAAGAGACTATTTCGCTGCCCTTCAATAAAGACCTGTCTTTATTGCACTCACTCTACTCTAATGTTAAGCATTAATAAAAGATGAATAGTGTAATTTTTACTCGGGCAGGAAAGTACCCTTTACACCAATGATAATACTTGATTTTGAGAGCTACAAACCTAAAGTTGAAGCTCAAATCCAGCCTTGTGTTGCAAACTGATAATATAAAGCAGTTGGAAAATTAATCGCGACTACAGAAGCTATGAAAGGTCAATGCAGTGTCATTGTGCTCAGCACTTAATTATTTTGTGTATTGCAGATAGCTACATATCAATTCTACATGTACCTGTTGCCGGGTTGCAAAGGCGACGTCCTTTTTTGTTTTTCTTTGAGTTGTTAGT
>Ga0126343_10000494_pt1 | contig 15347 bp, 12 predicted proteins | sample Cyp2metagenome_FD_92531 | JGI IMG/M metagenome (GOLD analysis project Ga0126343, IMG submission 92531) | Coral microbial communities from Lord Howe Island, Old Settlement Bay, Australia - Cyphastrea 2 metagenome | ecosystem: Host-associated > Invertebrates > Cnidaria > Coral ... | reverse complement strand
TTATTCTAATTTTCCACTATATATTGCTCCTCATTGTAATTCCATCTGTAAACTGACGATGGCACAGGAGTTGCCGAAACATGTCTTTCACATTCAGAAGTCTTGTTCTCTTTATCAAAATTTCAATTTTAAAATGATAATTCAATCCGTGCGATCTTTTTCAGGCGCAAACTTAAAAAAGGACGTCAAGAAATAATTGGAAACCGCTATTTGAAGTGAATTTTAGTAACAATTCTACTAAAACAATTAGATTATTCGCTCTCAATTCCTATGAGGTGATAGTTAATTCGGCCTTCCGTCTTATCAATTATCGCCTCATAGAAAGCTCGAACTCATAATGTGTTCTGCTGGGAATCCGCGAATCTGATTGTTTTTTTCAGCGTTCTCTTTTACCTTATACCCAAATTGTGGAGTTTGTGCTGTAGTCGTGAAGAGTGCCTACGAAAACAATGAGACAACTCGTCCTCGTTTTCGCTGACTGAAAAGTCGTACTCTTAGTCTTATGACTTATATACCATCATGGCTAAGCTAATGAAAACTCTCGACCTGCGTTATCAAATGATCCAGTTTTTAATAAGATATGATTGTAATCAACTCGGCGCTAGGTGCCTCGTTCACAACCTATCATGTCATATCCAACGCGCGCTCGTGGTACAAGTGTTAAATATATCTCAGATGATGTTCTGGTCCCAACTTTTTAAATTCCATGCTAAATGATTGAATCGTTTTATACTAAAAATAAGTTGCAGACTAGCAATTTTTTAAAACGTCGAGGGAATTATTTTGACATCTAACACCTTCAAAAAGACGTCCCTAAAAGAGTCGGCGTACGTACTTGGCTATTAGCAGAATAACAAATAGTATAACCTCCATCTGTCGACAAAAAACACCGATATTAACTACTTAACTAGAAATAACCAACGGTTAGGAAGTGCGTGCTAGAACACTTTTGAGTGGGTACTGAAGCTGGTTTACCTTCACGTTGTGTAGTTATAGTTACCCCAAGACCGGAATTGCCCTGTTATTTCATGTCCTTGTAGGTATCTTTGGAAAAGGTAGGTTTTTTCCCTTAATTCTCGGTTTTCACCAGTCATGTGATCAAAATAAAAATCGTAACCATTCAGTAAAAATTTTCAAGAATCTGTGATATGATAGATGATTGCAATATAAACAACTTCGCCAAGAATCAAGTCTCTGCTGTTTTTCATTCGCACGCTATTCGCAGAAGTGTGTCACCCAAATTTATAGAGCTTTGTATGGCGACGCCATGTTTGTGTCCTTCGGAGGGCAACAAACATGGCAGCCGTGACGTAACAAAAACTTCTGTCGTTGAGTTTTGCTATTGAAATGAAACTTTTTGCTCAAAACTCTGACACATTGAGATAAATGCATATATTCGCATACCGTCTTCGCGAAGAGAGTAAACTTGCAAGTTGGAACCCTTTCAGTTACCGACTTCATTGTTAGTTTCGTTATCTCACGATTGTTACCGTCAAACGATTTATACAACAAGTATGTATAAAGGCCGTGGCAAACGAGGAAACATTGTTGCGGAAACATTGTTGCTTATGACGTTTCCTTGCGCGCGCAAACTGGGAAACATTTGTTGCGGACACAAAGTGTTTCTGAACAAAATCAGTAACACTTTTTGTGTCCTGACAAAATTTGTCTCTGCAACAAATGTTGCGCTCGCGGGCAAACGGGGAAACATTTGTGTCGGCAACAATGTGTCCTTGTTTGCCAGCGCCTTAAAACAACGGAAAACTTACCGAGTAATACTTCGACACTCGCGAGTAGCCCTACTTTCGAATTCAGTAATAATAACTGCTGCACATGTCGAGTTCCATTGCCAAATTTGTGAGATGTTCACGTGAAGACGGCCGAAGTCCGATATTTGTCATGTTAAGATTCCTGAAGCTTCGGTTCCACCGTCGGTTCGCATTGAGCTTTCATCGGTTTCTGCTCTTCTTTTGACATCATAGCGAGAACTGAGTATTTTTTAAAACTGTTTCTTTCCATTTCAATCTTTAAATGTACATTAACAGTTCAATGATGCAAAACTTTGGCTTTGTAAATCTAGCACAGTGGCCGTCTCGGTGGCTATCTTTTACAATGTTCTTGTTCGGGTGGAAATGGATTCTGATTGGTTTACGACGATTTATCGATCGATTTTGGCTGAACAAAATTTCCTCCAAAATCCTCCAAAATTGAGATATGGCGTGCAAACTAGGTTGCGGGCTCTTCTTGAGCCCGCAATAACCGATTGTGAGGCGGTCAGTGTAAAACGCAGACTGCAGACTGCAGACTGCAGACTGCAGATCGGGGATAAAATGCAGACTGAGAGTAAAATGCAGACTGCAGACCAGGGTAAAATGCAGACTAAGGGTAAAATGCAGAATGCAGACTGCAGACCGGGGGTAAAATGCAGACTGCAGATTGCAGACCAGGGGTAAAATGCAGACTGAGGGTAAAATAAAATATTGATAAAAAACAAATCGCAAGGATAAAATACCTGTAAAATATCACGTCAGGACTGTCTGTCACAAAATAGGCTCGCGCTCGATACCTTTAGCTTTAACTTTAGCTTGCCCTGTGTTCGTGCTATCATGTTTTGCTTGCCTTGTGTTCCGAACAATTTGTAGATTGTGCCAGGCTACAAAGTAGCTGAAGTACAATCAGAATTCTATTATTGTTGCACGAAGAATTCACTACTTGGTCTTGGCCCAAAATATATAAAAATATCAAAGTCATTAAAATAAATATTTGGCGCGAATAAATTTTCCCCAAAAGGGCAAACATACCATATATGGTCCAGGCAATCCCATAAGCCTAAGCGCCAGTATTGAACCGGCGGCCATTGAGCTTTGCCACAAAAAGATAACAAGCTATCAAATAAAATAAACATTTTGTTTATTTCCTTAAAACCAAATAACACAAAGCAACAATAATCTTGCAACCACTAGACAAAAGGAGTCCAATCTGCAATGAGATAAAAAGACTAGTGTTGGCACTGTAGTCATGCAACAGGGAGGGAGGGTGGGAATTAGTGAATTCTTCGTGCAACAATAATAGAATTCTGATTGTACTTCAGCTACTTTGTAGCCTAGCACAGTCTACAATTCTATAGCATGTTGCACTCAGAATTCACTAATTGGTCTCGTTTAAAGCAACTGACCTATGGAATGACTGCTGTGCCAAAGGCAGCTCAGTGGCGTGGGCGGTAGTAGAAATGATTGAAAGTCGTCTCTCTAGACCAGTCGGCAGCTGTCAAGATGTCTTTAACAGATACACCACTCTGTCTTGCCGCAGAGCAAGAAGCACCTCGTGTTGAATGAGCTTTAAAGACACTAGTGTCTATCCCAGCATCTTGTAAAGTCAGCTTCAGCCATCTACCTACGGATGTTGATGAAACAAGAGAATAAGGTTTTTGAGTGGCTAGAAATAAAGGCTGACTAACTCCGCTATGGTTGCGGAGCTTTGCTGTCTTCTTAATGTATTCCTTGAGACAGGCCACTGGACACAACTGAGCATTGTCTTTAAGGGCTGGGAAAAAGAAAACAACATCCTTTCCAGGAGCTCTAGTTTTAGTTAGGCCTGGAATCCTGAACTCCACACCCTCTGGAAGAAATTGCTCAAATACCAAATCCAAGGCATGCAAGTCAGACTGTCGCTTGGCACTTGTTAGTGCAAGTAACATTGCACACTTCCTTGAGAGACGTTGGAGATCTAGGTTACTGTTAACAGGCCACTTCTCGAATAGGCCAGTAACCAGAGAAACTTCCCAAGTGCCAGAATAACGGGGTTTAGGTGGTCTCCTATTGAATACCCCCTTCATGAAGCTACATACAATTTTATGTTGGCCCAAGGGGGTTCTATCTAAGGGTGGAACTGTGGAGCTAATAGCTGATCTGTAAGCATTAATTGTAGAGTATTGTTTACCTTGCTCAAACAACTCTGTGAGAAAGTGAACTAAATCACTTACAGCTGGTCGAAAGTTATCAACCTGTTGTTGGCGACACCAGCAACACCACTTAGCCCAACAGGACTTGTACTGAGCATTTGTTGATCTGCGTTGGGCAGAGAGGAGAATATCTGAAGCTTCTTTTGATATGCCCTCTGAAGAGAGGTGATCCCTGAGACACTCCATCCTGCTAGAGGCAAGGAGTTGTTGACGATCAGGGGATGTCTGTTCCCCAATGGGTCTAACAGTAGGTCGTTGTGAATTGGAAGCAATACTGGATTGCTTGTTAGCAACTGTAGAAGGTGAGGGTAACAAGCCTGTGCTGGCCACACTGGGCAAACAATCAATATTGTTGCTCCTTCGAGGCTTATCTTCTTCAGACACTTGCTGATCAAGTTGAAAGGGGGGAAGGCGTAAGCCTTCTCCTCCCTCCAAGGCTGAACTAGAGCATCGAACTGTTCTGCTAGAGGATCTGGCAGGTAACTGTAAAATCTCTCCAGTTGAGCATTATTCCTGTTGGCAAAAAGGTCTACTGTAAAAGGACCGAAACTCTGATTCAAGAGCTTGAACACTCCTGAATCGAGCTTCCAGTCTGCTGCATCTGGCTTTGCTCGAGACTCTGCATCGGCTATAACATTCAGTCGACCTGGAATGTGTTCTGCTCGAAGGGTGATTTTCCTGCTGAGGCACCATTCCCAGAGGGTACGAGCATGTTTGTCTAGCATACCCTGTTTGGCTCCCCCCATTTTGTTTAGATAAGCTATAGCTGATGTATTGTCCATTTGCATTAGGACATGAGCATTGTTCAGGGATTTGGTGAAGGCTTTGATTGCATAGGTGGCTGCAAGCAGCTCCTGGCAATTTATGTGAAGAGAGGATTCGTGGAGGGACCAGGTTCCCCTGGTTTCTATCCTGTTGCACACCTCCCCCCAGCCCGACCCTGAGGCATCCGACTGGATCAGAATGTTGGGGAGGAGGGGTTTCATAGGCCTGGTGTTGGCTATAGGTAGGACGTTTATCCACCATTCCAGGTCTAACAAGGCCTCTGCATCTAGAATTACCTTCTGATGAAGGGGAACTCTCTGGAAGAAAAGGGAAAAGAATAGATTTTTCCATGTTCACAATAAATCCCAGGTTTTCCAGTAGGTGAATCATTAAAGAGGCATCTCTCAGAGCTCCCTCCCTTCGAGAATTCAGGATTAGCATGTCGTCTATGTAAATGCCTATTCGTAGACCCAACCTTCTCACAAAAGCCACCAGGGGCTTTAGCACCTTTGTGAAGACCCGAGGTGCTGATGTGAGACCGAAGGGTAGGCATTTGAACTGGTAGGTTACATTCTGGAACTGAAAGCAGAGTAGCTTCTGGTGTTCCGGGTGGATGGGAACAGCAAAGTATGCATCTTTCAGGCCCATCTTGCACATAAAGTCTTGAGGACGAAGGATGTCTGCAACTACCTTCAAGTCCTCCATCTTGAAATGATGATGGCGCACAAAAGAATTTAGTGAGGATAGCTTTATCACCGGACGTTGCCCTCCCCCTTTCTTTTCTACCAGGCAAAGGTTGCTGTAAAAGAGTTCTCTGTGGTGAGAAACACTCATTATGGCTTTCTTGTCTAAGAGGCTGGTAATCTCGTCCTTTACGAGGGCAAGCTGACTGGGATTCAAGTGATGAGGGGAGGGCAGTCTTAACTGCCTAGGATTGTCTGTTAGCTCTAGTCTGTAAACCCTTTAGAGTGTTGAGAGTCCACTGGTCCGATGTTAAGAGTTTCCAATTCTGGAGAAAATGCTTTAGCCTCCCTGCCCTCGGAATGTTTTCTAAGTTGATGCAAACAAAGGGAAGAGGGGAAGTTGAATGAGTAAAAGGAAAGCTACCTCTGCTTTTCTTGTGCATAGTTCCTGTTGGGAGCTTGCCAGGACTGTTTGTTGGACTTCTGTCCGGGAGTGAGCCTTTGGTCCTCCCCCCCAGGTAAGGCCTTCCTTGGGAGGGGGCCCTCCGAAAAGGCCGGTTGTTATTGTAAGGCTTTTTCTTGTGAAAACTTTGATTGCTTTAATTTTTAGATGGCGAGCGGGCTGAGTGAGAGGAATGATCATTCTGCCCATGAGAGTTTGATGAACTGTTGCCTTTACCAGAATTCTTTCTGCTTGAGTTTTTCTTATTCTGAGGCTGGATGGCTTTGGAAACTTTTTCAGCCAGTTCACCAACAAAGTTAAGTTCCTTTGCTTTAGATTCGCCAAAGAGGAACTTCTGCATAGAATCAGAATGTTTACCGAGCTCAGTGATGTCGGTAATATGGGTAGACTTAACAATATCCTGACGTCTATGTTTGTTAACAGTTGCCACGGCATGTCCCAGCAAGCGGAGGCTCTTGAGAACCAGGTTGATTGCCTCACCGACCTGTACAGCCTGTGGGTCCTTCTTTAAGTGCTAGAGAAGAATGCAAAGTGGACCCGCTGCGTCCATAAAATTTCTCTCCGTCACTTGGAGATCTTGTTCCCAACGGAGACTAGCGAGAGACTGCTTACCTTGAATAAGGACAAGCCTTTTATGAAGTTCCGGCACGTGGAGAGCGGGAACATCGGGCTTTGGGAATTGTTTCACGAGCTCGTTGTGTGCTTTGTCCTCCATACATGAACGGAAATAAATATCAATTATTTCCTTAAGGTCACTGTCGATATTCCACATGCAATATCGAGTACTCGTAGAGCCCGAAGGCGGCGGAATCTCGTCCACCACTGTCACTTTTGAAGCGTGTTTCTGCGCTTCCTCTTTTGCCGCCAATAACGCCGAGGCAAAGGGATCGGTAGAAACACCGGAAACCTTAGCGACTTTGCTTAAAGGTTCCTTATCCCTGACTGAAAAGCAGCTTGGAGCTTGAACGCTAAGCTGACTTGCTGGGTAGGATCGCTTGCGGCTGGCTTGCTGTAGCGTGGAATTAGGCGGGAAACCGTTCAATGACGAACGGGTTTCTTGCAAGGCCGACTGATCCTGAGAGGCGACAGTTAGTTCGCCATCTTCCAGCGTCAAATCGCCATGAAACGATCCCCTTGGGGATGCAGGCGTCTCATCATCATGTGCCGAGCCCGTAGGCTCATGATGAGATAAAGTTTCGTCATCCATGAACGCCAAAATCCTTAAGACAAAGAACTGCAAACCAAACTTCTTCACGCAAAGTGAAAATGGCCGCCGGTTCAATACTGGCGCTTAGGCTTATGGGATTGCCTGGACTATATATGGTATGTTTGCCCTTTTGGGGAAAATTTCTTCGCGCCAAATATTTTCGCTTTTAATGACTTTGATATTTTTATATATTTTGGGCCAAGACCAATTAGTGAATTCGGAGTGCAACATGCTATAGAATTCAAGGCTATTTGAAGCAATTAAGGCGGGGGTAAACATGAAAGCCGTATTTTGGCTGGGTATTACGGTTTTTTTAACGCAAATATCTCGTTGACGTTTCAAGCAATCAAGAATCTCTATGCTCATCTCACATGTCTATGTTTTGGGCCGGTTTGTAAATTTTTTGGTGATTTTTAGGTATATTTGGGGATAAATAGTTTTTCTCAAAGGATTAGTAAAATTTATGGAAAAAGGAAATTTTGAAGATTTGGTGTTCTTTTAAAATTAGAATTTGGAATTAAAAATTGGTAGATACACACCAAACAGTTGCCCAACAACCTGGGGTGCCATTGTGGGGTCGGGCAACTGTCTGGTAGTGTTCCATAACCCTTTTTTTCCCTTGCAACCTCTCTTTAAACTTACCAAAATTTCACTTAAATTCAGGTGTACCCCTGCCTTAAGACGCGCGGTGGTTTGAACGTTATTAGAAAGCTTAAGCACAGACGTTTTTGAGCCACGGATGTCAACCGGAAGTTTCTGCTCTGGCTTTTAGCACGTTTTCATGTCCGACCAACGAGTTACAAAGCTCTCATTTTATCTGTCACAACTTGAAATTTACAACGAAAAGGGAGCAATATGCGTCGAAGAGGATAAGTTTCGACTTCCGGTTGACGTCCGGGGCTCAAAAACGGCTGTGCTTAAGCTATCTATTTAAGACTGTCACCTGCGTCGATGAAAATGCACTGAAAGAGTTTGTATGTCCTAGACCTAATCGCGTAAACAAAATTTAAAATGGCCGACACGTAAACAAAGGTAAGATGCATACATGTAGAATTACGACTAGCTGGGGCCCTTGTGAGAAACTTGGCTCAACAAAATGGGGAGTTCCAGAACTCGAGGTTGATAATATAATGTTTGATTAAGGCTAGGAAACGCCTTTTGGTGTGAGTTTTCGGGATTTTGGAAAAATAAATTATTCGGGTACGCGTCGTCTTCATTTGATCGGGAGTTGATCCGCGCGTTCTTAGTTTTGATATTTTATTTTACACTCGGTCTGCATTTTACCCCTGGTGTGCAGACTGCGGTCTGCATTTTACCCTCAGCCTGCATTTACCCCCGGTCTGCAGTCTGTAGTCTGCAGTCTGCGTTTTACACTGACCGATGAGGTCGTTACGGGAAAATCTCAAACTGAGGCCATGCCGTATTGACTGAACGGTCGAGGTTATCAAGTTGTTTGTTATATGGCTTATGAATTAAAGTTCGGAAAAATTATTCGAGCGGAAGTCGTGAATTTACATCCGTCGATGTGCGCGTTTACCGATTCAGTCATCGTCTCAAACCCAGGGCAAAACTACGCAGTCAGGGAACTTCACCATTGTATCACGTATTCCGTTAAAAACATTTCTTTACGGGGAAAAAAATTGTCACAGGCTCGAAAAGGCATTCTAAAATCATGGTGCCACAACTTGATGGGGGAGTTTTTCCGACTTTTGTGGCGAAACGGCAATGTAGATAGAAAAGACAGAAAGTGCTTCAAAATAGTTGAGCGGCTGAAGTTTTAGAGACAAAATGTTGACAATGACAAAGTCCAATTTTGATTCCCTTTCTTTAATGCGATTTGGTACGACCTTTGATGACACGTTGCGTGACAGCTCCAGTTTCGGTAACCTCACAGTACATGCAAATTCATGCTATTAAAACGTCTCATTTTCACTTTCAGAGGTACTGTTTCAGCCGAAAGGCTGATTTTCTTAAAATATTTTTGTTAGATCTAGTATTCTGAGCTAGAAGCACAAATATCAGCTAACATTTGAACTCGCGCTTCCCTTTATCCGTGCGACTAGCGATAATTATTATTTTCTTTGATAAATAAAAATAAGTCAGCATTTACATTTAAGTGAAGCCGGTACCCATTCATTTATACTCCTGGGTGGAGAGAGGCACTGTGAGAGTTAAGTGTCTTGCCCAAGAACACAACACAATGTCCCCGGCCAGGGCTCGAACCCGGAACGCACTGATCATTAGGCCACTGCGCCTCCATTTGCTGTTCCCTAACTCAAGCTTACTCGTATAGGTCTTGAATTCAGTACTCATCCATCGATTCAGTTTTGACCTTCGCTGGATACAGACAAAATAAATTCATTAAATGTAATCAAGATTAAGCCAATGTCTTATGAAATATGGCTGTTTCCACGGTTAACATCCAAAAGCCAAGGCGATTCAAAGTCATGTTTGTGAACAGAATAAATCACCTCGTCCCAGCTATGTATCTATAAACCTAAGCACGTCATCTCGCATGACCAAACAGGCCACCAGAATAAAAACTTCTAGAAACGAGCGATCGCGAACGATCGAAAAAGCAAATCGTCTTGTGTACACGTGCTTTGCGATGGTGCAAGTTGTTTTCGCCCGGCCAAAAAGTCTCATTTCGGTCTGCGTTGGAGCTGCTTTCGATTTTTGTCGAATGCAATCAGAGTCAAAAACCAGTTCAAAGAAACCCCAAAACGTCGAAAGCTAAGCATGACGTGACAGATGGACACGAAAACGAGGCCCAAAACCCCTGAAAAAAACGTAGAGGGGCGGCCAATTTGCAGTCTTCACAAAGTCTCTCGATTTCTCGCACTTGCAAAACAAAAATGAAACATTTTTTCCTAAGCGTGACTTTACATATTTATGCAATAAGACCATTGTAAATTTTATATTAAAACAATTAGACTACTCGCCCTCGTTTTCTACAGATGATAGTCAACTCGGCTGCGCCTCGCTAACTATCTGCTCGTAGAAAACTCGAGCTTGTAGTCTAATTGTTAAATGTCCATCAAGTGTGAGTGGAAGTATTAAAACGCCCCAAAACATAGAATACTAAAATAAATATATTACCCAATAAAAGAGGACGAATTTCCAATGATTCTGTCTTTAATAAAATAGTATATTCGCCAATTTAGACTGACTGTGCCAGGTGACTTGTTAAGAGCTATCGGGCGCAAGGAAAACTATATATTCGATGGATTATGATGTGCAACATGATAGCAGTCTGGTATGTATGTTCTTCAAATTGAATTCTCAGAATACTCGCAGGGTAAAGGACCTTTTTTGTTTTCCTCAAAATAGGGGATGCGTCTGGAAGAGGAAATATTTTAACAGATGATGGCCAGGAAACGCTGTCAATGGCTCAATCAGTTTTGACGGCTCTTGTTGCAAGCATATCAGATGCGTCAGTGACCGTTGAAATCTTAGTTCTTTTACAAAAATACAGTGTTAAATTCTTGGAGCTCTTGTCAAAAACAACTTTCCCTTCTGCTAAAGAAGGAAATGAGGCGAACACGAGGCAAGAAGGGGAAAAAATTCTAGATGAGCGACTTGGAGAAATCGAGGAATTCCAAGCTGTAAAAGAAAGAGTGGCTTCCTTCGTCAACATGTGTGATTTGATTGGGCCAGGTATTTCACTTCAGTAGTAGCAAGAAAGTCTTTACAATCTACACAAGTTTCAAATCAAACAAATGAGTACATTTACAACTTATGGGGAAAAGTTTCGCTGGCATTTATTTGTCTGAAAGAAGAATTTTACGTCTTAACTTAAGCCAACTTGTGTTCAAACTCGAGTTGACTGGTGCAATATTGTTTGTGCTTGAAGTTTTGATTTGATTAGCTTGATTTATTTATGGTGGTACTATGATCAAAATTTTACCCCTTTATTTTTTAAGTGTATAAGATAGAATTCCATGAACGAATGAGAATGCCGTTTACCGTCTGCAAATATCTGCATTAGTTCCGGGGGATATCTAAGTTTGAAAAATGTGTAAAATGTGCAAATGAATGACTGATGATGTCATGCACTCAACCAAATTTTATATCAAGTATATAAATAGAGCTATCTTGATCAATTTGCAGTGAAGAACATTGAAACTTGGTAGGCTAATTGTTCTACAGGAAACACACCTACAGCTATAAAAGATTATGTTCCTTTGGCAACTCGCTCTTTTCCCGTCCCCACCCCTTTGAATTTAATATCTGAGTGATTTTCAAGTCGCAAAACATTACACGAGGCCACAAACTTGAACTAAAGTATTTTTATGCTTGCTGGATCAAGCATATGAGGCACCATATGCAAATATCAAAGTGGAACACCGAGTGCGGTCAGAAATGCCTTTAATATAGGGGAGGTCTGGAACCCAGTATGTTGCCAAGGTAACCAAGCTGTTGAGCTCATATTGTGGAGCATATTTAGTAGAATCTTGCTGCAAAGAATCAAACATCTCTGATACAAGTTGGCAGAGATATCTTTCTTCATCTAATTTGATTAAAATTTGGCTGAGCGTATTACGTCATCACTGGGCAATTTGCATATTTAAAAAACTTGAATATCTCTTTGGATATAGCAAACAGCATTTTTCTTCTTACACAGGCTACTTGTTTATGTTTTAAAATGGGTGCGATAAGAAAGATGAGATTTTCGTCATAGTACCACTTAATATGTCTTGATTTATCTGATTTATCTGTCTCCCCAATTAGTAGAGCACTCTTGCTCAGCTCAGAATGATTTGAGACTTAAAAAAAGTTATTATTATTATTATTATTATTATTTTATTATTTTATTATTACAGTTGATGATCGAGATTATTCTGCTACATTACATCCTGTCTAAAATCATTGTTTGGTTCCTCTTCAGTCAATATTGCCAGTATTAAGGAAAAATCGCGTCAAGATGTCTCCCGTCACCAAATACGTCAATTGTGCGAACGTAAAGATGAAAAGCAAATCGAGGTCACATTCTTTAAACTACCGTCAGTGGCTAAGGAAGTTATTTCGCCACTTCATCACGTGCAAAAGAGTTCCACTTTCCAAGATCTTTGGACACGGTATGGAAAGAAAGCGCAAACAGTCAGAAAGAATGACGAGACAAAGAAATCACACCTTAGCATCTCCGAACTCGTTGAAAATATCTGGAAACCAGCTTTTCAAGATTGGAACCAGCATGCAGTTAGTGCCATGGACGGAACGATAACCCTCGGGAATGTAGACAAGCTCTTTGCCAGTTACAAGAACCGGAAAAATGATCTTGAACGAGAGCTCTTGTGCATGTTTCAACTGAGTCAAACTCAACCTACCAGTAGAGCAAAGAAACTGCAGACAACAGCTACTGAACGCGTCACTCAAATACAGCGATACCAGCAACTTGATCAGTTTGCACATGCCGCAGACACAATCTGGGAATTTAAGGAAGCCATGGGCTTCACTGGTGACTTCAAAGTTATAGAGGATCTGCGTAATCAGGTAGCTAAATTTACGTTTTCCACCTTCCACCTTATTCGGACTCTACAATTTCTTACACTAAACATACGAAAGAGGCGTTTGCTTGCCTGGTGATATCACGCTTTAGTTTGAATATATCGCTCGTCTTTCCTATGAAAAATTAACAGTTTTTATTTGTTGTTATTTTTATTAAGTCATCCTATTCGCTTCTGTAATCTTGTGTGTCGGACACACGCGCTTGTCAAATTTCTGATGAAACTCGGTTCTTTTAAATGTAATATTTAGGTGTCAATAGAGTTCAAGCAAAAGCCCCTAATCAGCATCGGAGAAAGGTTTTCCGAGGCTGGTCAAGCACTTAAGTGTTTGGATTTTGAGAAAGCAAAGTGCTTCCAGGCAGTGGTGGACAGCAGACGACTGGTAGAGTGGCTACGTACTACTATAACATGTACGTATACAATCTTTTAGAGACGTCTTTCAGAATTAACGCGCTAGTGAACTCGTAGACGTTACTCTATGGTAAATGCGTGCGTACGATTTTTATTCACTAGTTGTTTATTACTATCGGTTACTATCGGAAAATGAACGGCAGAGGCCAACGAGCACGTGAGGTTTTCAGATACAAGTGTGAACTGAAGAAAAGTGCTTTCCAATGCCTTTGACCTAAGAGCGTCATTACATTATTTGTAAAATTAACGGAGTATTTCTAAAATTAATGGGGTCTCTTCATGACAGCTTGAAATTGGCGTGAGACGTGCTGTGTACTGGTTTAGCTTTGAGAAGTAAAATTGTTATAGCAGTGTGATTTAAAAAACGACTAGCACCTCAACATTTCGAATTATTTCACAGCAACTCAAGAGCTTAAGGTTCTTGTTGACTTGGCCTTGATCTCAGCCGGTGAAAGCGACATGGAAACTGACCGCATTTCCAGTCTACATACCAGCTGCCTAGGTTTCGCTCCTTTGATCTTCGACCTCAAAGAAAGTCAAGAACAAAAAGTGAACTTTGACGACCTGGTAAAAGCTTGTGAGCCCGTGTGGAAAGCTGTAGAGACGGATCACAGTTTACCCCAAAAACTAGTAAGAAATGGAATACACTTAGTGCTCATGTGATATTTATTTCCTTTTTAACTATGTTCGAAGAGGTCCTTCTTTATCGTTAACGGAACTTCAGAATATCGGCTGCTTTTGAACGAAGAGGTCTAAAAGGTTCTAGTTCTTCACGTCAAGGGTTTTTATAAGTCCAAAGGCGTCAGAGTTGATAATTAAGACGAAATGCAAGTAAAATCGAGACATTCTCTCAACATCCATTTTTAGATTTATAATTAGATAAGAATAAAACACGCTATATGACGGAGTGAGATTCAAAGATTTTTCTTAAGGACCCGTTTTCACCTCTAACAGAAAGTGTTATTTTATTTCTTCGTAGTGCGACACTAGCAGGCATCTAGAATGGCTTAAGACCGTCAAGGAATCACATGGCTCGGTTGCCATGACGTCCTTAGTACAGGCTAAGACCATCAACTCCAGTGGTATGTACGTTGTAGGTCACGTGGACACCAAGAGTTGCACGCTAACAGAGCAAGGAAGACGGTTGTCCTCTAATGATGTGATTCGACTGACAGTTCCTACAAAAGATGGAAGTGAAGAAATGCAGAGCAAAACGTACTCTATCGATGAATTGAAAGATTTGCAAAGTAAATTGATGTTGATCGCTGGGAAGGCTGAAAAGGGAAAAGATGAGGTTGAACAATTTGTAAAGGCAAGTTTAAACTTGTTGAATAAGCGCGATTGCAAATGTTGGAAAGAGGTGTGCATTGTGGGAAACGCGTCTTTTAAAATAATTGACCTTTATGTCGAATAAACGCAATCGTACGAACCTGGCGTAGACATAAATAATAGATTTGAAACGTCGTTTTTTGTAACCTCTGTGAAATTAAGTGTAATTCAATATGAAGCCCCGTGTACTTAAAGTTATGGTGTCGTTTTTACCAAAGTTCTGAATTCTTAACTTGCAGAACCTTGAGGGTGTCATGCGTCTAGCTACGGCTTACATTAACCTCTCCGAATCTGGTTATGTTCATCGCTTGCATTGGAATAAACAATTTCAATGTAGCAAAGATCAGTTCGAAGGCGAATCCATTGCGAATGAGCTGGCAGCAGAAAGCACGTCCATGGAGAAATGTTACTCAAACTGGAAGAAGAAGGTCAGTGATGCACGGAAGGAGTATCGGGAGTTGAATTTCTTCACCACTCAGCAGTTGATGCTACTAAGGAAGGAAATAGCTACAGTTTGCCACAGCCAAGACCTTCATGTGAGCAACCTTCAGGTTCTAACTTTGCTTGAAAGTGTTCGTCCGAATTTAGACACAGATCAGTTGAAGTCAGCAATAGAGCGCGCTTTTAAGGAAACGGAGCTATTAGACAAGGCAAAAGGTGCTGCCGATCTGCCATCGTTTACTCAAGTTCCTTCAGAAGCGGAATTTGGTACTCGCAGTTCAGCATTTGATAACAACAACTACATAAGTTCGGGACCCTCAATGGTAGCCAGCGCGAGTCCTATTAAGAAGCCGACGCCGAATGTTACTTCAAAAATCCAAAAGTTTCTGAATGCAGCTGCAGATGATGGTTACTCAGAGCAAGTTGCTTTGGCTGCTTTGGCGAGTCTAGGTCATGATGCAGATGAAGACGACTTGCTGTTGTGGTGTTTAGAGGAAGCTGACGAAGCAGACATCGAGGCTCTTTACGAAGAAGCGAGGCAAAACCCCATCATTGAGCGAGAGGTTTTCTCTGCCGGAGA